>ENA-OURO01000402-OURO01000402.1-human-gut-metagenome-genome-assembly--contig:-NODE-402-length-17730-cov-3.289335_pt1 | contig 17730 bp, 5 predicted proteins | sample MGYA00242098_ERZ508985 | MGnify/ENA primary metagenome ERZ508985 (study PRJEB26280, sample SAMEA2531409) | human gut metagenome | biome: human gut; feature: human-associated habitat; material: faeces...
CATATTCACCACGGTTGATCGCTTCCATAGCATCTTTACCACTAATAACGATCAACTTCTTATCCTCATCAAATGATGCACCGGCAGTTGTCGGCTTCACAGTCACTGCTTTCTTATCGACAGATGTCAAAGCAACACGGATCGTATCATCCTCTGTCAACGCCTTTGTGCCGGCATTGCTGATAACGACCTGTACAATACGCTCTCCACCTTGCAGATTCTCTACCACTTCCGGATTACCAAGTACCATATCCGTACCAAGCAGTGTTAACTGTGCCTTCGCAGTTGCTCCATTGTCTGCTGCAACCTCAAAAGTCTCATTTTGCAAGGTATTGCCAAGTGTGTAACTAAAGCTCACCTGACCACGTTCTCCACTCTCCAAATGAATTGGAAGCGCATCCGCAACCGTTGTACCTGACTGTTTCACTGTGACAGAATCCATAGCCTTCCGTCCGGCATTCGCAAAGGACAGTGTCACATTGATCGTACTATTCTGCTCCACGTTCTGTCCAAAAGTATCTGCCGATACCTCTGATAACTCATTCTGAATGGTCTTCGTACCGGTGATCAGTCTTGCCGGCTGCTCCTCGTCCTTTGTCTGCGTCAGATCGGTATCTTTCGTCGTCTCAGACTGTGTTGCTGTCTGCGCACATGAAACTGTTGTAAAACGGTCACCATCTACTACCACACTGCCTCCTACCAACATCTCATTAGCAGACGCCGTACCGGTAATCTCATACTGCATCGACAGCGTACCCGTCTTTGCATTCAAGTATTTCACATACGTATGCATCTTAGAGTCATCGCCTGCCGACTGCCAATACACAGCAGTGTCACTGATCGTATCTCCACCTTTGGCAAAATCAAAATTCTCCGTAACTTCTCCGGAGTCTTTCATAGAAACTGCATTAGCACTGCCGTCTTTTTGATAACCCTGTAATGCCAAATACGAATCTGTAAGTTCACCTTTTTTGTATTCCGACTGCTTCCATGCTGCTAAGAACATTCCACCGTCGTTCGTTACATATTTCACACGTGGCTGCGTCTCTCCCGCATCATTACAGGTGATTCGGTTTACACTCTTCTGGGCTCCATCCTTCACAATATATGAATAAAGCTCTCTCTCCTGCACCTCTTCACTGCTGCCCATGGTTGCCAATACCATCGCCGTACCATCATCAGACAGTGCTACATCATACGCCTGGGCTCCCTTAATCTCGCCACGTTCCAAATAAGCCGGTGTACTCCAATCTGTTCCATCATAGTAACTATAACAGATCTTCTTTTCTCCCATCATATCTTTTTGAAGTGTTTCCGCATCCGTATCCGCAAGATTATAGGTGTCACTCTGCCATACTACAATTGCTTTTCCGTTGTTTACTGCTACTTCCGGTGCCATATCGGCCACATTATTTGCAGTAAGCGTCGTATGCTTTCCATTAACATATACATGGATCTCGGAGGAGTTAAACACAGCGTTTAATTCTTTGTTGTCAACATTTCCATCCGAATCAATGTCAGAATCATACACGGCAGAATCAAAGGCTAATACCTTTAAGCTGCCATCAGAAGCATAATCTACTGAATTAACCGTTTCCGATTTGCCTTCTGTTCTCCATGAAGTAAGTACTTCCGGTTTCGTCCATTCTCCGCTTTCTTTTGTGCTAACCGCAGGATTAATACTTACAAGATCCTCAAGCGTATCCGAATAGGTGAGTCCCATACTGTTGCCATTGGCTGCAAGCACCGGCGGCACATCCGGATTGATATACTGTGTCCAATCTGCGCCCTTCTTCTTCGAAGAATACTGTACCACCTTACCGGTAGTCTCATTACTCATATTTGCAAAGTCCAACGGATTCGGTCGCCCTGCCGGGAATTTGTCCCAATCCTGATACGTTCGCTTCTTACTAAAGCCGGTTCCGCATATTTGCTTGTGATACCGAATAAATAATCCTTTGTACTCAAAATCTAAGGAGATGCTTCCGGTAAAATTCAAACAGCCACCATAATAGGCTTTGGTCTTCTTAAGATCACTGAATGTAACGATACGATTGTCATATCCGATAGACAACCGTCCAACCGGGCCAAACTTGATCTTTACAATCTTACCATCAAAACCAATTCCTCCACTGGCACATACATAACCCTCTACGCCTACGAGAATGTCTGATACAAAATTATATTCACTGGTAACCGTCAGATTATTCGTCTGGAAATTCATGCCAACGAACTTATCATGATATGGATTCTGGCCACTGAGCAGCGCATCGACACTAACAGTACATCCCACTTTGATTCCATAATAGATCGGGATGATGCCAACCATCGTATTGTTATTAAAACCAAATTCATAACCCAATGTTCCGGCAATACCACCACCGGTATAGGTCAAGATCCATTTGCCATCAATATAGTCTGCCGTACCAAATGCATATCCGGACAGCGTCTTGGACACTTTATTGTCACGCAGATCATTGATCGTCTCTGTCACTACCGATACAACATTATTTTCATCGAGTCCCGCTGTACCAATGGCAACCATAAAGGTTTTCTTCAGCGGATTGTCGGTATCCTGGTATGCGATCTTCATTGGCAATACCTTCGGAATATTAAAGGATAACTTACGGTTAATGACCTCTCCGGCTGATATCTGCGGCGTCTCGATCGTTCCACAGAAGTTTACCTCTGTCGGCTTCGCCGGCTTACCAATCTCTGAAATATTACATACGGTATAGTCTGCCGGCTGATCTGCAAGCACCTCTCCACTCGCTGCTTTGATCTGATACTGCGGCGTAAACTTACCTACTGCTGCGTTTTTGGTGTTGATCGCAAATTCTGTTTGCTTCCACTCATATTTCATACCATCGACGGATGCCACGCTCTCAGAAACGCTAGGGATCTCCTTGTCATTAATAAACATGGAAACCGTATGTTTCTGTGAAACCTGAGAGTATACGATCACTTTCTTATCATATCCTTTATAAAGCGTAAGATCGCGAACAAACTCATAATTTTGATCTCTGGATGTTAATACGCAGTCATTCGTTCCATAGCAAGGCTGCAGCCATATGGACGTTCCGGTATTTTCCTGATATCCGTCTCGATACAATGGATAACGCACAAGTTGTGCCGCATAGGCATCATCCTTTGCCGTGACCTCCACTAACACATCGGCGTCCTTCAGTTCCTGCACATCCTCATACTCTAATGTGATCGTCTCTGAACTCCTGGACAATTTCTTCGCTTCTGTTTTGTTGGCGGAAGCGATCACGTTTCCATCCAGATCCACGATAAAGGATCGAACTGTAATATCAATATCCTCATCATCATGTCCATATCCTTTTAACGTCACATTTTGTTTGTAAGTGGACGATACCGGATATATATTGATCGGATAAGAGCCATCACTCTCACCACTCTTCAAATCCTCTAACGGTACTTCGGACTTGCACACGCCACAAGTTACTCCGACATCACGATAACTTGTTCCCAGCTTCCATACCACAGCATCTCCGTTGGATAACTGTTTCACCGTTTGATTGGAAGTATTCATCTGTGTCCATTTAACGTTCTTCTTAACCTCTGCCTTTGCTGCATAGCTTGCTTTGTCATTGTCCGCCAAATAGGACTTGTAGCTGTCAGCCGTGACAGGTCTGATAATATAAAGCGCATCCTTTAAGGTTGTCACATAAACACTCAGACGGTAGATCTGTTCTGTGGTCTCATCCGTGATCGTCACATAGGCAAAGCCTTCATTTTTGCCGATCAGCGTAAGCTTCGTCCCCTCTACCGAACAATCTAAGATATCTTCCTTTGAAGATACCGCCGTAAATACATCGTCTTCCGATGCACCGCCCTTAATATCCAAATGACGTACCATCGTAGCCTGATTCAGCTCATTGTAAAAGGTATCCGCATCATCTGCATTTTTTACTGCTTTGGCAATCGCCGTCCGATTGGAAAGTCTATAAATTTTTGATATAGGTTCTCCATTTTCCTCCACAGAAAGCGGGGTCTTCTTTTTCTTTTCCCAAGTAGCATACATCGTTAAGGTCTTTTCACCCTCATAACGGGAACCGGCCTCATACATATCACCGGTACCGTCCTTCTTGGTATTCCAACCTATGAACTCATATCCTGTTCTCTTCGGCTCTTCCACCGTAAGCACCGAATTATAAGTATCCTCTTTACACTGCGTATTCGGCGATTCGATCACCTTATCCGTAGTGTTCACATTGTAATTCAATGCATACTCGCCATCTGCCATTGCTTTATCCGAAAACGTATCGACCGCATCCATAACCTCCGGCGTAATACCGTTTGTTACCGGCTTCTCCCAAGCAATGTAGTCGCCCTTTTTATATCCTCTGTTGCAAGACATATAATAGCCAAATCCATTCGAGCTTACAAACTGGATTCCATTCTCATCATATTTTGTAACTTTACCCATGCACAGCAAGCCCTTAATACCATCTTCATATGCTCTATTCATATATTTTTTGCCCTTAGCGGTCGAGCATACATTATCCGCTGTACCGACTAAAGATTTGTCCGGCAGATTCTTAGACGTGCCAGCAACAACCGGCTTATCATTTTTCTCATACATAAACAGTGCAAACGGATATCTGTCATCTCCGCTATAACGGAATATAAAATAACGATCCTTTACCTGCTTCTCCGAATACTGATGTCCCCTTGAGGCGTTGGCCGTTCCCCAAGAAGCATCATATGGATAACCATTGATCTTATTTGCTGACGTTACATTATCAAAAAACTGATTGCTGCTTAACTTTACCTTAAACAGACCGGACTCATAATGGCGATCCCACGTTGCATACATGGTCGCAGTTCGATTGGAAGTATACGTACCGCCGGCTGCATACGTGGTGCCGCTTCCGTCTGCCCGTGTATTCCATCCGGTAAAAGTATATCCACTTCTCTTCGGCACTTTTGAAGACAACGTCAACGGCTGTCCTCCCTGTTTGACCTGATCTTCCGGCATATCCGTAACCGCTTCACCATTTGCCTGATACATGACTGCAAACTCACCGGCAGTCAACTGGTGTGACGAATAATTCGTCATTGCAGCAAGCTCTTTCACGGTTGCCTTCTTCGCAGTCGATTCCCATGCAATCTTTTCTCCAATACCACGCCCCTGATTGCCGCTCAGGTAATAACCAAATTCATTTTTACTTATAAAATACATTCCGTTAGAATCTGCTTTTCCGACCCTGCAAAGTGCCATAACACCTTCCACACCATCGGCATACGTTTCCTTCATATACTTCTTAGCAGTGGCCGTCAGTGTGACATTTTTCTCAAGTCCGATACGAGATCCCTCGAGCAGGCGATCCGATTGATCTACAACGACCGGTGTACCATTCTCATCGTACAAACACAGTGCGATCGGATAATCCTCATCACCGGAATACTTGAGAACAAAATAACGTTCCTTCATAATTTCCGTTGTCAGCTGCTGACCCTCGGAATCATTAGCACTGCCCCACGATGCATCATATGGCAATGCATTCAGTCTACCGGTACTCATGATATAGTCAAACAACTGATCAATACCGTAGCATCCTGAAAAAACACCTGTCGTGTATTCTCCTTCCCTTACCACAGACTGTGAGTCTACTGATGCTGCCTTGATCGTGATTTCCTCAAAGGATGTTGACGAAAAGACCATTCCCAACGTCAGCACACAGCAGATCACACGCTTCATAACCTTGTGTAAATTCATAGGTTCCCTCCTTCTTCTATTGTTTCCATTGTCTGTTGCAAAACAAAACCTCATACATTACTATACTTTCTTCACCCTGCCACACCGCATTCCATCACATTTACCGGCTGGAAAGTTGATTTCCCCATGTAGAAATTATATCATCTTTGGAGGGAGGGGGTGCCCACGTGGCGTGAATGGTCAAAATAGGGTGTGAAAAGTATAGGGGATGAAGGACACAGAAACAGACAGAATAGAAAAACAGGGCTGCACCTCAACTTATATTGTTAAAGTGGCAGCCCTATGTTTATATACTATTTTCTAATAATTTTGTCATCATGCCTTAACTACTTTTACATTCTTATTTCCCTTTTTCTTTAAGAATTTCTTGTATTTTTTCAGCATCTTCTTCGGCACTTTAATGACTAATTTCTTATGTGTTCCCTTGAAGGCATTGCTTCCAATGGAACTGCTTGTTAACTTGGTCGATTTGATAACAATGGTCTTAAGATTCTTGCATCCTCGGAATGCATTTTTACCTATGCTTGTAATATTGCTATCAATTGCTACCTTTTGTAATTTCTTATTGTTTGCAAATGCTTTTGGCGCGATAGAAGTAACTGTATAAGTAATTCCGGCAATTTTTACTTTCTTCGGTACATTTACCTTTTTACTTTTTGTTACATTACTATACGCCACCTTTGGTTTCTTAGCATTAGAAGAAATCACTTTGTAAGCTCCCTGCTTATTTTTCAAAGTTGTTCCTTTAGCCGCCGGTTTTTTCACTGGAGCCGGCGTCTTAGCAGGTACCGGAGTCGGTGTAACATCCGGCTTATCACTAGGCGTTACTGTCGGCTCTTCCGTTGGATCTATTATTGGCTCTTCGGTCGGAGCTATTGTTGGCTCATCTCCCGGCGTTACCGTTGGTTCAGCACTTGGGAGCGGCACCATCGTTGGTGGCGTTATTGACGGGGCTATCGTCGGTGTTGCACTTGGCGCTAATGTTGGTGCCGGTACTGCTGTTGGCTCTGCACTTGGTGCTACTGTTGGTTCTGTACTTGGCACCAAAGTTGGTTCGGCACTTGGTGCTGTCGTCGGTGCCGGCATTGCTGTCGGTGTCGGTGCCGCACTTGGTACAGTTGTTGGCTCTGTACTTGGTGCTACTGTTGGTGCCGGTACTGCTGTCGGAATTATTGTTGGCACAACCGTCGGTGCCACGGTCGGCGTTGCTGTCGGCATCATAGACGGCACAGCCACAGAATTATCCACCGAAGCATCAATATCAGCCTGCGTAATATCGGCATTCTGTATATATTCACCCGTCATCGGGTCTTTATATGTACCATTTCGCAAATCAGTTAATGCTGCTTTTAGACCTGAGATGGTAAAAGTAATCTCAATGCTGTCTTCCGGAGTCGGAAGTATCTCATCTTTGGATTCAACATACAACGGACCACTATTTTCAATGCCAAAACAATTTTTTAAAATGAAACAGTAAAAGTTTTCATTTTCTTTTTGAGGCAGATTCATTCCTGATGCAACTTCTTTTCCGTCAATCTTTATTGATGCATCCGTCACTTTCACATCCGAATATATTCCATTACGGTTATTTTCGGTTTTCGCCGAAATGTCTGTCGCTATACCGAGAATATTAAATGCTTTCGAAGCAGAGAGGTCAACGCCTTTTAATGCAATCGTATATTGTCCGTCTCGATTAAGAAATACATCACGAACCTGTACATCCGCCGCATTGACCTCTTCTCCACCTGCCTTTATATAGTTATAATTAGAATCCGTCTTACTGGTTCTATATGTATTTCGATAGTCCCATGTTCCATTCATCTGATACGCAATATATGCATGAATACCTTTCCGTGCCCAAAGCTCATTATCAATGTAATCTTTTGGCTGTTGCGTTGCAATCGGTGTTGCTGACACTTCCGGAGTATTCGCAGGCTCTGATGATGGAACAAATGTCGGTGGCAGCGTTGGGTCGCATGGCTCTGTTGTCGGCTCTGCCGTTGGTTCTGCACTCGGCTTTATGACCGGTGTTGGCAGTGGTTCCGCACTTGGCTCCGTTGTTGCTTCCTTCACATTCTTTACCTGAAATGACACAGTAATCGTCGAGCCTGTTCCTAATGTTTTTACGTCATTAGCAAACATATTGATGGAATCATCTGAATCAAATCCATATTTTTTATATTCATCTCTATAATTATCAGCCGAACTATTTATGTAGAAATAATACTTCAAATATGGATTTAATATTGTTGCTGCATAATTCTTTATGTCATCAGAATCCCGATATCCCCACATGCTGCCTGGCTTGATCATTTTCCCATTGCTAATGTTATATGTATCCGTCTTAGTTCCATCAGCAGAAGTAACCGATACACCGGTAACATCCACTTTCATATTGCTACCCTTATACAAATTAGTATCCAACCAAAGCATCTGCATTCCATCATCATCCGCTGTTGTGTATGAAATTTCATAATTTCCTTCACCTGTAACCTGCATCGCATGCGAGGTAGTAATATTCGCAAAATAGTCCTCATTCCAATTATCTGACGCATATGAGATTCCAACTCTAAAATCATCATCCGTTCCCCTAACCTGAGGCGTTGAACTATAATTAGGTGTACCATGAACAACAGGTTTTTCCGTAGGATCTGTACTTGCAGACGGATTACTCGTCGGATTTACACCTGGCGAAACCATTGGTGTACTCGTCGGTGCTGAGGTGGGCGCTCCTGTCGATTCCTCATAATCGTCACGTTGTTTCACGGTATAGTTAACTGTTATTATTGTCCCCTCTTGAACTGTAATCTTGCTTTCCGAAAGCAAATTCACCCCATCCAATGCATTGAAATTATAGTCAACATATTTTTTACGATAATTATCATACTCTTCACTGATATAATATTCATACCTTAAATTCTCATTCTTAATTGTTGCTGCATAATTTTCCTTGGCATATGTATTTCGATATCCCCACAAGCTTCCCGGCTGTCTCAGTTTTTCATTGTCAAGCGTATACAGCTTTTGATATGCTTCATCAGGAGTCGTGATCGTCACACCTGTGACATCCACTTCCATTCTACTACCTTTATATAAATTGGTATCCAGCCACAATAATCCTATGTCAGAATTTGTTGCTATAGTGTAACTAGCCGAGTACTCCCCTTCGCCCTTTACCTGCATTACCTGATCTGTGTCAAAATCAGTAAAATTGTTCTCGTTCCAATCAGCCGAAACATAAGTTAATCCGACACGAAAATCATCATCTGTACCTCGAGTCTGCTGAGTCGCACTGTAATTAGGTGTTCCATGAGCAATTGGGTCCGGTGTTTCTGTCGGAGTCGGCGTGTATGACGTTTGAACTGCACCGTATAAAGTAACTTGCACATCCTCAAATTGAAGATAAGATTCTTTATCTAGCGCAGGAATTCGAACTGCCATATAATTTGCAAATTGAATTAAGGTATCTCCTCTATAACTAACAGTGTAGTATGCATCTTTTGTTAATTTGGCCGTAGTCGTAGCAACTCCACCATCCGTAAAATTGTAAATATCCTCATTATTACTATCAAAATTTAATTGTGCCTCTGCCTCGCTATCCTCTATCGTCTCTAGCGACAGATTGACACGCCTAGCATAAAACGAAATGTCAATTCCCGTGAAACTCCATTGTTTTAATCTATCCGAAAATTCATGTGATGGATTACACCATTTATTACCTAATTCCAAACGACAGTCTCCATCAGCACCATAAGACCATTCTGAACTTTTCAATTTTATCGTCTGCACAGAACTAGTTGTATCCGATACCGTCTCTTCTGATGCAAAAGCACTTTTTATTCCAATTTTATTGAAATCACATAATGTACATGCTAATGCAAAAACCAATAGTAATGCTATTTTTCTTCGTCTCCCTTTTGTCATAACTTTCCTCCTATCATCTCAGCGGTGGTCAAATTCCATTGAACCAATTAACATGTTCTTTCATTTGAAATATACTGTAATGTAGCGTCAACTTATCATTTTCTTATCACCACCTTTCTGTTTCCTTTTTTCTTCAGAAACTTTTTGTATCTTTCTCTTGTTCATTTTCATCATACTACCTCCTCGTATCCTTTTAATGATACTAGCCGTACATACTCCATCATATGCATTTTATTTTTGTAATCTTAAAAAAACTATAACATATTATATTCATGATTTTTTTCCGTTTTTTATTCATTATAGATTTTATATGTTGCTTATGCATACCATATTTTCAGAACTTTTCATCATATTTTCGCGTATTAACACCACTCAAATTGTATATAATAAACAATTTTTTCAAGAAAACTTTGTGAATTATTTTTCATTCTATGTAGCCACGTCACAATATACTTTTACGAATATCTCTGAGCACACCATTGAAATAGTGTCTACTAACTTTCTTTTGCATCCTCCTTTTCTCCCTAGCATCTATTTTCCAGCATCATCCACCAATATCTGTTGTGTTTTCTCTTTCCCTGATAAATTATTATCCGTACTTTGTTCTGGAATTAAAGCGATGATCGCCAATGCCATTACTAACAACAATGCTGCAATTTTAATAAGATTACTTTTTCCCATGGTATCTTACTCCTTCCCTCTTCATGCAACTTTTTTACTTACCTCACGCTAAGCATACACCATCTATGTTCAAATATTTCTCCGTTTTTTTCATTCCTTTTATAATCACTCCAACGATCGATTTTACCTGATTTATTCTAGGTTTCTATCAGTATAAAAAATAATTTTTCTTCGACCGCCACTCGACAATTTATAAATTATGCATAATTTTCACTCATAATTTTTGTGAAAGTTTTTTTCAAAAAAAGAGGATCGCTAAAATAACGATCCTCTCTTGCTACTACTTGCCAAATGCTATCATAACTTATGTACAGTTAGGCATTTCCGCATATTATTTTGCTACTACATACTGAACCCATCTCTTAACATTACTAATACTGTCAGATGCCTCTACCTTTGTAGTAGACTCTTTGCTTTCGACCTTCTTCAGATAATATGTGTATACTTTAGAACGGTCTGCATAACGATACTGTGTTTTATAGGAGGATACCACTTGTCTTGTAGATTCTCCATACCAACATGGAGCACTTCCGTATAAATTGAAATAACCTCCAATTTGTTTTGAATACTGATTACCTACACAGGCAAGCTGAGCTCCCCAACCTCGTTCCTGATAATTGGTGCAAGACTTTCCACCCCACACACCAGAACAAGGTCCGGATGTTCTTCCATCTGCAGATAAATATCTAATGTAATTATACTGCGTGGCATATCCATTAGGAACAGACCGCGTCTCAACCTTTCTAGAATCACTGCCACTAATATTACCATCTGACCAGCCGCTCCAGCCTCCATATGGTCCCCATACCCAAGAAGAATCATATAAGGTATAACCTGCTACCGAGCTATTGCTAGACGTAATTTTTGTTGTGTAATCATACGTCCACTTTTCGCCAACAATTGTAGCATTATCTGGAACTTCTGATTCCAATACCCAATCCATAGAACCATACTTTAACTTATTGTAACTGTCCTCATTAATTGTCACAAGTTTTCCACTTGTAAAGTTCAGCAAAGAATCGCCTTCCACTTTACCGTAGATCATATAGTCACCTGTCAATACTAATTTACCAACAATATTAGCATTCAATCTCGTCAAGGACACATCTTTGGACAATACAACGTTAGAACTTGTCGACTCCAACTTAATCGTACCATATAACGAAATATCTGTCTTATCAGCAGACAATATCATGGCAAATCCATTTGTCTTAGCGGATATTCTTGCCAAATTCAGTTTTTCAGAAGAACATACAATCGGAGCTGATTTATTGTCTTCAAACACAAAACCGTTCAGTGTAGTTTCTTTAGCATCGGAAGAAATCTTAAGTCCTTTATATGCTTTATTACCACCATTTAATTCAAAATAATCTGTTGATTTGGTTATATCATATGTCTTATTTGCTAACGTATCTTCCATATCAGCCAGATTAACAATTAACTTGGTAGCTCCTGAGGTAATTGCCGCATTGGCAATATCACTATTCTTGGCATTTACTGTAACTTTTCCTGCTCCGGTAAATGCATTTTTGCCAAGCTTCTTAATGTTTGTAGTTACCGTAAAATCATCCAAACTACTACATCCACTAAACGCCTTATCGCCAATAGTTTGTAGTCCCTCTGCCTTGACAGAAGTAAGTGATGAACATCCTTCGAAAGCTTGATCCGGTATTTCCGTAATATGCTTGCTAAGTTTGATCGACTTAAGCTTATCATTTCCGGCAAAAGCATCTTTTTCGATACCAACAATCTTAACAACAGACGTTGTACCGTCTCCGTTTTCAGTAGAGATATAGTCCGGAATATACACATCGGTTCCTTCGCCAGTATAGTCTACAACCGCACCTGTTTCACTATCATAAACAAGTCCCTTGGATCTTAGCAAAGCATTATCAATATACTGGTTTACTTCAAACGGAACTTCAAATGGTAAAATTCCATTTTCATAATCATCAAAGCTATGTGTCTGTTTCGAATAGTCAATGAAATCATACGTATCATCGTCCTGCACGCTATATGTATATACATAATAAGAACTAGACGCAATATCATATCCTACAACTGCAAAGACATGAATTGTTCCAGCGCATACCATTCTATAATATCCCTCCGGAGCATCTGCATTCGAATATGTCTTAGAAGTCGTTTCCGTCTTTTGTGTCGAATAAGACAACGCCGACGAATATTGATTTGACTCAGATGACGTGCTGCTGTCTGATGTAGATAGCGCTTCTGAGCCTCCTTCTGAATGCGTCTTGTTGTAACCGTAGGTATCGCTCACCTTACTGCTAAGCGTCTGAGAATGTGATGCACTTTGACTTGCAGACTTGCTAAGCTGTGCACTACGAGACGATCCCCATGTTTTAGATACCCCCACCGTTGTTGTATCTTCATGTGATGATGATACCTCTGTATTTACTTTTGCAGTTAATTTAGCGCCTACTTCGCTGCTAGCACCAGCACTAAAAGGTCCCTTCTTAACTCCTAAGGATGCAGAAATTTTAGATGATACTTCACTTCCAACTTCTGCACCTATTTTAGCCGACACACCGTTTTTATCTGTTCTTGAAGCATCATAACTACCACCCCTTTGTGCACTATTTAACAATACAGAGCTTTCACTAGTTGCGGCACTGCTGGCATCGACCACTTCTTTTCCACTTTCATCAGTATGACTCTGCATCAAAGTTAAACTATTATTCCAATTTTTCGATAAAGACCACGCAGTTGTACGCGTTGTTGAATTTGCAATCGCATTAACAATTGATTTAGATGTCGCCTCTGTAACCGTTCCACTTGATGTGATCGTTTCAGATACAGTGAGACCACTTGTATTACCAAAATCTTTAATTGTATACAATGGAACATTCTCCATCTGACCAATTTCATAAGCGAACAAATACTGCCCCTCTTTTTCATCCTCGACAATCATTGGCTCGCCTAATTGTTTTACCGGTCTTGTCTGATTTCTCTTACTGGTCCAGTTTGCATGTAAGGTAATGTTTCCGGTTTTACCCAATGGAATCTTATCAACAAGATTATCTTTCTCATCGGTCCATCCCATAAATGTATAGCCAAACCACTCAGGATTTGTCAATGTCGCACCCTCATTTACCTTGTATTTAATGCTATCCACTTTTGCCAATGGTGAATCAAAAGTAATCGTATACTCTCTTGCTGTCCAATGCGCATACAGATCAATATTACCCGTTTCGCCTGTAGCAATCTGTTTTACCTGCTTGGCATTAGAGCCTTCTCCATCATACCAGCCTTCGAAAATATAGCCTTCACAACTAATATTCTTCAATGTTAAACCAGTTTCAGAGCTATATGTATTCGGGTTTGTATTTTCAATTTCCTGCTTCTGCAAATATGCATCATCCTCATACAGATGATAGGTAATAGAATTCTCTGAATTCTCCAATATTGGGACAACTTCCTGTTTTACTAACACTGCGCCACACTCACCACAATGTGATCCTTCTGTTAGCCCTGTACTTTCTGTAGTAGCAGCTACTGCAGCATCTACCACGGAAACATGTCCCTTAGCTGGAATTATAGTATCTTCCAATTTGATATTATTAAGACCTTTTTCGTCGCTATAATATTTACCACAAGAGGTGCAGTAATAATAAGCCTGATTACCCTTTTCAGTACAAGTAGCTTCCTTTGCCTCAACTGCCTTCATGGTATGGGTGTGTTTCTCCGTTGTCGTACCAAGATTCACGCCATATCCTCCTGCAATATATCGACGCACAAGAATAACATCTGCTGAGTTAATTCTTCCATCCTCATTGACATCACAAGCTTTCTCGTTAATAGTCTGCTCATATCCACCTGCTATCTGTCTTCTCATCATAATGACATCTGTAGAATTAATTTTGTTGTCCTCATTAAGGTCACCCGGTGTAAATGCAGAAATTCCAATTTCGCCATCTTCTGTTTTTACATCTACAGCATTCAAATCTGCATCAACCATATCTCCAGCGTCACAAGATACACTAATCTTATAGCTTTCTCCTGATTTTGCAGTGTCGCTCACCTTAAAAGAAAGTTTTAAGATGGTGCCATCTTTGATGTCATCCGCTGTTATTTCCTGTCCATCCCATACGAATTTACATGGAGACTGTATTTTTCCCGGTTTTGTCAATACTAGAGAAGAGAACGCATCTCCTGCAGTTGCATCAGTAAGCGTCAGACCCTCATCATATTTCAAACTAACAGCTGCTCCTAATATTCCCGGATTATCTTTTACATCAACAGTAACATCTACTGTTGCACCAGGCTTCGCTGTCTGACTTTGCACAGAAAGTGTAACCTGTTTTTTAGCTATGTCTGCCTTTACATAATGCGACGGACAACCGGTCACAATCATAGCAGCAGCAAGCACACTGACAATAATTTTTTTTGCTATTTTCATAAATGCTCCTTTCTCACATCTAATGTTAAGATGCGTCTTTTACTATAGTTATTGTTCCATTGCGTAATTCCAGATCAATTGGCATTAAATCGCCATTTACAATATCACCGGAATTATAATAAAATCCAATGTCATACTCTCCTTCTGCAGCTTCTTCCGAAACATCAAAGGTCAATAACAGCATTACACCGTCTTTTACATTATCTTGGGTGATTGATTCACCATCCCACGTAAATTTGCAATTATTTTTTAAGATATTTGCCTTTGTCATAACTAATGCATCTTTAAGTGCATCTCCATTTGAGGCATCTGTTAACGTCAGAATTTTGTCGTTATAATCTATCCCCAAAGTCATGCCCAAAATTCCAGGATTGCTATTAATATACACTGGTACTTGTACTGTTTTCGCACCTGGAGATGTCTTTACATCTCCGACAATAATTGCCGAAGTCATATCCTTCTCATACGTTGCTGTGACAAGCAAATCCTCTGTCACGTTATCATACGCCTTATCCCATGATTGGAAATTATAACCTATTCTCTTTGGAACATTTGGTGCAACTGCAGCTTTCCCAGCCTCCACAGTTTCTTCTTTCAGGACTGTATTGTCATAATCCACAAACTTCACCTTGAACGTTCCTGTAGGACTTGCCGTAGGCTCACTACTTGGCTTAGCACTTGGTGCTACCGTAGGTTGCACTGTCGGTTTACTACTTGGTGGCACTGTTGGTATTGTTATTGCCCCTGGGTTCTTTGTTGGTTCAGGTTGTCCAGAAGACGAAGGTAACTGTATGTATTTTAGTCCCTCAAAACAAAAGGAAACTGATATTACATCACCTTTATTCACAGGTATTTTCTGTGTACCAAGTGTTTCAGATGCATCATCAACATAGTCATATGGATTCCTTAACTCAAAACGATAATACCCATTTTCATCACTATCAAACCACCCTTCACCCAATTCGAGAGAACGATCATTAATCTTAACTTCTGTAACGAAACCAAACATTTTATCTTTAACATCGTTATATTTCATGTTGGTATCAACCGTCAATACCGCAATATCTGTGTCTGCATTTTGCACAGTATATGTTGCAGTATATGTTCCATCCTCTGTAATATAAACTGCACCATCTTGATAACCAAATCTATAATCTTTCCAATTCTTTCCAGCATATCCTATTGCTGCCTTAACTGCCGGTCCGGTTGGCTCTGGAGACGGTGTTATTGTTGGCGCATTTGTCGGAACCGGTTGTGTAGAAGCTTTGGGAGCTTCTGTAACACTTGGTTGTTTTGTCACAATCGGCTTCTTCGTTGCTGTCGGTCGCTTCTTTATTGGCTGCACAACGATGCGGCAAGAAGCCTTTGCTTTTTTGTTTTTCTTGGAAATAGCAGTGATTTTTACTGTACCAGCTCTTTTTGCCTTAACAACACCTGAATTGCTAACTGTCGCAATACGTTTATTGCTAGATTTCCATTTCACTTTTTTGGTTGCTTTATTGGGCTTTACTTTCTTTACTTTTAACTTATACTTTTGCCCAACAAGCATCTTTTTGGTTTTCACAGACAAATATATTTTTTTTGGTTTCTTTGTCTGTTTTGCATCTGCATTTGGTGCAATACTTAACACAGTCAAACACATGATCAGACCAATTGCCAGATGCTTTTTCATCTTTGAAACATAATCAAGTTTCATCACTATCCCTCCTTCTGTATTTTTTGACCATTAATGTGTAATTGTTATTTTTCCATTTGCGATTAATGGTGACACGGGCAATAAATTTTTATCTATCACATCTCCTTCCTCATATTTTATTTTTATTTGATACACTCCCGAAGTCGTTGACTTAGGAATGTCAAATAACAACTTTGCTATCTCTCCATCCTGAATTTGATAGTCTTCAATCTGCTGTCCATCCCACATACATTTACAGCCATTCTTTAATTTTCCTGCTTTTGTTAATGTCAAAATATCTTTGAAAGCCTTTCCATTTTTAATATCTTTCAATTTCAGCCGGCTGTCATCATAATATACAGACCAAGTCATTCCCAAAATTCCAGTGTTGTTTGCTATTTTTACCGGTACCTTCACATTAGTTTGTCCTGGCTGCACTTTAACATTTGCAACTGTTATCCTAGTTACCGTATTGTCTTCTTTATAAAGTGCTTTTATCTGTAAATCAGATTTTATATGTTCATAAGATTTATTCCATTTATCAAAACGATAGTTCTTTCTTTCCTTTACCATTGGGGGTGTTGCATTTTTATTTTGTAATACAATTTCTGTTTTTAACACATTATTGTCGTAATCAATAAATGTAACCTTATGTGTACGTTGACTGCTTTTTTGCTTTTTATCAGATTTTCCAACTGCAATGCGATTTCCATCCGAAAGATGAAGCATCAGCTCACGATTGTCATCCGTGGCGTAACCAACCACTCTAACGCGATCTTTTTCTGCATAATGTTTTTTCTTTGTCAGGGAATACTGTGATATTTTTTGTTTACCAATCTGACAATTCTTCTTATCAATAACCACCAACTTATCCAATAGCGAATCGCACCATTCTTTCTCTGACCCCTCAAAATTATTATCTCCAATTACATGCGTAATAGCATTTTGTCGGCTCGCTATATAGATGCCTCCTAATGCCAATGCCACAGCTATAACACTTGTCCATACAATTTTTTTATTAAATTTCATCTGTAATAATCACTCCCAGCTTAAATTTTATATTTTTAACGTTCCTATCATACCCTATCGTTTACCATTGAAATTTCCAATTTTTTCAATATCTTTCATTGACCTCGATTTGATTAAATCCGCTCTATTTCTGCATCTTATTTTTATGCTGATCATGTTCATTCCTCATTACACCGGGTGAATTGTATAATTTGCACAATTTTCACATGTGAACTTTGTGAAACTTTTTCGTAAAAAAATATATTTTTGCCCCGC
>ENA-OURO01000463-OURO01000463.1-human-gut-metagenome-genome-assembly--contig:-NODE-463-length-16380-cov-5.776907_pt1 | contig 16380 bp, 17 predicted proteins | sample MGYA00242098_ERZ508985 | MGnify/ENA primary metagenome ERZ508985 (study PRJEB26280, sample SAMEA2531409) | human gut metagenome | biome: human gut; feature: human-associated habitat; material: faeces...
AGAAGCCGATGAATGGCCTGATGGAAATGCTGCAGCCATAAGCAATACACCTGCTAGTATTACTATTAATATTTTATCTGTTCCGAATTTATTCAATATTTTTTTATAATCAGCTTTTATACTCCCACACTCCTTTTAAAATATGCTGCCACGCCTGCCAGCATATCATTTGATACAGATATTGCTGCATTCTATTCCTGTTTCATCTGATATTTCATGTCCGATATTTTCAATATCCGTTTTTTTCATATTTTTTGTATTAATAACCACTGATGATACAGCCATTCTTTCATTACCGCTAAGACCGGCATTTCTGCTTATATTAACTTTTATGCTGTCATAAGCTATATTATTATCCTTTAATATTTCTTTGACCTTTAGTTCTAGTGTCTTCGACAATGCATCTTCTATTGTGTAACTAAAATCTTCTGATATGTCAGATGTTTTTTTACTTATTTCCATATAATCTTTATATATCATCGAGAGCCTGTTCTTAATAAGGCTTCCATTGCTCCAAAATCCTGTTAGTGGCGATATTATAATAAGAATCAGTATCATCCTTGTGACTATTCTTATATATTCTTTATACTTATCAGATGCAACAGCATTAACAAACAATGTTGATATTATATAAAAAACTATTACCTGCCTAAGCCATATATATACTGCCTCTATATCTGCCTCAACTCCTTTATAAATACGATAATTCCACAATCAGCTTGTTGCTGCACATATCATTACTATTGTCAGTACAAAAAGAACAAGTGATATAACAACAAGGTAAGTAAGACTGCTTATAGCAGTTCCTAATGCTGCTACAGCCTTTATAATACGTTTATCAGCAACCGGTTCCATAACTGCTGCTATTGCATGAAATATACATGATAATGTAACAAGCTTAACAACAGGAAACAGCATACATACTATCAGCACAACAACTGCCGCTATTCCCATTGTATTCTTTATAAGCGAAGATGAAGCAATAACTGTCTGTGATAATACTGAGGCTGCATCTCCTATTCCTGGTATTATACTTACTGCTTTATAAATATATGACGTATTTATATTATCTTTTAATGGATTAAGTATACTTTTTATCCCATTAAGTCCCATAAAAAAAGTAAGTATTGTATATCCACACCACTTTATTACTTTTTGCATACAGTTACATAATCTTAAAAAATGCGGTTCTGAATCTATACAGTCACATAAAGACACACATACATATATTCTATTGGCATTCATCAATATATTTTTTATGCCTATATCAGCAGCTGTCATCATCCATATAACTATCTGATAGTACCCGGCTGCACTTATAGGAAGTCCAGCTGCGCAAACAGCAGGAAAAAAAGTCATGCATATAGATTTATATATATTAATCAATGCTTCAACAGAATCTCTTGCAAGATTATAAGCACCCATAAAGACCGATAAAAGCATTGTTATCAACGAAATACTTATTATTCCTGCCGCAGTTTCTTTAAGCTGCTTTTCATTAAAAAGCGGTGTCATAGTCCTTATAAGTGCTGATGCTATGCATAATGCAAGCACATGTGCAACGTTTTTCTTTTCCGAATATATAACATCAGATATATATATTAATAACTTTTTTACATAACCGGAATTATCCTTATCATCCAGAATAGACTGCATTATTTTTCCATATGAAATATTTATTCCAGTTTCTCTCTTAACAATCCTGTCTATATCTTTATAATCATCAGAAACTATATAATCATCAGAAATCACATTTTCCTCATCCTGACATTGCGCTGCATGGCATACTGCAGGAGATTTATTCTTTATAAAAGCACTCCCATACAACAATATCAGTACAAACACTATCATACACATAAATAAGATACGTTTTATTTTAAACATCTATTCACCATTTCAAGAAGTGCAATAATAACAGGCATGCCAAGCATTACTATTGATATTCTGCACATCAGCTCAAGCTGCGATGCCATTGCATTAAAACCGTTATCCCTGCATATATCAGAAACAAACTGCGTTGCTATTGATAAACCAGTTATCTTCATAACAATCTTTATATAACCCTTTTCTATATCTATATTGTTAATAAGAACATTTATATAGCCTGTAATAACAGAAAAAATCCGCAGCATATATATTGAAATAAATACACCCGTTATAAGTACAATAACAGAAACAAATGCTGGTGCTTCTTTTTTTATAAGAAAGCAGCTTATAACAACGCATACAACAACTATTAATATCTGAAGCATTATTTACACTATCCCTTCTTACGCAGGCTTTATATATCAAACAGCTTCTGCATTGACGAAAACAATTCAACAATATAAGGTATTACCCAATAAAGTACGATAAGTATTCCGGCAAGGCTTGTAAGAAACGCCTGGTCATCCCTGCCACTATGTTTTAATATCTGGTTAAGAATTGAAACAATTACTCCTACTGCAGCGATTTTAAAAATTATATCTGTATTCATATACCTGCCTTTCCTGTATATATTATCATTTCACTTTATGCTCATATTAAAATAATAGCTATGATAACACCCGACATAACTCCCAACACCTGGTATATCCTTGATTTAGCCCTCACTTCCTGCTGCAGCCTGCAATATATATTTTTTAATTTATCACTGACAGTATTTATACATGTTATCTGCATCTGTTTATCTATATATATGTTTATACATCGTAGTTCTTTTAAAGCATCTATTTCTTCCTTTTTAGCAAATCCTGATTTTAGCAGTTTGTCCATTTCAAGCAGCCATATCTCATCAAAAGAACCGCCTGTCCTGCTTATATCAGTCAGCTTTATGTATATATTTTCGTATGTACTGCTGACTATATTATTATTTATGTTCTGCGATAATTCCCGACATATTACAGGAAATGGGGTCAGACCATATCTTATCTGCGACCTGATATAATCAAAGGAATATATAAATGCATCTATCACATTTATTCTTTCTTTTAACCGGCTGACAAGATAAAAACCATAATATGTCGTCATTGAAATTATAAGCACTGCTCCCGATAGTTTATACATTTCTCTATTGTCCCCTTTCCATGCCTTTTGGACATTATTATTATTTTATTAAAACCATCTTTTCCTATAAGCTCCCTTACATAAGGCTTATTAAGGACATCTTCTATTGAATATCCGTGTACAGTTCCTATTATTATGCAGCCACATGCGATACAATATCTGATAGCCTGGGCATCATATTTACTGCCTATTTCATCAACAGCTATCATTTCCGGAGACATGGCACGTATAGCCATAAGCATGCCCGAATCTTTGGGGCATCCATCAAAAACATCTGTTCTTGTGCCTATATCATTCTGTGGCTCTCCCATAAAGCAGCCAGCTATCTCCTGCCTTTCATCAATAAGACTTATATTCATGGATAATTCTGCATTGTCAGATATATTACGTACAACATCACGGAGCAATGTTGTCTTACCGCATCCTGGAGGTGATATTATAAGTGTGTTTTCCAGGCCTCCTGCATATATAAAATCCATAACTTTGTCACTGCAGCCTGGCACCTGATGTGCAACTCTTATACACAGAAATGTTATATAATTAAAATTTCTTATATTATTGTTTTCTACTATTGCATGTCCTGCTATTCCTATTCTATGTCCACCTTCTATTGTAATAAAGCCCTGTCTGAAGCTTTGTTCATATGCATATATAGAATAATCAGCAGCAAGTTCGATTATTTTTCTTATATGTTCTTTACCGGCTTTTATTCTGCTTATCACCTCTTTATTATCATATATAAGAGTTATGTAACGTCCCACCCTTATTCTTATTTCGTTAATCTTATCAAACCTCAGCCTGTTCAGATTAAGTCCCAATACCAGATCTTGGGGGAGGATTCTTGTTATCTGACTTATATCACCCATAAAAAAACAACCTCCATATACTGTTTTTCACAGTATATGAAGGTTGTCTTCTGATTATTCATATCATGATCATTCAACTGATTTAAGTGATTCTACCATAGGTATTTTCTTAAGTGATGGATACATAAAAATATTAATAAGTAATGAGAACAATATAGTTATTCCATACGATATTAAAAATGAACTTATATTAATCTTAGTTCCAAACATAACACCATCAAGTTCAATAGTTGTCATAATATAAGCATGCAGTGCCATTCCAAGAAGAAGTCCAAAAACTCCTCCAATAAGTGTAAGAATTATATTCTCCCTGTAAACATACTCCCCAACCTCTCTGTCATAGAAACCAAGGACTTTAATAGTCGCAATTTCCCGTATACGCTCTGATATATTAACATTTGTAAGATTATATAAAACTACAAATGCAAGCATTCCGGCTGATATTATTAAAACCCATGTTACAAGATCAAGCGATTGTATCATATTCTCAAATCTCGTTATATTAGCTTTAACAAACGTAAGGGATTTCACGTTATTATCTGTTAGATATCTGTCTCCTATAACAGACTGTATATCATCTCCATCAGAAGTTAATATTCCAAGTATCCTGTTATTATCCGGTGTATACCCAAACACCTGGCTGTAGTACTCAGACGTCATAAAAATATAGTTATTTATATACATTTCCATAACACCTGATACCTTCACCGTTGCCTGCTTATTATCTTCATCATGTATAAGAACGTTATCTCCTTCTTTAACATTCAGGTCTTTAGCAAGCTTCTCACTTATTATAACTCCTGAATCATCAAGCTCTATAGTTTTCTTACTTCTTCTTGTCCTGAAGGTAACATAATCCATATACGCTGATGTATCGTTTACAACCGTTATCTCCGTACTATAATCATCCTTGCTTCCTGGTATTTTAACCTCTGCCGTATAGGCATAATCCATAAGTGAGGACTTATAATACTCATCTGATGAAATCTTATCAAATAAATTATTTCTGGCATCACTATCTGCATTTTTATTAAATACAAGTATATTATCGTAATGTATTATCTGTCCATACTGATTATCAATAATACTTTGCACACTGTCTTTTATACCAAAACCTGCCGTTATAAGTGCACCACATCCAGCTATTCCTATAACTGTCATAAAGAAACGCTTCTTGTACAGAAATATATTTCTCATGGTAACCTTTTTCGTAAAAGATAAATGCTTCCATATAAATGTATGCTCAAGAAGAATCTTTTTACCATTCTTTGGTGCCTTTGGTCTCATGAGTGCCGATGGAACCTCAGATAATTCGTTATAGCATGAATATAATGTTGCTATAAGAGTCACAAGAATAAGACTTGCTACTGCTACAACAGATAGTATCGTATGACTTGCATACTTTATAGCAGGCATCTGATATATAATATTCCATGATTCATATATAATGTATGGAAATAATCTAAGACCTGCTGCACAGCCTATAACTGCACCTGTTAATGAAGCAAGAAATGCATATATCACATACTTAAGTGCAATCGTTGCTTTTCCATATCCAAGTGCCTTATATGTTCCTATAAGCCCTCTTTCTTCTTCTACCATACGTGTCATAGTTGTAAGACACACAAGACCAGCTACTATTATGAAGAACAACGGAAAAACAGTTGCTATAGCCTTCATTCTGTTTGCACTTGATTCATAATCCCTGAATGAATATGACGATTCCCTTGTAAGTACATACCATTCCCATGAATCACTATCCGCAAGTGTTTCATTCATTTTCTTATCATATTCTGCATTAACTGCATCAAAATCAAATTGTGCTACTGCCTTTTCATATGCTGTATTAACGTAAGGTGCTATCATTGAGGATACATCCATACCAGGATAATAAGCCTGATATTGTTCTGTAATAGAATCCTCTACATTTTTCTTGATCGTTTCTAACAGTTCTTCCTTCTTGTCTGCCTTTGCCCTTGTATACTCATCTATAACTGTCTGCTTTCTTATGTCAAGCCTTTCTTTTGATATAGCCTTTATATCATCTGCATACTTATCAATCAGCTTCTTATACTCATCTGAGTAAGTATCCATATCCTTTGCGCCATCTATAACCGCATAACATTCCGTATAGTAGTTGTTTTTGAATTCATCATCACCTATATATATACAATAATTAATATGACCATTACCTATGCCAGACGAACCTAAATCATATGATACATAACATGGTGTATACACTATACCAACTACCGTATACTCTGTATCCTTAAATGTGTCATTGATATCATCCTCTGTTCCTGACTTAAAACTGATAACATCGCCAACCTGCATAGACTTACGTGTATCTTCATACTTAACAACACATTCCTTATCATTTTGTGGGAGACGTCCTTCTTTTATCCTAAGCTGGTTAATATAGCTGTCATCATCCGATGCTTTTCCAACCGGAATACCTGATACATGTGCAACATTCTCTCTGCCATCATAATCAACGAGTACATCCTGCGTATTAGTTTTGTATACAGCCTTTACTCCGTAAACCTTACTGACTGCCTCTATATCCTGTGAAGTAAATCCTATTGATGACAATATCCTTATATCGTTCATATTATACTCATCATAATACGAATCCGATGAATGCTTCATATCTCCTGATGATGCAGTTACTCCTGCAAAAAAAGCTACACCTATCGCTACTATAGCCATAATAGCAAAGAATCTCCCAAGCGATCCTTTTATGTTTCTTATAAAATCTTTAAATACTGCCTTTCTCATCTTATAAAACTACCTTTCCGTAACATGCAAGCTTTGTGTTTATATTCATAATTAATATTTCATTACCACTCTATCTGCTCTACCGGAAGTGGATTCTCATTCACAGTTACACTGTCAACTATACCATTTTTAACTTTTATAACCTTATCTCCCATCGCTGTAAGTGCAAGATTATGTGTTATCACCACTACTGTAACACCACGTTTTCTGCATGTATCCTGTAAAAGCTTCAATATCTGCTTCCCAGTATTATAATCAAGTGCTCCTGTTGGTTCATCGCATAAAAGCAGTTTTGGATTCTTTGCCAGTGCCCTTGCAATGGCAACTCTCTGCTGTTCGCCACCAGACAGCTGGGCTGGAAAATTAGAGCTTCTGTCTTTAAGTCCTACTGCCTCGATAACCTCATCTATATCAAGCGGATTCTTACATATCTGTGTTGCAAGCTCAACATTCTCCCTGACTGTAAGATTTTGTACAAGATTATAAAACTGGAACACAAAGCCTATATCATATCTTCTGTATGTAGTAAGCTTTTTAGCACTGAATTTAGAAACATTTTCTTTATCTACTATTATTTTACCTGTAGTGGCTGTATCCATTCCACCCATAAGATTAAGTATTGTACTTTTACCAGCACCACTTGCACCTGCAATAACAGCAAACTCTCCTTTCTCTATACTAAAGTCTGCTCCATTAAGTGCTTTAATCTTAACGTCACCCATTTTGTATATTTTCTTTACGTTTTGAAATTCTATATAACTCATATGCACCTCTTCATGACCGATATTTACTGATTGCTGCATAACACTGCAGTCACTATTGGATATTTGTAAAATATTGATATCCATAAGATATAAATAACCTTTTATCCCTTACATTTTACTATAATTTTATCATAATAGCAAAACAAATGTATATACATTTAAAAGCTAAATATATTTAAAAATTCATATATGGAGGTCCGGCTTGAAACCTTTAAAATATATTCTATCATCGCTAACATTTATTGTTATACTTTTTGAATATATATTCTTTTTAATATCTCCTGTTTACTCTTCCTGTTTAAGCCCTGCTGTTCCACATAAAATTACTGCTGTAAGCAAAACACAGCTTGCAGCCAGCAGCAGTCCTAAAAACAATATATCTTTGCATGCACGTTATGCAGCACTTATTGATGCTGACAATAACCGTCTGCTTTACGGTAAAGAAGCTGATATTAAAGCACCCAATGCAAGCACAACCAAAATCATCACCCTTATTACAGCTCTTAACATATGTGCCGATGACTATATAGCAACAACCTCTGCATATGCCGCATCTATGCCAGATGTACAGTTAAATGCAATAAAAGGGGAACAATTCACAATAAAAGACCTGTATTTTTCACTGATGTTAAGATCACATAATGATACCGCAGTTATTATTGCTGAAAATGCAGCTTACTATTACATATGTAATCTTTCAGATAAAGAAAGGAATGAATTGATATATGATATATCTTTTATACCTGATTATAGTAATAATTCTTCATTTTTAAAAAATATCAGTAAAGAGCAAAGTAAAGTTCTTGTAAGGATATTTACTGATCTTATGAATAAAAAAGCTTTAGAAGCCGGTTGTACTAACACACATTTTGTAACTCCTAATGGTCTTGATGCTTCAGATGAGAATGGTATACACCAGACAACTGCCTATGATCTTTCTGTCATGATGTCATACTGTATCAAAAATCCTGATTTTATAGAAATAACCAAAAGCAGCTCCCACAGCTTTAACAATCTTGATGGTAAAAGTTATTCTGTTACTAATGCAAATGCATTTTTATCCATGTATGATAATATAATATCAGGAAAAACCGGCTTTACTGCTGATGCTGGATATTGCTATGTATGTGCTTACAAAGATGAAAACAAAACATTTGTAGTAGCACTTCTTGCATGTGGATGGCCAAATAACAAATCCTATAAATGGACTGATTCAAAAGTACTACTTGATTATGCAAGAAATAACTTTGAAAAGCAGGTGCTTCTTGACAATATAAAAACCTTTAATGTAAAAGTAACTAATGGCGTATCAGAAGATATCAATGTTGTTATAGATAAAAAATATAGTGCATATATTAAATCTGATGATGAAGTTAAAATAGAATACAATATACCTGACAGTATTATGGCTCCTGTTAAAAAAAATGATGTCATTGGCACTGTGACTGTATATATAAACAATGAAGCTGTTAAACAATATAACATAATAAGCGATAAAGATATTAATAAATGTAAGTATGTTCGTAAAGTGTCTCGTATTATCCGACATTTCTTGTATTTTTTGTGTATTTTAATTCAATTCTGATGACATCACAATTAAATTATTGTATACTAAAAAAGATTGTGTAGTTTTACACATAGATATAACTTATTATAGTTATATCAGAATGAAGGATAGTGTGAAAAATAAGATTTTCACACGCAAGATTTGTGCTTCGCACAAACTTGAGATGCGCAAAGAAGCAGCGCAAGAATGGAGGCTTATTATGAGGTATATAACAATTGCACTGGCAAAAGGCAGACTTGCTAAAAATGCACTTGATATATTTGAACACATTGGAATTACATGTGACGAAATGAAGGATGAGAAAACAAGAAAATTAATATTTACTAACGAAGAATTAGGTATTCGTTTTTTTCTTGCAAAACCATCAGATGTACCAACATATGTTGAATATGGTGCAGCTGACATTGGAATTGTTGGAAAAGATACTCTTTTAGAAGAAGGCCGTTCACTTTATGAGGTGTATGACTTAAAGATGGGACAATGTAAAATGTGCGTTTGTGGTCCAGCATCAGCAAAAGAAAAGCTCAAACATCATGAGCTTATAAGAGTTGCTTCCAAGTATCCTAATATAGCAAAGGACTACTTCTACAACAAGAAACATCAGACAGTTGAAATCATCAAGCTTAATGGTTCAGTTGAACTTGCACCTATAGTTGGTTTATCTGAGGTTATTGTCGATATCGTAGAAACTGGAGCTACATTAAGAGAAAACGGGCTCGAAGTTCTTGAGGAAGTTTGTCCATTATCTGCACGTATTGTAGTTAACCAGGTCAGCATGAAGATGGAAAATGAGCGTATAACAAAGCTTGTCAGTGATATACGTAATTACCTTGAAAATAAATAACAGATATTTAAAATAACCATTAAAATATCAATCAATATGCGCAAAACCGCAGGATGGGAGAATATATGAGAATTGTTAAATTAACAGATGAAACTAAAAATAATATACTTGAGAATCTTTTAAAAAGAAGTCCTAACAGCTATGGAAAATTCGAAGCTGCGGTAGGTGAGATTCTTTCTAATGTAAGAGCCAACAAAGATGCTGCATTATTTAAGTATACCAAAGATTTTGATAAGGCTGATATCAATGCTTCTAATATTGTTGTAACTAAAGAAGAGATAGAAGAGGCTTACACAAAGGTTGATCCAAAGTTAGTTAATGTTATAAGAAAAGCCCTTAAAAATATAAAAGAATATCATGAAAAGCAGAAGCAGTACAGCTGGTTTGATTCTAAACCAGATGGCACAATCCTTGGACAAAAAGTAACTGCACTTTCAAGAGTGGGTGTATATGTTCCAGGTGGCAAGGCAGCTTATCCATCATCAGTTCTTATGAATGTTATTCCAGCCAAGGTTGCTGGTGTAGAACAGATTATTATGTGTACACCTCCAGATTATGAAGGAAAAGTATATCCAACAACACTTGTAGCTGCTAATGAAGCCGGGGTTGATGTTATATACAAAGCAGGAGGTGCACAGGCTATCGCTGCTATGGCATATGGTACAGAATCTGTTCCTAAGGTTGATAAGATATGTGGTCCTGGTAATATATATGTTGCACTTGCAAAGAAGGCAGTATTTGGTTATGTAAGTATTGATTCGGTTGCCGGTCCTAGTGAAATTCTTGTAATCGCTGATGAAACAGCTAATCCAAGATATGTTGCTGCAGATCTTTTATCACAGGCTGAGCATGACGAAATGGCATCCGCAATACTTATTACAACAAGCAATGAGCTTGCACAAAAAGTATCAGATGAAATAGATGGTTTCTTAAAAGAATTATCAAGAAGTGAAATTATATCTAAATCTCTGGATAATTATGGATACATTCTTCTTGTTGATAATATAGATGATGCAGTGGATGCAGCAAATGAAATTGCATCTGAGCATCTTGAAATAGTAACAAAGGATCCTTTCAATACTATGACAAAGATTAAGAATGCAGGTGCTATTTTCCTTGGTGAATATAGTTCTGAGCCTTTAGGTGATTATTTTGCAGGTCCTAACCATGTACTTCCAACTAATGGTACTGCTAAATTCTTCTCAGCATTAAGTGTTGATGATTTCATAAAGAAATCAAGTATTATATCATATTCAAGAAATGCCCTTGAGGAAATACATAATGATATAGAAACCTTTGCAACAGCAGAACACCTTACTGCACATGCTAATTCAATAAAGGTCCGTTTTGAAAAATAAAAGCGTAATAACGCAGAAATGAGGATTTATATGTCTAATTCAGATTGCAGACAGGCAAGTATTCATAGAAAAACAAGTGAAACTGATATCAATCTTTTCATAAGACTTGATGGTTCTGGCGATGCCCAGGTTGATACTGGAATCGGTTTCTTTGATCATATGCTTAAAAGCTTTGCAAAGCATGGTATGTTTGATCTTAAGCTGAATGTTACTGGTGATTTAATAGTTGACTGCCATCATACCATTGAAGATGTAGGTATTGTACTTGGGGAAGCTATTAAAAAAGCTCTTGGAGATAAGAAATCCATAAGAAGATACGGAGATATCATTCTCCCTATGGATGAAGCACTTATTTTATGTGCTATAGATTTATCAGGCCGTCCATATCTTGTTTTTGATTCAACGTTTTCATCAGATATGGTAGGTTATTTTGATACACAGATGGTTAAAGAATTCTTTTATGCAATATCTTATAGTGCAGGCATGAACCTTCATATAAGAAAAATCACAGGTGAAAATGATCATCATATCATAGAAGGCATGTTCAAGGCTTTTGCTAAAGCTCTTGATGAAGCCTGCATGAAAGATGCACGTATAAAATCAGTATTATCTACTAAAGGAAGTTTGTAACTATTATACATAACAAGACAATAAGAAGAATTATAACATGCTGTTGTTTCAATTCCTCTTATTATCTGGATTTAACCATAAACACTATATAACGGAATTGGAGATTATTACAATGAGATTATATCCAGCAATTGATATCAAAGATGGTCAGTGTGTAAGACTTAAAAAAGGATTATTTAATGAGGTTACTGTATATTCTGATAAGCCATATGAAATAGCAAAAGCTTTTGAAGAAAGTGGTGCACAGTTTATACATACAGTAGATCTTGATGGAGCCCTTAAAGGACATGGAGTTAATGCAGATACTATTAAAAAAATAGTATCAAGTGTCAATATACCTGTCCAGATGGGTGGTGGAATAAGAACTCTTGAAAATATAAAAGAAGTGTTAGCTCTGGGCGTGTACAGGGTAATAATAGGAACTAAGGCAGTAGAAAATCCTGATTTTATAAGACAGGCTATTGAACAATTCGGACCTGAACATATAGTTGTTGGTGTAGATGCAAAGGATGGTCTTGTTGCTATAGAAGGCTGGGAAAAGGTCAGTGATAAGACAGCACTTTCATTAGCTCTTGCCATGAAAGATATGGGTGTACAGACTATAGTTTACACTGATATTTCCAAGGATGGAATGCTTTCTGGTCCTAATGTTGAACAGACTAAGCTTTTATCTGATAAAACTGGTATCAACATAATTGCTTCCGGTGGAATGTCATGCGTACAGGATCTTAAAAATATTAATGATGCTGGTATCCATGGTGCCATAATAGGCAAGGCTATATATGAACACAGAATTAATCTTAAGGATGCCGTTAATATGTTTGAATCAGGTGCATCTGTTATAGAAGCTGGAAAGAAGATGAGTACAAGCCTTTCTTTTAAAGATTTTAAGCTTAATTCTGATGGTCTTATTCCAGTTGTTGTTCAGGATTATGTAAATAATGAAGTTCTTATGGTGGCTTACATGAACGAAGAATCTTATAATATGACTGTTGATACTGGTATTATGACTTACTTTAGCAGAAGCCGTCAGGAATTATGGATAAAAGGAGCAACTTCAGGACATTATCAGTATGTAAGTTCACTTGACATAGACTGTGATAATGATACAATATTAGCTAAGGTCCGTCAGATTGGCGCTGCATGCCATACTGGCAACAGAAGCTGTTTTTATAGAAATCTTTATCATAAAGACAGATAGTGTATCATATAAACCATAATGAGGATTCCATGGATATTAAATATATTATCACAAAAATTAATAACAATATAATATGTTCACAATATACTGGTGATGACTGCCAGTCACTTAATATAGCTGACACTGGCAGTCTTACTGGTAATATATACATTGGCAGAGTTGAAAATGTTGTTAAAAACATCAACTCTGCTTTTGTTGAAATCGAGAATAAAATCAAATGCTATTATCCCCTTGATAGTAATAAGAATAGCATATACCTTAATACTAAAAATAACGATAAAATAAACATAGGTGATAAATTACTTGTGCAGGTAGTTAATGATGCCCATAAAACAAAGCCGCCTACTGCAAGCTGCAAAATAGAGCTTACAGGAAAATACGTAGTATTATCAAGTGATGTAGACGGAGTAGCTGTTTCAAAAAAAATAAAGAATTCAGACATTTGCAGCGAAGCTGCCATTATGCTTAAAGACATACTTAAAGCTTCCATAAAAAGTATTAACAGCGATATTGGATTTAATGACAGATTCACTTATGGATTAATCATACGAAGCAATGCTGTTAATGCCACACCTACAGCTATAGCTGATGAGGCTATGAAACTGATATCAGAATATAATTCCCTGTTAAAAGCTGCTGTTTATGGCAAATTTTACACCCTGTTAAAAGAACATGAACCCGATTATATAAGTGAAATAGTGCATTTTAGTTCTGATAATAACATTGAAATAATAACCGATATCAAAGAAAGCTATAATATGCTTAGCAGCTGCTTTGCTGATATTCCATCTGTTACCGTAAGATTTTACAAAGACAGCCTTCTTCCGTTATATAAGCTATATTCTGTGGAAAAGAATCTTACACAGGCTCTTTCGCCAAAGGTATGGCTGAAATGTGGGGGATATGTTATTATTGAGCAGACTGAGGCTATGTCTGTAATAGATGTAAACTCTGGTAAAAATATTGCCAGGTCTAAAAAGCAATCAGATAAAGAAAAAGCTGCTTTAAAAGTAAATCTGGAAGCTGCCAAAGAAATCATCAACCAGATACGCCTGCGTAACCTGTCTGGTATTATTATTATTGACTTTATAAATATGTCGGATGATAACAGCACCAGACAGCTTATGTCTTATCTTAAGGAGCTTGCTAAAAAAGAGCATATACAGACTAATGTAGTAGATATTACTCCTTTAGGTCTGGTTGAAATGACCCGAAAAAATAATGGTAAAACATTAAAAGAATTAATAGGCTGATGTTTGGAGAGTATGAATATGAAAGATATTGATATAGAAGAAAACAACTCATGCAGATATGAAATAAGATATAATCGTATATACGATTATATCACCACACACACCACACTTAAAAACACAATATTGTTTATATATAAGGTTCTCCCTTATTTTGTTGCGTTATCATATATACTGCTTATCATTATGTGTCTAAGAAGGAAGGATTCAATAGTAACACCAGCTATATCCTTTAGTGTTGATGCCACTGGATATGTTGAAACCTCTAATATATTTGTTATATCAAAGCTTATACTTACACCTCTGACATCATTCATTGTGGTATCTTTCTTCCGTAAATGTATTGATGCAAAAAGACCTTATGTTAAATATAATATCACACCTCTTGTTAAGAAAGATAAAAAAGGTGAATCTATGCCCAGCAGGCATGTATTTTCAATAACTATTATAGCCATGTGCTGGTTATATATATATCAGCCCGTTGGAATCGTCCTGCTTATATTAACAATTATTCTTGCTGCTGTAAGAGTTATTGCTGGTGTTCATTTTATAAGAGACGTTATTGCCGGAATAGCAGTTGGCATATTATGTGGTTTTATAGGCTTATGGATATTATAATACCGGCTGCAAATACATGATATTTTTATAGCCTGCAAGAAAAAAAATGATCCACAAAAACAAAAAAGTAAAAAAACAAAAAAATATTTAAATATAGTTGACATTTTATGATTCATACTATATTATATTCTAGTGTGCCGCTCAGTTAGGATATAAGAAGGATTAATCCTCTCCAAAACTGGCGAGTAATTATTTTAGGAGGTGCCATATGTACGCAATTATTGCAACAGGTGGTAAACAGTACACAGTTTCAGAAGGCGATGTAATCAAGGTTGAAAAGCTTGGTGTTAACGCTGGCGATACTGTTACATTTGACCAGGTTCTTTTCGTTAATAACGGTGAAGCTAAGGTTGGTGATCCTACAGTAGCAGGAGCAACAGTTACAGCAAGCGTTGTTGAAGAAGGCAAGGACAAGAAAGTCATCGTGTATAAGTATAAGAGAAAAACTGGATATCACAAGAAGAACGGTCACAGACAGCTCTTCACTAAGGTTAAGATTGAAAAGATCAATGCTTAATTAGTGTGAGGTGTGTTATCCATGACTCATATAACTATCTACAAGTCCACTAATGGTGGAATAGTAGGATTCAGATCAGCTGGTCATGCTGGTTATGCGGAAGAGGGTAGCGATATCATATGTTCCGCAGTATCTATTCTGACATTCAATACTATCAATTCTATTGAAAAATTCACAGATGCGAAGTTTGATGTGTCGGTAGATGAAGAAGCGGCTGTAGTAGATTTTATGGTCACTTCTGATATTAGTGATACAACTCAGGTATTGCTTAATGCATTGGAGCTTGGTTTAAGTTCTGTTGCTGCTGGTAATCCTGATTACTTATTGATTACCGTCAAGGAGGTGTAATGTTATGTTGAATTTGAACCTTCAGTTTTTCGCTCATAAAAAGGGTGTTGGTTCTACAAAGAATGGTAGAGATTCAGAATCTAAGAGATTAGGTGCAAAGAGAGCTGATGGACAGTTCGTTTTAGCTGGTAATATTCTTTACAGACAGCGTGGAACAAAGATTCATCCAGGTGTTAATGTAGGAATCGGTGGAGATGACACATTATTCGCTTTAACAGATGGTATCTTAAGATTCGAGAGAAAAGGAAAAGACAAGAAGCAGGCTTCTGTTTATCCAGTAGCTGAGTAATAAGATGCAGAGTGTAGACCCGACTATGCAGCGCTTACCTGATGGCAGGCGTCTATAGCCGGGTCTTCTTGTATCTGGATTTGTAACCGTTCGGTAGGTGGCAGCATCTGCTGCCTGAAGTTGAATTGAGGTAGAATATAATGTTTGCAGACAGAGCAACAATTATCATAAAATCAGGGAAAGGCGGTGACGGGCATGTGAGCTTCCGCCGTGAAAAATATGTGCCGGATGGCGGTCCTGACGGCGGCGACGGCGGCAAGGGCGGCGATGTGATCTTTGTGGTGGATGAAGGTTTAAACACCCTG
>ENA-OURO01000472-OURO01000472.1-human-gut-metagenome-genome-assembly--contig:-NODE-472-length-16161-cov-5.144108_pt1 | contig 16161 bp, 9 predicted proteins | sample MGYA00242098_ERZ508985 | MGnify/ENA primary metagenome ERZ508985 (study PRJEB26280, sample SAMEA2531409) | human gut metagenome | biome: human gut; feature: human-associated habitat; material: faeces...
TTGATACTGGCCATTGCCAAAAAGACCGGAGCCGCCATTCATCCGGGATATGGGTTCTTGTCGGAGAACGCTGACTTTGCCCGTCGTTGCGAAGAAGAAGGAGTGATCTTTATCGGGCCCGGTGCCGATATTATTGCTAAGATGGGGATCAAGACTGAGGCACGCAAAATCATGCGTGAAGCGGGGCTGCCCATCGTTCCCGGAACGGAAACTCCCGTACAGGGGATCGAAGAAGTGAAGAAGGTTGCTAAGGAAGTAGGTTATCCTATTATGTTGAAAGCGCTTGCCGGAGGAGGCGGAAAGGGGATGCGTCTGGTCCGTTCCGAAGAAGAAGCGGAAACGGCTCTTCGTTTGTCTCAGTCCGAGGCGGGTACTTCTTTTGGTAATGATGCGGTCTATATAGAGAAATATATCGAGAATCCGCACCATATCGAGGTGCAGATTATGGGAGATAAATATGGCAATGTGGTTCATCTGGGCGAGCGTGAATGTTCCATTCAGCGACGTAATCAGAAGGTAATCGAGGAGTCTCCGTCACCGTTTGTGAAAGACGAAACCCGTAAGAAGATGCTGAAAGTAGCCGTAGAGGCTTGCAAGCGGATCGGTTATTACAGTGCCGGCACGCTGGAGTTCATGATGGATAAAGACCAGAACTTCTATTTCCTTGAAATGAATACCCGTTTGCAGGTAGAACATCCGGTGACGGAGGAATGTACCGGCGTCGATCTGGTGCGTGACATGATCACGGTGGCTGCGGGCAATCCGTTGCCGTATAAGCAGGAAGATATAAAATTCAGCGGAGCTGCCATCGAATGCCGTATCTACGCCGAAGATCCGGAGAATAACTTTATGCCTTCTCCCGGAGTGATAACTGTTCGTGAAGCTCCCGAAGGCCGTAACCTCCGTCTGGACAGTGCCGCCTATGCCGGATTCGAAGTTTCACTGCATTATGATCCGATGATTGCCAAGCTCTGCTGCTGGGGGCGTACCCGTGAATCCGCCATCTCCAACATGGCACGTGCCTTGCGTGAGTATAAGATTCTGGGCATCAAGACGACGATTCCTTTCCATCAGCGTGTGTTGAAGAATGCCGCTTTCCTCGAAGGAAAATATGATACGACTTTTATCGATACCCGTTTTGACAAGGAGGACTTGAAGCGTCGTCAGAATACTGATCCGACTGTTGCCGTGATCGCTGCCGCCGTAAGGCATTACGAGAGGGAGAAAGAAGCTGCATCCCGTGCCACCACGCTCCCTGTAGTGGGCGAATCTCTCTGGAAGTATTATGGCAAGTTGCAGATGACTGCCAATAATTATTGAATAAGTGGAGAGTTGAGAGTTGAAAATTGAAAGTTAAGTTGGTCATTCATTAAAATTAGAAAGATATGGGTACATCGTTAGCGACTTATTATGCCAAGCTTCTGGATATGCCGGACAGTGAATATAAGGTGGAGATTCTGGAAGACGGACCGATCAAGAAAATAGCGGTCAACGGTAAAATATATGAGGTCGATTACAATATGGGAGGCGACTCCATTCATTCGATCATCATTGATCATCACTCGCATGGAGTGCAGATTTCCCCTTCTTCCAATAATTCTTATACCATTATGAATAAGGGTGAGCTTTATCAGATAGAGCTACAGGGAGAGATGGAAAAGATACATAATGCCCGTGCCGGTACGGAAGCCGTAGGGCGTCAGGTGGTACAGGCTCCGATGCCGGGGGTGATCCTGAAAATATATGTGAAGAAGGGAGACGAAGTCAAGCGTGGAGACCCGCTTTGCGTATTGGTGGCCATGAAAATGGAAAACGAGATTCGTTCTGTCACCGATGGAGTAGTGAAAGAAGTCTTTGTCGAAGCCGGTATGAAGGTCGGTTTGAACGACCGGATTATGGTGATTGAATGATTCTCAAAAAAAATAAAGGTGTTTTACGTACTTATCTCAAAAGTTTTCTTTACTTTTGGCAGATAAGTACGTATTTATATCCGGATGTCTTATGAACAACGAACAAACAAAAGAAGCACTGAAAGAGGAATTGGAGTTGCTTAGAAAAGAAAATGAGCAACTGAAGCGACAACTTCGATCTCTGGAACAGAATAAACAACCCGAAGAAAGCTCCACCAGCTTTCAGGAAAGGTATGCCGTTAAAATATTAAATTCCTTACCGGATATGCTGACTGTGTTCAACCACGACGAAGTGGGAATTGAAGTCGTATCCAATGAAGAAACCAATCATGTCGGGATATCCAACAAAGATTTTGAAGGAATGCACATGCGCCAGATGGTGCCTCCCGAAGCCTATCAGAACATCCATGCCAATATGCAGAAAGTGATCGCCACGCGGACTGTTTCGGCAGCGCATCACGACATGGATTTCAATGGCTCTCACCATTACTACGAGAACCGGATTTTTCCGTTGGATGAAGAATACGTTCTGATTATGTGTCGTGACATCACGGAGAGAGTGGCCACCCAGCAACAGCTGGAGATATTTAAAAGCGTACTCGACAAAGTCAGTGACAGCATTCTTGCCGTTTCCAGTGACGGAACGCTGGTATATGCCAACAAGCAATTTATGGAAGAGTATGGTGTCACCCAGCAGATGGGTACCCAGAAAATATACGACCTGCCCGTCTCTATGCGCACGCCGGAGTTATGGGAAGCCAAACTGAAAGATATACGCGATAATGGCGGCAGCTTTTCATACCGTGCAGCGTATGTGCGCAAAGGTGAGGAGAAAAACAGAGTACACCAAGTCTCTACCTACCTTACACAGGAGGATGATACGGAGCTTATCTGGTTTTTTACGCAGGACATTACCGATGTAATAAAGAAGCGGGATGAACTTCGTGAATTGAATCTCCTGCTGGACGGTATTCTGAATAATATCCCTGTCTATCTGTATGTGAAAGATCCCGAGGACGATTTCAGATATCTGTATTGGAACAAGGCATTTGCCGAACATTCCAAGATTCCTGCCTCTCGGGCAATCGGCCGAACAGACTTTGAGATCTTTCCGGAGCGTGCAGATGCCGAAAGGTTCCGCAGGGATGATTTGGAATTGATCCGGACGCATGAACGGATCGATATGCAGGAGACCTACGTGGCGGCCACCGGCGAGACCCGTATTGTGCAGACACTGAAAGCGCTTGTCCCGATGGAAGGGCGCGAACCGCTTCTGATCGGTATCTCCTGGGATATCACTAACTTTCAGAATATCGAGCAGGAACTGATTAAGGCACGCATCAAGGCAGAGCAATCCGACAGATTAAAAACCGCCTTTCTTGCAAATATGAGCCATGAAATCCGGACACCGCTGAATGCGATTGTCGGTTTCTCCAATTTGTTGCCTTCTGCCGAAACCCTTGAAGAAGAAAAACTCTATTCGAGCATTATCAATCAGAACTCAGAGATCCTGTTGCAGCTGATTAATGACATCTTGGATTTGTCTAAGATAGAAGCCGGTACATTGGAATACGTCAGACAGCCGATGAACCTGGGTGAAATATGTCGGAATATCTATCAGATTCATAAGGATCGTGTGCAGGAAGGGGTTACCCTTATTCTGGATAATCAAGACGAAGACCTGATTATTGAAGAAGACCGGAACCGCATTGCGCAGGTTATCACTAACTTCCTCACCAATGCCGGTAAATTCACGCTTTCCGGTGAAATCCGCTTTGGCTTTAAAGTCAATAATCAATGTATCCGTTTTTATGTGAAGGATACAGGTATCGGAATAGCTCCCGATAAGGTGGGACATATTTTCGACCGTTTTGTCAAATTGAACTCATTTGCGCAGGGGACAGGTCTCGGACTTGCCATCTGCCGGATGATCATAGAAAAGATAGGAGGGGAGATCGGAGTCACTTCGGAAATAGGCAAAGGATCGACTTTCTACTTTACGATACCTTATAAAGAAAGCTCAGATGACCGTATTGCATTTTCCGAGGCTTCGGAAACGAAATACATCAGCCACACCATCAAGAGGATGCAGAAGATCAAGAAGATTCTGGTAGCTGAAGATGTGGACAGCAACTTTGTACTGATCAAGAATATGATTGGCAAAGATTACACTCTGCTATGGGCGAAAGATGGCTTTGAGGCGGTGGAAATGTATAAACAGTTCCAGCCGGATTTGATTCTGATGGATATCAAGATGCCTCGTATGGGTGGACTGGAGGCTACCCGCATCATTCGTTCCTATTCGAAGGAGATTCCTGTCATTGCGCTGACTGCCTATGCTTTCGAAGCGGACAAGGAGCAGGCTTTGGAAGCCGGCTGCAATGACTTTGTCACGAAGCCGGTTTCAAAAGCAGCATTGGAAGAGGCGTTGGGGAAGTGTTGCGGGTAGTAACTACAAGTGATTATATTATACTCACTTTCCTATTTCGGGAACTAATAAGAACTTTGTTTCCGGAAAGTACTTTTCGAGCCAAGCTCGTATAAACTCCATCGTATCATCTTGAATTGTTTTATCCTCTACCGTCGGATAGAGATTATAAAGTACTGTATCCAGCACAATGTCCCGTTTCTGTATGGCTTCAAGACTCAGAAGAGTATGATTGATGCTGCCTAGCTTTCCGGAAGTCACGAAGATAAGCGGATATTTCTCCTGTGCGATATATTCAATTGTCAGGAGCTCCGTAGTCAGAGGAACCATCAGACCGCCCGCGCCTTCAAGCAGAACACAGTCATACCGTTCGCTTAATACTTCGGTAGCATGCTTGATCTTGTCGAAATCAATGGGACGATGATCCAGTCGGGAAGCCAGATGGGGGGAGGCGGGATAAGAAAAGATCTCCGGCATGGTCAGCCCTTCCTGATCTTCCCGGGTGAAAGGGATTTCCATAATGCGCCGATGCAGGTCTATATCTTCGGAATGCCCCACATTTCCTGTTTGGATAAACTTCTGCGTAATGGTTCTTTTGCCGTTTTTATTCCATTCACGTGCCAGGTAGCCGGTCGCGTAACTTTTGCCGGCATCGGTATCGATACCGCTTACAAAATATACATTCTGTTTCATACTTTTTTCTTTTTTGCTATGATATAAATAGGGTGATATGTCAGGGACACTGAAGTGCCCTGTGTAAATTCTTGTGTGTAACGTTCGCAAAAATGCTGCAAATCACGACGGGTCCAAGTCTGTTTCTCATGCTTCGGATAGAGGGATGATTGCGCTGACAAACCATTCACCCCCGTCTGCTTCAGATGATACAGCACTTTCATCGGATCTTCGAAAGAAAGGGGGATCAGCTCTTCTTCTGAGTACAGTATATCAAAGTGAAGAGACAGGGCTGCTTCAAGCTCTTCCCTTGAACGATAGGGTAGTCCCTTTCCGGTAAGCTCACGTATCTCTTTCATATTCTTTTTCCCAAAAGTACTGAAAGCAAAGTATCCCTGACTGTGAAGCAATGTATTACACCTTTTGAAGAACTCCTCCGGCGAGTCGAACCATTGCAAAGCGGAACAGGAAGTAATCAACGTACTTTTATCCGGAAAAGAAATCGTCTCCGCATCTCCGGAAAGAAAAGAGACTTGTTTCTCTCTTAATAAATCTTCGCAGCAATACCTCATCTCCGGACATAAGTCATTCAGAAGCAACTCTTCCGGACGAAGGGTGCGGAGCAACATTCGGGAGTAAATGCCCGTTCCGCATCCGAACTCAATCACTTTCGGACAGGGAGAGGGAATATGTTTCTGGAGCAGGCGGATCATTTTATTTGCTATCTGCCGTTGTACATTTGCTTCACGGGGATAGGTGGAGATGGCTTTTGAGAAACGTTCTGCAATAATTGTCTTATTCATTGATCAATGATTATTTAATGTTCATGATTACCTCATTAAAAAGCTCCTGCTGATAATGGGCAGCTTCGACGTGCAGGAGGGAGACTGCCTTGTTTCTCCATGCCTGCTCTTGATGGTCCGGAAGGAAAATCCGATCGTTATCTCCGATGATGGCTGTTTGCCAGACAAACTCCGAAGGGAGGGATGACAAGTATTGCTGCCGGATGGCGGCAAGCTCTTCTTTCAGTTCTTCAACCGGACGTTTGGGAGCTATTGTCTGAAAAGCCTTGTAATCAGCAGCAGAACCACACATTCTTCGCTGAAATTTCAGTAGGGTTTGTGCGTTCAGTCCTTGCAGGGTGCCTTCAAAAACGGATGGCGTGATTCCTTTCGTTTCGTGTATCGGATAAAGTGTTCCGTTGATGGCGGTACTTTGGGAAACAGGCAGGGAGGGATATTGCTTCATTACCTGCGAAGCCGCCCAGACTCCCATCGACCATGCGATCAGCGTAATCTTGGAATATGCCTGTATCAAAGTCGTATCGAATTCCAACGAACGATAATCGTAACAAATCATCCAGTCACATTCCGCCGGATGGATATGTCGGAAAGGCGTTTCGTCCATTCCCCATCCTGCGAAGAATAGTAGAAGGTGCTTTTCATTGTTCCTGATAATAAAAGTCTGTTTCATCCGTTAATGATTTCTATAAGTGTATCGATTTCTTTTTCTGTGATGTCCGCTGTCAATGAGAAGCGGATACGGGAAGTCCCTTCGGGTACTGTAGGCGGGCGTACCGGCAGGGCATAGAATCCCTTGCGTTGCAATTCTTCTGCCTTCCTGATGGTATCTTCGCTTGCTCCGACCACCATCGGCACGATGTGGCTGACGGAAGGACAGTTGTATCCCTTCTCGGTTAGTGCTTCTTTCAGTTTCCGGCTGATTTGCAGCAGATGCTCCCTTTTGCTCCGGAAATCGACGAAGTGTTTCAGTACCCATGCGGTCCACTGGATATTGACAGGAGGAAGGGCTGTCGTGAAGATAAAGGTACGCATCTTATTGATCAGATATTCCCGGATGGTCTGCCGGCAGACGATATATGCGCCGGCGGATGCTGCCGCCTTCCCGAATGTTCCTACCAGAAAGTCGATGTCGTTGATGCAGTTTTGTTCTTCGGCACATCCTAAGCCTTTCTCGCCCCGTGCTCCGAAAGCGTGGGCTTCGTCTACATAGAGAAGAAGGTTGGAGTAATCGTGTTTCAATCGTACCAACGCTTGCAGGTCGGCTTCGTCTCCGTCCATGCTGAAGATACTCTCGGTAACGATGATCATCTTCTCATACATACTGTGGTTTTCTTCAAGAAGACGCCGGAGTTGGGCTAAGTCATTGTGCCGGTACCGGATACATTTGGCAGATGATAATCTGATTCCGTCTATCAGGCTGGCATGTACGAGTTTGTCCGCAAGGATCAATGTACGGGTATCACTGACGGCAGGAAGTATCCCTGTGTTGGCGTGGTATCCGCTATTGAACAGAAGGGCGCTTTCTGCTCCGAACATAGTGGCCAGTTGCTGTTCCAGTTCCTGATAGGCAGTGAAATTGCCTGTCAGCAGGCGGGAGGAAGAGGAAGTGGGCAGAAAGGTTTCCGGAGTGATGGTCTTTAAGAACGCTTCTCTTAAAGACACCTCATTGGCTAACCCCAGATAATCATTGGATGATAAGTTCAGCATCCGTCGTCCGTCTACTGTCACATCTCTTCCGTCATGAATCAACTGTGGGAGGGAACGGTAATTCTTCTTCTCTTTTAAAGTCAGAAGTTCTTGATTGATAGAGTCTAAAATCATAATCTATTCATTTTTTGAGAAGATAGTTAAGTTACATCTCTCTGACTATTTTAAGTACTCCGGAAGTCAGTTTGCTTAATTGCTCCGGAGAGATGATGAACGGGGGCATCAGGTAGACCAGTTTTCCGAACGGACGTACCCAGATACCTTCTTCTACGAAGCGGCGTTGCATATATGCCATGCTCACCGAACGTTCTGTCTGGATGACTCCTATGGCTCCTAATATCCGTACATCCGCTACTTGCGGAAACTTGCGGGCGGGAGCCAGTTCTTCTTTTAACTGAGCTTCGATTCGTTTCACATTCTCTGCCCAGCCGGAGTCGAGCAGCAACCGGACAGAAGCACACGCCACCGCACACGCGAGCGGATTCCCCATAAAGGTAGGACCGTGCATAAAAGCCTTTGGGGCATGATTGGAGATGGTATCTGCTATCTGATTGCTTGCCAATACGGCAGACAGTGTCATGTATCCTCCGGTCAGCGCCTTTCCGATGCACATGATGTCCGGTTCCACTCCGGCGTGTTCCCAGGCAAAGAGTTTGCCGGTGCGTCCGAATCCTGTGGCTATTTCGTCAAAGATCAGGAGGATATCGTGTTCTTTGCAGAGTTTTTCCGCTTCACGCAGATACTGCGGGTGATAAAACCACATACCGCCTGCTCCCTGAACAATGGGTTCGAGGATGAGCGCCGCCAGTTCTTTAGAGTGTTTCTCTATCGTTTCCCGCAGGGGGATGATGTCGTCCGGATTCCATTCTCCGTCAAATCGCGAAGAGGGGGCCGGAACGAAATATCGGACAGGAAGCGATGAACCGAAAAGACTGTGCATCCCGGTAACGGGATCGCATACGGACATGGCATTCCAAGTGTCACCGTGATAACCGGAACGGATGGTTACGAAATTGTTTTTGTCGGGTTTTCCGGCTGCATACCAATATTGCACGGCCATCTTCAAGGCAACTTCTACCGCCACTGAACCGGAATCCGCATAAAATATCTTTTGCATGGATGGGGGAACCAAGGGCAACAGCAGTTTGCCTAACTCGATGGCCGGATCATGAGTCAGTCCTCCGAACATGACATGGGACATCTTGTCTAACTGGTCTTTTGCCGCCTGATTCAATACCGGATGATTGTATCCGTGCACAGCACACCACCAGGACGACATTCCCTCGATGAGTGTCCGCCCGTCTTCGAGTGTGATCGTTACTCCGTCCGCCCGCTTTACTTTGTAGACAGGCAATGGATCGGTAGTAGAAGTATAAGGATGCCACAAATGCTCGCGGTCAAACTGGGAGTCGGCGAAGTGGTAACCTTCTTCCAGAATCATCTTCTTGTCGTCGGAAACCTTGGAACCGAGTGTGGTCAGCAAATCGCCCACGATGGCGGAATTGATGCCGACAAACAAGGCTTTGCGCATGGCTTCGGGAGTGAGCTGCGAACGTCCTCCGGCGAAACGCAGGAAAGCGGTAGGATTGATGAAGCGGAACAGGGCGACGGTTCGCAGGATTTCTTCTTCGCTCAATGCCTTTTCATTTTCCAGTGGAGTTCCGGGGATCGGACTTAGCAGGTTGATGGGGATAGACTGTACATTCAATTCCGCCAAGGTGAAAGCAAATTCAATGCGTTGTTCCATTGTTTCTCCCATGCCGATGATGCCACCGCAACAGATATCCATTCCTACCCGGCGGGCGGCGTCGAGAGTGGCCAGTTTCTGCTCTTGTGTGTGTGTGGAGCAGAGTGTGGGGAAATAGGAAGGAGCTGTTTCGAGGTTGCAGTGATAGCGGGTGATTCCGGCTGTGTGCAGGGCGCGGAGTTCTTCTTCGTTGAGTAATCCAAGGGATGCACAAAGTTGGATGGACGAATGTTTCCGCATAAGGCGGGCCGCATCGCAAAGTTGACTGATCTGTTTGGGAGAAGGTTTTCGTCCGCTGGTGACAAGGGAGAAACGGTTGACGTCTTGACTTTCGTTGTATTTTGCCTGTCGGAGACATTCTTCAGCGGGCAGGAGATCGTAAATCTCGGCTTGAGTCTTGTAGTGAGAGGATTGTGCGCACCATTTGCAGTTCTCCGGACACCGGCCGGACTTGGCGTTGATGATGGAACACATATCGAACTCGTGCGAAGCACGGGTGACGGTAATCTCATGCGCGGCGGCATAAAGCGCCTCGCTGTCGGCCATGTTGGCCAGCCAAGTGGCTTGGGCGGACGATATGTCGAAGCCTGCCAGTACTTGGTCTTTGATTTCTTGAAGTGTCATAAATGTATGATATGGGATAGTAACTTTTGCATTCTGCTTGCGAAGAGCCACATCTACCACATTGGTATGCAGATGACCGATCTGAAATTCACGTCCCATACTCGCAAAAGCGGCATAGTTCTTCCTGCCCCAGTAGCGGAAGCGGGAAAGAAGGGAACGGGTGGTCTGTATGTGGCGCTGTTTCTTCATCAGGTTCTTGTTTTTGAAGTTAAGAACGGGGCAAATGTACAAAGATTCTTTGGATAAGCAAGCGATACAATAATATACTGCAAATATATACTCTTACCTTGTATCGTTTATACACACCCTTTATCTTGTATTCTTTCTTCTATATTCCTTGCGTAAATTGAAATTGAATCCGACGTATATCTGAAGTGTTCCGAACCCGTTGTCCAGTGAAAAATTATTCCGGTGGTAATTATAGTTCTTTCCGACAAATGAAGTGCCGACGAAATATTTTCCGTTATTGTAGACAACTCCCGCACGGATCAGAAAATCCAGGTTAAAATTGCCGTACCATGTCTTCCCTTCATGGGTTTCTGCATCTACATCGGAGGCTTTGTAGGCTATGGCGGGAGTGAGAGACAGGCATGCCAGACAGTTGCGGGCAAATACCCAGTTATAGGCATAACCGAAACTGATATTGGCATTGGTGTATTTGATGTTGTTGACTTTCATGGCAGGATTCATCGCTTCCAGTATGAAATCCGGAAGTTCCGCATAGTCGAATTCAAGATTATGTTTTGAAATGGAAAAGCCTGCGATAAACGAACCTGCATTCCTGCGCTGATTGGTTGACTGGCTGAAAGCGGCAGGGTAGGAGAATTTGCGGTTGTTGAAGATATAGTATAGGTTCAGTCCCTTGATATCTACTTTTATCCCATTGAACTTTTCGGAGTAATTGGCGGGGACATCTTCCGGAAAACCGTTGATCTTATGAATCTTGTAGTTGTTACCCGTGCGACGGTAGAAGATGTCCACTCCCAGCTTGGAACTGTATAGACTTAAATCGAACTCTGTTCCCTTGTTCCTTCGGTTGGTCTTCCGGTAAATGTCGTCCACGTCTACAGACCATCCCAGGAAGATCCATCGCCAGCCGAAGTACAATCCTATCTTGTTATGCGGATTGGGAGAGAAACTCAGCTTCTGCGGTTGGGGCAGATTGCTGGTAACGGAATAATATTCAAAGTTGCTGAAATGGGTGGTCATCAATGCGTAATTATACCGGTTGGGACTGATGTAAAGGGTGTCGAAGTCACTGAAATTCATGAACTTCCTGATCGCTCTCTTAAAAGCGCTTGGTTTGGCCGGTATCACAGAATCAGTTTGCAGACTATCGCTCATAAGGGTATCTCTCCTTTCAGCTTGGGCCTGTAAGGAGAGTGACAGAAACAGAAAAAGAGATAGAACAATTTGCTTCATCCTGTGATTTTTCGTTGCTATGATTGATGCTGTTCGTTTCACGAATGTACTACCTTTCGTTGATTTATACTAATAATCGTCTAAAAAAATGTTTCGTTTCCTAAACAAATGAGATATGTATTCTGTTAGTTAGAACAAGCAAATAAATCCTAAGCCACAAAATTATGAGAATCTATTTACGTTTATTAGTGGCGTTTCTATTGCTTTCTGCCGGCAATGTAGTGTATGCAGAAGCACAACAAGAGAAACGCGTAACGGGTACTGTGACTTCTGAAGGAGAGCCTTTACCCGGTGTTTCCGTACAAGTGAAAGGGGCCTCCTCCGGCACCATTACCGATATCGATGGAAACTATTCAATTGAAGCCCCTGCCAATGGGACTATCGTTTTCCGCTTTGTAGGATTGCGGACAGTGGAACAAGCGGTGAACAACCGGAATGTGATCAATGTCACCATGGAATCGGAGAGCAAAGAACTGGAAGAAGTGATGGTTGTAGCTTATGCTACCGCCAAAAAATATAGTTTTACCGGAGCTGCCTCGACAATGAAGGCGGGAGAGATCGAGAAGTTACAGACTTCCAGCGTATCCCGTGTACTTGAAGGTACGGTATCCGGTGTGCAAGCCAGTGCTTCCAGCGGTCAGCCCGGTACGGATGCCGAAATCCGTATTCGTGGTATCGGTTCGATCAATGCTTCCAGTGCCCCGTTGTATGTGGTAGATGGCGTACCTTTTGATGGCAGCGTCAACTCGATCAATCCTGATGACATCGCTTCCATGACTGTGCTGAAAGATGCTGCATCTGCAGCTCTGTACGGTTCGCGTGGTGCGAACGGTGTGATTATCATTACCACAAAGCAGGGACAGCAGGACTCGAAAGCTACTGTCAAGGTGAAAGCTACACTGGGTGGTTCCAGTCGTGCGGTACGTGATTATGACCGCGTCAATACCAATCAGTATTTCGAACTTTACTGGGAAGCGCTTCGCAACCAGTATGCCAAGAGCTCCGATTATACCCCTGCCACCGCAGCTGCTCAGGCTTCCAAAGACTTGGTTACAAAATTGATGGGAGGCGGTCCGAATCCTTACGGTACACAATATCCGCAACCTGTGGGGACAGACGGAAAGCTGGCAGCAGGTGCTCGTCCGTTATGGAACTCCGACTGGAGTGACGCGATGGAGCAGCAAGCGCTTCGTACCGAACTGAATCTGAGTGTTTCCGGTGGTGGAAAGGCTAATCAATACTTCTTTTCTGCCGGCTACCTGAACGATAAAGGTATTGCACTCGAATCCGGCTACCAACGTTTCAACCTTCGTTCGAACGTGACCAGTGAAATGACTTCCTGGCTGAAAGGAAGCATCAACCTGAGTTTTGCCCATTCCATGCAGAATTATCCGGTTTCTTCGGATTCCAAAACAAGCAACGTGATTACTGCAGGACGTACTATGCCCGGATTTTATCCTATTTATGAAATGAATACGGACGGCAGCTACAAGCTGGATGATAATGGGGATCGTATCTATGATTTCGGTTCATACCGTCCTTCCGGTTCTATGGCTAACTGGAACTTGCCGGCTACCTTGCCTTTGGATAAATCGGAACGGATGAAAGATGAATTTTCCGGTCGTACTTATCTCGAAGCTACGATCATCGAAGGGCTGAAATTCAAGACAAGTTTCAACTTCGACCTGATCAACTATAATACGTTGGATTATACGAATCCGAAAATCGGTCCGGCTCTGGAAAACGGAGGTGGTTCCAGCCGCTTGAACTCACGTACTTTTTCATGGACATGGAACAACATCGCGTCGTATGATAAAACCATCGGTGATCATCACTTCAATGTGCTTGCCGGAATGGAAGCCTATTCGTACCGTTATGATGAACTGACTGCTTCACGTACGAAGATGGCACAGCCCGATATGCCCGAACTGGTAGTCGGCTCACAGTTGACAGGCGGTTCCGGTTATCGTATCGATTATGCTTTGGTGGGATATCTAACCCAGGCGCTTTATGACTATCAGAATAAATACTTTTTCTCCGCTTCCTTTCGTCGTGACGGTTCTTCCCGTTTTGCACCGGAGACTCGCTGGGGTAACTTCTGGTCTTTGGGAACTTCATGGCGTATCGACCGTGAAAGTTTTATGGCTTCCACTACCAACTGGCTTTCTGCTCTGACATTAAAGATGAGCTACGGTGCGCAGGGAAATGATAATCTGGGTACTTATTATGCAAGCAAGGGACTTTATACCATCGTTTCCAATCTCGGAGAGAATGCCTTGGTTTCCGACCGTATGGCTACCCCGAACCTGAAGTGGGAGACGAACCTGAACTTTAACGTCGGCGTTGATTTCTCACTGTTTAACAACCGTTTTTCCGGTTCGTTCGACTTCTTTACGCGTCGTTCCAAAGATTTGCTTTATTCCCGTCCGATCGCTCCTTCCTTAGGATATGGTTCTATTGATGAAAATGTAGGCGCATTGAAGAATACAGGTATTGAGATGGTGCTGAACGGAACCATTATCAATCAGAATGGATGGGTATGGAAACTCGGAATGAACCTGACACATTATAAGAATAAGGTAACGGAACTTCCGCTGAAGGATATGCCGCAAAGTGGCGTGAATAAATTGCAGGTAGGGCGGTCAGTCTATGACTTCTATATGAAAGAATGGGCGGGAGTAGACCCTGACAACGGTAATCCACTGTGGTATATGGATGAGAAAGATGCCAATGATAATTTGACCGGAAAACGTGTCACAACAAGCGATTATGCTTCGGCAAGTTATTATTACGTCAATAAATCTTCCCTCCCGAAAGTTTATGGCGGTTTTAATACATCGCTTTCATGGAAAGGGTTCGATCTGTCCGCCATCTTTGCTTATAGTATCGGAGGATATATCTACAATCGTGATATTACCATGATTTTGCACAACGGAAGTTTGGAAGGCCGTGACTGGTCTACGGAAATATTGAAGAGATGGACACCGGAAAACCGTTATACAGACGTGCCGGCTTTGAGCACTACTTCTAATAACTGGAACTCAGCTTCCACCCGTTTCTTGCAGAACAATTCATATATGAGACTGAAAAACCTGACGCTATCTTACGATCTGCCGAAACAGTGGATCAGCAAACTGGCATTGAGCAGTGTCCAGGTGTTTGTGCAGGGAGATAACCTGTTTACTATTCACCGGAATCAGGGACTTGACCCTGAACAGGGAATCACGGGTATCACTTATTACCGTTATCCGGCTATGCGAACTATTTCCGGAGGTATCAATCTATCTTTCTAAAATTACACGATATATGAAAAAGATAAAAATTCAATCTATACTTACTGCTGTTGCCGGACTGTTTCTGGCAACGAGTTGTAGCAGTAGCTTTCTGGATACGGAACCGACGGATGCGGTAAGCTCCGATCAGGTAGCAGTAGCTGGAAATGCAGAACGTCTCTTCAACGGAGCTTGGTATAACCTGTTTGAATACGGAACGACGTATGCCAATATTGGTTATCGGGCACTTCAATGTCAGGATGATATGATGGCGAGCGATGTTGTCTCCCGTCCGAAATATGGGTTCAATTCTTCCTATCAGTTCAATGACGTGGCGATTTCTTCCGATGGAAGAACTTCGTTTGCCTGGTATCTGATCTATAAGACAATTGATAATTGCAACACTGCCATTTCGATTAAAGGTGACTCCGAGGAACTTCGGCAGGCACAGGGACAGGCATTGGCTTTGCGTGCCTTTTGCTATCTACATTTGGTACAGCATTATCAGTTTACATATTTGAAAGATAAAGATGCTCCTTGTGTGCCTATATATACGGAACCGACTACAAGCAGTACCGAGCCGAAAGGCAAATCGACAGTGGCGCAAGTTTATCAGCAGATCTTTGATGATTTGAATCTTGCACAGGATTATCTGATAAATTACGTCCGCAAGGGAGACGGGCAGAAATTCAAACCGAATACGGATGTTGTCAACGGTCTTCTGGCACGTGCTTACTTATTGACAGGACAATGGGGAGAAGCCGCCAAAGCTGCCGAAGCTGCACGCAAAGGATATTCATTAATGACTACCACTGCCGAATACGAAGGTTTTAATAATATTTCCAATAAAGAATGGATTTGGGGATCTCCTCAAACACTCTCGCAATCGGATGCAAGTTATAATTTCTACTATCTGGATGCAACATATGTCGGAGCTTACAGTAGCTTTATGGTCGATCCGCACTTGATGGATACTTTTGCTAAAGATGACATCCGTCTGCCTCTTTTCCAATGGATGCGTGAAGGATATCTGGGTTATAAGAAATTCCATATGCGTTCGGATGATACTGCAGATCTGGTACTGATGCGTTCGGCAGAAATGTATCTGATAGAAGCGGAAGCTAAGGCCAGGGATGGAGTAGCACTGGATCAGGCTGTTGCCCCATTGAATACATTACGTACTGCTCGTGGCGCAGGTAATTACGATGTGACAGGGAAAACAAAAGAGCAGGTGATTGACGAAATTCTGATGGAACGCCGACGCGAACTTTGGGGAGAAGGATTCGGTATAACGGATGTACTCCGTAATCAGAAGGCGGTAGAACGCATGGCTTTATCTGAGGATATGCAGAAAACGGAAGTGGATTGCTGGCAGGAAGGCGGCAGTTTTGCGAAAAGAAATCCGTTAGGACATTGGTTCCTTAATTTTCCGGATGGTAAAGCGTTCTCAGCGAACAGTTCTTATTATCTGTATGCTATCCCTGAAAAAGAGATTAATGCAAACCCTAACTTATAAATAGCTCTCTTAATTTTTTGACTTTGACCTTAACTTGTAGACCGGTATACGTCGTGACGA
>ENA-OURO01000474-OURO01000474.1-human-gut-metagenome-genome-assembly--contig:-NODE-474-length-16094-cov-6.720307_pt1 | contig 16094 bp, 10 predicted proteins | sample MGYA00242098_ERZ508985 | MGnify/ENA primary metagenome ERZ508985 (study PRJEB26280, sample SAMEA2531409) | human gut metagenome | biome: human gut; feature: human-associated habitat; material: faeces...
TGATGTATGCACACCTGCTTTTCTCATATATGCTGTCGTCCGTACGTTAAGAATGTGTTCTAAACATCAACTCTGTTTTACAAATGATGTAAGAATATAACTCTATCACAAATATATTTGGCAAATCCACAATATTTGTCATCACTATTGTGTAATTCTATTGTAAATATAAAATTCTTTATTGTTTCTTTAAAAAATATTTATTATAATTCTATTGCAAATATATTTCAGTTTAAAGCCTTAACACCTGTAATGTTTTAAATAGTATCTCCTTTTTTCATATTTCAAATGATACCACTTTTACCCTTCAGTTTCAACAAATTCTTTCATCTGAATATGTTTATCATCCGTTATTTTGGGTGCACGTTTTACACTTGGACGTTTATCTGTCGCTTTATTTTTCAATCGCTTTAATACATGACGAACTAATTCTTTTATATCCATTTGAAATCCAGACTTTGTTTTCAACACACTTTCCGTTTCTCGTTTAATTGTCTTAATATTATAATCATCTGTCACCATTGTAATTGCTTCTATAACAGCAGCAATCTTCTCTTCTTTATCAATAGTCTCTGAAAGACTTTCGGTAATCAATTCACTAAATTTTTCCTGGCGTGATACATCCATAGCTTCAGCCATCTTTTCATTTGCATTACGTACAATCTCAACTCTTTTAGCATCATTCAATGGATTTATCATATCTGTCAGAACGCTCTGTATGCCCGGATAATGCTTGTCTACTATCTTTTTGATATATTCTTTATCAACTATAGGCTTTTTTTCTGCTTTCAAATAATCAATTGTCATATACATATAGATCCCTATCAACTGATCAATAATACCACAAGAAAGAGTGTAAAGGGTCTCCACCATTTCCTTAGTCAATTTTACTTTTTCTTCAAACCATTGATATTTAAATAGTTTCACTGCAAGCATCTCAAAGAAAACTTGATTTTCACAATAAAGGCTTGCCTTTATTTCACTCCCAAGTCTTCTTGAAGTTCTTAGCTTTGTAAACATCTTACTATATGCATCTTCCGTGCCCACAACAGCAATTGCTACTTTTGTTTGATTTGCTAAGGTCATAAGTCCTTCAAAACTATTTTCTTTTGTACTATTAAAATCGATAAGCTGAATTTCATCAAATATGATAATACCTACTGCAAACAGTTCAATAAATCTACGTACTACTTTAGCCTTTCCCGCCAAATTTCCCGCTTTTTGAATTTCCTTTTCATAAACAGGAATAATATTTCCAAGTGCTCTGTCGATAGCATTTCCTATGGATTCATACAGAGCTTTAAAATTGCTATTTGTTTGACATGTCACAACAAGATATGTTATTTGCGAAAATCTTGTCCCATCCGAGTTCTCATGAACAATATATTGCGGATAATTCGATAGCAGTATAGAAAGAGCAGAGCTCTTTCCACATCCAGAGTATCCCAACATATGAAATCCAGCATCCGTAGCAGACGCGACATTTCCTACAAGAGTTTGATGTGTAATTTCTTCCTGATTTCCCTGCATAATATTAAGATTTATGTTTTCTGCCATCATAATATGTCTTGAACGATAAGCATTTACAAGTGCTGTATAACATTCTTCTTCAAGTTCTTGATGAAAAGGAAGCGGAAAACGAATCTGACGAAGTAAAGATACATGAGAAAGCATATTACTTCGATTCTCTCCTATGCTATCTAACATACCATTAACACTTAATGTATACGCCTTAATCGTTTCTTTACCTTCACGACACATCGGAAGTGCTTCTATGAAAGGATTTCCTTCATCCATACTATTTTTAGAACGGCGATATCGTGCTTTAACAGGCTTTCCTTCTTCAAAAGCAGAAACATCATACTGGATTTCATTTTCATTAATATATTCGTACTTCATATCCTGCTCCTATCATATATTTTCATTAAATTTCCTCAGTGCTTCTTCAAAACTAATGTCATCATCTATAAACTGATCAGAAATTTCTTCAATTTCTTTTTTATCAGTACAAATCATTTGTTCTTCTTCCTTATCTTTCAAATGATGAACCAACGCATTCTGTCTATTCTGTTCATTTCTTTCTATATCACGTTCTTCACGCATATCGGAATTGTCCGCATATCTATCTGATTTAGCACTATCCACAATGTTACGATTTATTGTTCGTTCATTAATTGAAATTTTACGATTATGCCTATCGCCAGAAATATCCATCTTTTTCTTTGCACGAGAGTATTCTTCATACTCCTTATAAGTCATACCCGAAAATCCTTCATTTCCAAATTTATCTGGATTTAATGGTGCAATCATTAATTTTCCATCTCTAAGATAATATATCGCGCCTATATCTCGGGGATCATATTTTATTGCAATTCGCTTAATTTTACTCTGTTGTTCATACATTTCATGTAACAATGTTTTATCTTCTATATTCAGATAAAACAGATTTTTCCATTTTAATCCTTCTCGATTCAAACTTGCTTTAGCCGGAGTGAGTAAATTCCATATATACTGTGCTTTATCTGCAATCGGTCTTGGCGAACCATATATTTCACAGCCATATTCCCATAATCTAACAGGAATAGGTGGAATATTATCATTTTGCATTTTCTTATTTTGTTTATAATATTTTAAATATTTCTGATTATGGGTCAATACATAATTAATACACATAGCAGTAAATTCATTAATAGTTAATTTAGCTTCACGGTGATGATTCGAATCGTGTCGTTTTTCTATAAGCCCCTGATTTTCCATGATATCATTTTGATTAAACTGAATTTGACGAAATTCCTGTTCAACAATAGGTTTATACGATCCCATTGCTGCTGGTTCGAGAAGACGCTCAATTCCAATCCCATTTAAAATTGAACTTAACTTATCACTCCTAAAGTCAGCTCCGCGATCCACACGAATTCTTCTTGGAATAATATTGGAAGGCCAAAGTTCACCCGAAAAATCAATTCCATACTTCTTCGCATATGCTTGCTTATCATCAGCTAAATTCATAAGAAGATTTGTACATCCAAGAACACTATTGTTCTCAAAACTTACTGACATAGCAATAATTGCTCTCGTCCACACATCCACCATCAGATATAAAATACCTCGTCCTATTGTCTGTTCACGATTCCTTTCTGATACTAATGAGATATCTGTTTCAAGTGCATCAATTTCCACCGTATCTCCTGGCCCATGAACCCCTTTCATTGCATCGCTGAGAAGAAGGCGTTTATTATTCCTCTGTTCTGTAATAGATGTACGGATTTTATCTTTTTCTTCACTTGTTAGTTTTTTCCGGGCATAATTATAAAACTGTGTAAAACTTGGAATTTCTTCATCAGGCATCATTACCCATGTAATTTGTCCATTTTCTTCTATCTGTTTCATAAAATATCGATGAATCATATCTTCATAACAGCTTTTATATGTAGTCTGCCGTCCTTTTTTATATGCTGTTAAAGCTTCATCGAAATAATTTCGTATTGCTTCATTTACAATTACTTTATTCTGCACTCCATATTCTGTAGGTCTTCCTGCTCTTTTTGTATAATTATATGCGATTGGATTACGTGCTAATCCTCCAGCACGTTTATCCACAAGTGAAGAATCTTTACCTCCGCTTTGTAAATACATGCGTACAATTTTCCAAAACACATATGGTTTTAAATCATATTTTTCCATGATTATCTTCGCTTCAGGTTTGCTGCCTTTTCCCATAAGCCCTATATATGTTGGTCCGTAAAAAGAACTAATTTCCTGAATACATGCCTTGTATTTAATAAATTTTTCTCGAATTCCTTCTTCTAAATCATCAGTTTCTATAACAATGTTCTCTTCATCTTTCTCAACACTCCATTCTCCCTTAACTAGATTTTCTTTGATCTCGTCAACAGAAAGATAATGAAGCACCAACTTTGAAATGTCCATTTGACACACAACAGCACGATTATTTACGAGATAGATAACTCTATATCTCAAAGTTCCTGTATTTAATATATCACAAATTGCTATGTTTATTTGTTCCATGCTATCTCCTTCCTGTAAATTCTTACTAACTTACCAAAATCCAACATTCCACACTCCATATCAACTTTAATTTGCTTTGTTGCAATCAGATGCTTCAATTTACTGACTTCATCAAACACTCTTGATGCATCATAATATTCTGTACACAATCTTATATTATCTGCATAAGAACGATCCAAATCCGTCTTATATATTTGTTTCCATGAAATCCCATGTGCGTTCCAATACATCTTTTCAATCCACAGTTTCTCAACTGTTCTTGGCGATTCCATTATTTTTCTACTATCTTTTATTGAATATGCCATATAAGCCCCATCGCTTAATGTTACAAGCAAATCTGTGGTCATATTGTCTTCTCCCTTATCCACTTTCATAAGTCCTGCTTTTTCCGCAATTAAGTTCGTTTCACTAAGATCTAATGGATACTGTTCACGAATGTCTATAACATCATCCCGCCATCTCAGCATATAATAAAACCACACTTCTCCTTGCGAAAGCAGTTCAATGGTTCTTCCATGTTTCCAGTCAATGATATTATGCGTTACACCTGTACTATTCAGTTCACGCGCCTTAATCCACGGTCTATATTCGGCACCTGTTCCTTTACCTCTTTTCTCTTTTAACTTTGTTTCTCTTGATATCCGTCTTCGCATATTAACATCCTTTCTGGTAAAGCTTTCTTATCGCATTATAAGAAAATGCATATTTATTTTGATATTTTGAAAAATTATCTGGTTTTATATCATTTTCTTTTACATACTGCGACATGATTTCATAAGCTTTCTCAACATCTCCACCTTTCATATATTTTTTTATGTTTGTTGCAAGGTCAAGAATCATTAGTATTTTCCAGTTCTCATCTGTAATCTCAATAGCTGAACCGCGGATTCGCAATTTGATATTAAGAAACTTTGTTGTTCGTCCAGATTTATTATTAGATGTTTCTTTATTGGTGACCACTCGAAATTCTTTCGGTTTTTCTTTTATTATACCAAGATAATATAAAGCATTGTTTCCTGAATAATATCCTATATGTCTGCCTCTTCTTGCAATATAACGATGATACACAACTTCATCTGGAGACAAATCATCCTCTCGATATTCATAAACTCCCGGACATATATTGGTTAATAATTTTCGTTTTTGAACCAACGTTTCTATGCATCTTTTAATACATGAATACGAATATCCTTCAATAGCGATATCTTCAAGAAAAATAGGTGTTCCATGCGGGATAGTCTTTTCAATTAATCCCCATACATATCCCACTTGAGTTTTAAGATTTGTTTCTTTTCCCTTATTCGATAATGGTAAAATTGAAGATGGTGTCGGTCTTCGTAACTCCTGAAGTATTTTAGCAACTTCCATGTCACGACTAAATCCTGATTCTGTATCAATAACAGTGTAAAGATTTGATGTTCTTTTCGATCCTAACTTATATTTTCCGTTCGATAAGGATAAAACCGTGTCTTCTAATAGTTCTCTTCTCAACATCTGCGTGCACTTTTTACATCTTCTTCCTTTAGCAAAATCACTTGCCTTATATTTTCCAACGCATCCGCATACATTATGTTTTATTTCTATATAATCTGTCATAGTTTCAAAAGAACTAATCAATGTATACTCTTCACCTGTAAGATCTCTAATTAACTGTCGAAAATTCTCCTCTGTCCTTTTGACAGGGAGCATTTTTGCGGAATGTGTTAAATTTTCTGAAACTTCACAAATTGGACATGACCAACTCTGTGAAAATTCTTTTGGATTAATGCAAAATTTACGTCCACACTTATGTTCAATTTCAATAATCGAACTTTTTTGTAAAACTTCCTTTGAACAGCTGTTTGTTTTTAAAGCATCATTAATTAATAATAGCTCATCTTTTTCTTGAAGGACATTGAAAAGACTATTTACATCCGGATATAAAATCATTAAAATACACACCACTTTTTCTGGAGATAAAAAATACTCTTCTGAATGGATATTTCTCCATAGACGTCTTATTTCATAATCCGACATTTTAAAAACACACCGTTCATTCAATTCAATTTTAAATTTCTCATAAGTATCGCAATAACTGTCCACTAGTTTTTTACAAATCACTGCTTTTAAATCATCCGCATTACAATGCAACGATTCATTTAAAATTGCAGCACTATATTCTGCGAATGTAGCTCCTGCACCGTATTCTAAATCTTCAACCTTAGGTTCTTCATCCCCTTCATGCATAGGAATTCCTTTATACCGCTGCAATACACGTTTATGTTTCGCACAAACAGACACCCCTGGCAGTTGATGCTTACGATGATAATAAAATCTACCTATACGCTTTTTATCTTCTTTCATACACTCTGGACAAAGATTAAGATTTGATATCATCTTTATCTTAGACACATCAGCAAATCTATTTTTACCATTATTATAAAAAGATTCATCTACAATACTAGCTTGTTGCTCTGATGTCATAAATAACGAATAATACGAAAAGACTCCTGTTTCCAAAAAAAGATCTAATTTCCCTATATTCACATCTAATACTTCATAAATATTTTCATACTCTTCTAACAAATCATATTTTAAAACACGTCTGTTTTTTTCAGATTTTGTTGCATTAGGAGTAATATAACCATTTGTAAATGATCTCAAATTAGTAAAACCATTTGCTTCCGACAATCTCAAAATCCAACTATAAAGTAATTCATCTGGCTCTCTTTTAATAACAATAGGTATTTTCGACATAACAGATCCTCATTGCTTATGTTTATAGTTATACTTTTATTATATCTAATGTGCTTATATTTGCAATAGAATTATATTTTTTATTTGCGATACAATTACAAAAAGCGGAACATTGTTCCGCTTTGCTTGTTCTACGTCTTTTATTCAATTTCATAAATTGTTCCCTATCACTGTCAGATAAAATCAATATTCCTAGAGCTATCTCATCTTCTCCCGGCAATTTACTCCAACCAAGCACTTTACAAATACTTTCACGTTTTTCTGTTCGAATTGGTCTACCTGCCTCGTAACGTTCCCATATCTTAGTTTCAATTCCTGCGAGATGTGCTGCTTCTTCCGTTGTGGGCCCTAATTCTATTCGTTTCTATTTGATCTTGCTACATAAATTATCATTATAATATGTTGATGCTGCCATAATTCATCCTCCTTGTGCTTCAATCAGATGTTTTTAGTTGCAGGAATCTTAGGTTTACTAAAACAGAACCATGTTGTATCATTCCATTCTTTATTTTATGTAATCAACATATCATAAATGGATAAACGTAAGATTTTTGCACGTAAAGAAGCAAAGGGATTATAGCCAGTCATTTTATCTATCAAAAAAGAGCTTGACGATCAATCGTCAAGCTCCACTTTTTACTATCGAAAACAACTCTTGTTGCAAATACAATTGTATACAGACCTAAGGACTATTTTTTACTTATTACAAATATAATTATAATTTTACAATATTTGATTTTGTTTGCAAAAGAATTACAGGTTATTTATCGCTTGCATTATTTGTTTGTGATAGAATTATATTTTTTTGATCTGTTTTATCTGAAAAAGTAGCTACATTACTTACACAACGCAGCTACTTTTAGACAGCCAAAAATGTATTTGCGATAGAATTATCATATTTGCGATAGAATTATAGTTTTACAAATGAAGCACTCTTTCTTTTATCTCCTGTGTACGTCCCTGGTTCCAGAACTGTGTACCAATATATCCACATGTTCTTCTAGCAACATTCATCTTATCCTGATTACGGTTTCCACAGTTAGGGCATTCCCAGATAAGCTTTCCGTCATCATCTGTTATTATCTGAATCTGTCCTGTGTATCCACATACCTGACAATAATCGCTCTTAGTATTAAGTTCAGCATACATAATATTCTCATATATAAACTGCATAACTGAAAGAACCGCAGGAATATTATCATTCATATCAGGAACTTCCACATAACTGATAGCTCCTCCAGGTGACAGTTCCTGAAACTGTGCTTCAAACTTTAACTTGTCGAATGCATTTATATTTTCTGTAACATGTACATGATAACTGTTAGTTATATAGTTCTTATCTGTTACACCTTTTATCTTACCGAATCTCTTCTGAAGATTCTTGGCAAACTTATATGTTGTTGATTCCAGTGGTGTTCCATAAAGACTGAAATCTATATTAGTTTCTTCTGCCCATCTGTTACATGTATCTCTTAAATATGTCATAAGCTTTAAGGCGAATTCTGTTCCCTCAGGAGCTGTATGTGTAACCCCCTTCATATAATAGGTACATTCACATAAACCTGCATAACCTAACGAAATAGTTGAATATCCACCATAAAGAAGCTTATCTATAGTTTCGCCCTTCTTAAGTCTTGCAAGCGCTCCGTTCTGCCACAGGATTGGTGCTACATCCGAAGGTGTTCCTTTTAATCTGTAATGTCTGCACATAAGTGCTCTTTTACAAAGTTCAAGTCTTTCGTCAAGAATCTTCCAGAACTTATTCATATCCTTACCTGATGAACATGCCACATCAACAAGATTAAGTGTTACAACACCCTGGTTAAATCTGCCATAGTACTTAGGCTTTCCTGTCTCAGGATCATTATATGGAGTAAGGAACGAACGACAGCCCATGCATGGGAAACAATGTCCATCACCATTCTTATCAACCTTAAGTTTTTTCATAATCTTCTCTGATATATAATCAGGAACCATTCTTTTAGCTGTACACTCTGCAGCAAGTTTTGTAAGATTCCAATACTTAGAATCCTCTCTTATGTTGTCCTCTTCAAGAACATATATAAGCTTAGGAAATGCTGGTGTGATCCACACACCCTTTTCGTTCTTGACACCCTGGATTCTCTGCTTTAACACTTCCTCTATAACAAGTGCAAGATCCTCTCTTGTCTGACCTTCTGGAACCTCATCTATATACATAAATACAGTTACAAACGGTGCCTGTCCATTCGTAGTCATAAGTGTGATGACCTGATACTGTATCATCTGTACACCACGTTTTATCTCATCTCTTACTCTTAGCTCTGCAACCTCTCTTACCTTTTCTTCACTTGCTGCTATACCTGTTGCTTTGAATTCTTCAGCAACCTGCTTCACAAACTTTTCCCTGCTTATCTGTACAAATGGAGCGAGATGTGCAAGCGATATACTCTGTCCACCATACTGTGAGCTCGCTATCTGTGCTATAGCCTGTGTCGCTATATTGCAAGCTGTTGAAAAACTGTGTGGCTTTTCTATCATAGTTTCACTTATAACTGTACCATTCTGCAACATATCTTCAAGATTCACAAGGCAGCAGTTATGCATATGCTGTGCAAAATAATCTGCATCATGGAAATGTATAAGTCCTTGCTCATGTGCATCTACAATATCTGCTGGAAGTAAGAATCTCTTAGTTATATCCTTACTTACTTCACCAGCCATATAGTCTCTTTGCACGCTGTTTACAGTAGGATTCTTGTTTGAATTCTCCTGCTTGACCTCTTCATTGTTACATTCAAGAAGGCTTAATATCTGTTGGTCTGTTGAGTTGGACTTTCTTACCAACGCCCTCTTATATCTGTATGTAATATACTTTCTGGCAACTGCAAATGCACGAAGATTCATAATCTGATTCTCTACAAGATCCTGAATCTCCTCTACGTTAAGAGATCTGTTCATCTCCTCACATATGCTCTCAACATTATCTGATATTGTCTGAATCTGCTCATCTGAAAGTCTCTCACTATGAACCACTTCCTGATTAGCCTTAGAAACAGCCGCCATAATCTTGGTAATGTCAAATGTTACCTCTGAACCACTACGCTTAATTATCTTCATTTTAATTAAACCCTCCCATTCATATATGCCAGATATTTTAATGTAAATGTCAAAATTCACTTTCGACATACATATCACTATGTAATCTGCCTATCACAAGAAACTCAATAGACAGCCTATAGACAATGTAATGCACTATACAAGTGTCCTGGTTATCACCTGTATAGTGCATTAATAATCACTATCTTTGAACAAATTAAATTTTACTACATATTGGTGCTTTCGTCAACTCACCATACTATATATAGTATTAGATACAAACACGCCTCTATGCCTTATAACTACTGCATTTGTGAAAATACATCCATTATAAAACTACTAAAATATTTTAAATAATTCTATAAGTATGATATAAGCATAGCCATCTTAAAAAGTCTTATTATGACTGCATAATAAGACTTTTAACTTTAGAACACAGCTAACATATGCTAATCATCTTCTCTTGCTGATCATCTTTACTGCATAAGCATATTGACAAGTGTAGCAGTTATAACACTACATTCTATCTCATATTCTGCCCATTGTGATGCTGCTTTCATTCTGTTTACCGTAAACATGCCTTTAACTTCATCCTTACTTCCAATAAGACAATGAATCGTAGAATATATATGTCTTTTTCTCATCTCATCTGCGAACTCTGGTGCGACATCTCTGTTGTTATTAACAAAGCTGGCTGCTATATACGTCTTATCTCCCATAAGTCTCTTAAAACCATCTGAGTATACATATGACATATCTTCATCCTCAATGCTTGTACCAACTGATATTTTCCTGACTAAATCCTTGCCTTCATATATGCTTATATTATCTACCTTGTACAGCTTCTGCATATGTTCAAGCATAGCCATAACCGCAGCTTTTTTATCATTGTTATACTGTATCATAATGTCAGTAAGGTATCTTAGCTCGCGCATCTCCCTGCCATCATTGATTATCTTATCTTTCTTGTTAATAGAATTTTCATAAGCCTCCCTGTGCATTTCATCCCTGAAGAATACATATCTGTCTCTTCCCTTTTCCTTTGCCACATACAGACAAAAATCTGCTTTTTTAAATAACTCCTCGTATTCATGACCATTATTAGGGCTGAACGCAACACCTATGGAGGTTGTAACCTGGAAGTTCTCATAATCGTTCTTAAATTCCCACTTAACCTGTGTTCTTATGGCTCTTAGCACGCCTCTTAAAGCATAGTCATCATTGATGCCTTTAAGGACTATCATGAACTCATCACCACCGATACGTCCTACTATACCATCTTCTCCAACAACCTCTTTAAGCTTCTTTGCCACTCTTGCAAGCACCTTATCACCATAAAGATGCCCATATCTGTCATTAACCTGCTTGAAGTAATCTACATCAAGAATAACTATACTTACCCTGTCAACCGTATCCTGCTTAACAAGCTTAGCCGCATATTCTGTTATGGTTTTCTTGTTATATACCTTCGTAAGTGAATCCATAGTAAGTTCATCAACAACCTCAACTATGTTTCCCATGCTGTTAACTCCATCTGCAAGAACAATTCTTCCTGTGACAATATTCTCACCAGTATATTTAGTATGTATAGTACCTATAAACTTGACTTTTTCGTTAACCTTTCCCATAGTTCTCATACTTGTAGTAAGCTTCACACAGAAATCTGACATATATGTTTTCATGCAATTGACAAGGTTATCAAGCTCTATAATATCTTCAGGTACTACTATTCCATCAGCCATATACTCACGCCATTCATCTAGTGGCATACGAACTCTGACTTCTCTTGTGCTTCCCTCATACCTGACTATTTTGATATCTCCACTCTGACCAGAATATGTAAATACATATTCCCCAGTAAGTCCCATAACCAAACGTTCTCTGGCTATATCATCACATATCTTGTAATTAGTCTCCACTATACTGTCTATATCCAGCATCTCAATATCAATATTACGCAGTACAGAATCACCTTCAAAAGCAATAAGCTTAATAAGGTTAAGCCTGTACTCACCATTGCCATTCTTAAATAAAAAACACTTTTCTGTTTCTACACCATCAAACCCGTCAATAAATTCTATAAAACTTTCTTTTTCCCCTGGATTAACAAACTCTGTCAGGCAGCCATATGTAACATTACCAAAATATTCATTGAATGCCCTATTTGTTACACTTGTCAGATAAAATCTATCTATAACAGCTTTTCTTCTGTCAAGTCTGTGTGCTGCTATATAACTGTCGTTAAAAGCAGCATCCTGTTGTGAATGCATAATATTTCTTCTCCTTAATACCATTATATACGACAAACCATGTTATATATTATAATTTATTCTTAACAAATATGCAATGTTTTTACAGCCTTTTTTGTAACATTTTTACCAATTGCTGGTACTTTAGTACCAATACAAAATGTAGTATTTTAATTTAAAATTCACTATGATATAATACAACATGTTGTTATTAATTATTGAATATATCAGCTTGATAACAATATTAATATGTGGAGGTTTTTATTATGGAGCGTGTAAAGTACAGCAAAGTAGAGGTGAAACACGGAAACAGCGTGAAAAAGTTTCCAGTATATGAAATCTATCTTGATGACATGATTGTTACGAAGGTATCATCTGAAATGGAGGCAGTCGAGATGGTATCCCGCTGGCAGGAGATTTATAAGTAACAGATTGCTACTTTTAATGATTATATATTGTATTATAAAGCTGCCACAATAAGATTACATATTGTGGCAGCCTTGTTTATTTTCCCTTTTCCTCTTTCCTTGTTCTTTATGTTTACACTATTCTACAGTTTTTAAGGCTTCATCCATAGGGATTTTTTTAATCTTTGCCATCATAAAAAACGATATAACAGCATATACTGTTATGTTAAGTATAAACATGACCGGAAATATATGCGGAGCATAATAGCACGATATCCAGCCTGACATTTCCTCCATAAACACTCTGAACAGGTAGTTCATAATAACAACTGATAATCCTATACTCAAAGCTACTGACAAAACAACTACTATTGTCGTTGATGTTACATAAAGTCTGCTTATCTCCCTGTTAGAATATCCCAGTATCTTTACCATTGATATTGATGTTGTATTCTTCTCTACTATAAGCTTTGTAAGAAGGAACATAAGAACTGCAAACAACACAACTGCAAATATCTTTACAAGATTAAATGTCTCACCCATAGAACGGTCTAACTGTCTTGATACCTTTGTAAGGTCATCAAGTGTTATCTGTGTTGCAACGTATTTTTCGTTTATATCAAGAATATTATCTGAAAAATATCCGCTATAATAATCCTCTGACTTATCAAACACATTCTTAAATTCTGCATCTGACATAAATATTGCAAAGGATGATGGATAATCATACATATCTTTTACTGTAAATTCATATTCGTTATCATCATACTTTTCTTTAAGCGTTATCTTGTCGCCTTTTTTAATCCTGAACTTGTCAGCATATCCATTTGTTATATACACTTCATTATCTTTAAGAGAGGCTGTGTTTATATCTGCATATATGCTGTTGTCTTTCACACCATATACAAGCACATCCTCACTCTTTAATCTTCCCTCTATAGTAGCCAACGTCTTTACACAGTATTTTTCAGCAGCATTATCATCTACATCGACTAAAGCTTTAAGTACATACTGATGCTTTGCTATAAGCTTATCTGTTATCTCATTCTGATAATGTGTCAGCATAGGACCAAGCATAATCCCGAACAACAATAAAACATTGGCAAATAATATTCCAATAAACAATGTTATATAATTAGGCATATTCTGTATTATTATTCTTAATCTGAATCTGTTAAAAAATCCGAAAGCAGGCAGTCTCATAGCCTTTTTCTTCTGTTTTCCTGAAAGATCTCTTCTTAAAAACTTAAGTGGCGAAAGCTTTAATCTGCAGCCTATTATTACAATATTGATAACAAGCATTATGATAACTGGCACAACTGTCGTAAGTAAAAATGCATCTGCATTCCATAATGTATGATATGTTGGAAGTGAATAGCTTCCATAGTAAGTAGCCACAAAGATACCCTTAAATAACGTATATCCAAGAATATTTCCTACAAGTGCACCAAATATAGTAACAATGATCGGAAGAAGAATATAATGTCTTAAAAGTTCACCTCTTGTATATCCTGATGCCCTTAATGTTCCTATAACATTTGCCTCTTTTACTATAGTGTTATTAGTTGTAACTGCAAAAACAAATGCCATGATAACTATAAGTACATATAAAAGCACTATCATCATAGACCTGTCGCTACCTATATCATCTCCTGTAAAATGTATAGCCTGATTAATATACTGTGGTATGTAATTAACCAGTATGGCATTTGCTGATATTGTTTTCACAAAATCATCAGCCATAAGCTTAGCCTCTTTATCATCTTCCGGCTTATTATCGTAAAGCCATGAATAAACATAATGGATATGTGTATCATCATACGCATCAAAGCATTTCTGCGACACAACACCTACACCAAATTTAAGTGAATCAAACATGGTATCTGAGTTATCTGAAAACAGACTGCTATAGTCAGAAAGTGCAACAAGACCAGTTACTTTAAGTATACGTGAGCCTACTGTTAATGTATCCTGGACTTTGATATCATTATTTACTGCATACATCCTGTCTATCGCAATCTCATCAATATCCTCTGGCAGACTACCCTCCATAAGATCAACTTTGTCAACCTCTTCCCTGTTAACATAGAATCTGAGCGTGCTCTGACTGTCTTCGTCGTTTTTAATATTATTATGCCTTACAACAATCTCTTCTTTATAGAAATTCTCATATATAGTAACATTTTCTTTTTCAAGTTTATCTATAACGCTTTCTTCAGCCTTTGAATAAAGCTCAAAATTACCATCTTCTATATTATACTTTTCAAAGCTTTTATTATATGTATCATACATACTTCCATCAGCAATCAGAAAGCCACTTATAAGCCCGATTACAGCAGTCATAAATACAAATATAACTATGTATTTGGCAAGTTCTCCCTTAAGCTCTCTTAAAAAACGCTTATTCAACGGATTCCTCATAGCAAATAACCTTACCTTTCCTTACTTGTTCCGTTTTTTACTTTATATAAAATCTTACACATCATTTTCAGTTATTAGCACTCAAGCTTTCCAGCATCTATTTTGTCACTTGAAAATTGTGCTATCAATCCATCTTATACAGATATTACCACTCAAGATTTCTGGCATCTATTTTGTCCTTATTGACAATATTATCCATAATCTCTCCGTCTCTTAGCTTTATAACTCTGTCTGCCATATTCTGTATAGCATCGTTATGTGTAACCATTATTACTGTATTTCCATATTTTTTATTTACATCTTCTATAAGCTTTAAAATCTCCTTTGATGTATGATAATCAAGTGCTCCTGTTGGTTCATCACATAGAAGTATATCCGGATTTTTAACTATGGCCCTTCCTATTGCAGTTCTTTGCTGCTGACCTCCCGATAACTGGTTAGGCAGCTTATATCTATGTTCAAAAAGTCCAAGTGTATTAAGCAGTTCATCTATATCAAGTGGTGAATCACTCAGGTAAGCTCCAACTTCTATATTTTCCTTAACATTAAGATTAGGAATCAGATTATACATCTGAAATACATATCCCAGATGTTTTCTTCTGTATTTTGTAAGTTCACTTTCTTTCATATCCTTTGTTTTTTCATTATTAATACTTACGTAACCTGAATCCGCATCATCTATCCCACCTATTATGTTAAGCAGCGTAGATTTACCAGAACCTGATGGACCGAGCAATACACATATTTCTCCTTTCATGACCTCAAAGTTGATTCCTTTAAGCACCTCTACTTTAGTAGAACCACTGCCATATGACTTCTTTAAATCTTTTACAGTAAGAAACATATTGCTTCCTCGCTTTCCTTTTTATATTTATGCTGCCTTTTTATGTGACAATTTTTCAGCCTTTTTCAGCTTTTTTTCAATCTTTTTTCAGCTTTTCTCCAGCTTTTTTTGCCTTTTTTCGGCCTTCTAATATTGTCTTTTTTGTAGCTTGGCTGGTTAGATAAGGCTAACTCTACGTTAATATTATAATATCTTTGCGCTGAAAAATAAACATTGTTAATGAGAATATATATCATTAAGCAGGATATCTGGGAAATTATGGACATTTAAGTAACTTGTTGTTTAATTGAATATTAGTTGGTGACGAACGGACGACAAATATAAGCTACA
>ENA-OURO01000476-OURO01000476.1-human-gut-metagenome-genome-assembly--contig:-NODE-476-length-16038-cov-5.003379_pt1 | contig 16038 bp, 10 predicted proteins | sample MGYA00242098_ERZ508985 | MGnify/ENA primary metagenome ERZ508985 (study PRJEB26280, sample SAMEA2531409) | human gut metagenome | biome: human gut; feature: human-associated habitat; material: faeces...
GCTTACGGAACAGCCGTTATCTATGCCCATGCCAAAGAGCTGGAAGAAGGAACGGTGTCGGTGGAAGACCTGATGAATGATTACTCACCACGTGCTATGGAGATAGCTGAAAAGTATCTGAAAGCCATGAAACCGAATATTGCCGGTTGGGAAGCGGACTTCGGTAAGGAGATGATGACGAAGAATAAAGCATGGCTGAATATGACCTGGAGTGGCGATGCGATATGGGCGATTGAAGAGGCGAATGCGGTAGGAGTGGACCTTGACTACGTGGTTCCGAAAGAAGGAAGTAATATCTGGTATGATGGCTGGGTGATTCCTAAATATGCGAAGAATCCGGTGGCTGCCAGCTACTTTATCAACTTTATGTGCCGTCCGGACATTGCGTTGCGTAATATGGATTTCTGTGGATATGTGAGTTCTATCGCTACACCGGAGATTCTGGAAGAGAAAGTGGATACGACTCTGGATTATTATGCGGATTTAAGTTATTTCTTCGGTCCGGATGCCGACAGCATACAGATTGACAAGATTCAATATCCCGACCGTAAGGTAGTGGAACGCTGCGCTATGATTCGTGACTTCGGAGATAAAACCAAAGAGGTACTGGATATCTGGTCACGCATCAAAGGTGACAATCTGGGGGTAGGTATTACTATTCTGATTTTTGTTGTCGTAGCTTTGATGAGCGGATGGATGATTTATAAGAGATGGCAACGCTACAGCCGTCGGAAACAACAAAATCGCAGAAGCAGAAGAAAGAGAAAAAAGAATGTGAAGCGGTAAGTTAAAAACACCCGGTAATAAGCGGTGGATGATAAACGAATGATACGGTTAAATCCGGGCATCGTTTGTCATCCACCGCTTTTTTATCCTGCTCTTTTCATAGAACGGATGATGTCTTTCGTCTCTTTATCTACACGCAGAGATTCAATGATTTTCTGCAATGATTTATTGTATGTCCAGTTATCCAGTTTGCTCTGCTTCAGATATTTCATCGTCTTATCCGGAAATTTAATGAAACAGATTGATATCATCCATGCCATTGCCATACGTGCATAATAGGCTTCATGAGTGAATAAATCGGCATATTCTAGCAATGAATCGATATGATCCTCATCTACATAATGAAACAGCATCACAATTCCGAACCGGATTTCATATTCTTCTTTTGACTTCAGATAAGGCTGGATAAACTGCCATACTGTTTCTTTCCCTTTTCCTACCGCTGTCTTTTTCAGCTCACCTGAGAAAATATCGCATACGGCCCAGTTGTTGATACGCGGGACGAAGAGGCGAATATAGTGGATTCGTTCTTCCAGCTCCATTTTAGCGAGTCCGATAATCATTCCCTGTAGCATTGTCTCTTCATAATACTGTGTATCGGTTGCTTCAACGAATGTCCGCCAGTCTTCTTTCTTGGCGAGCCCTTTAGCCATTATCCGGAGTTGCGGGATGCGTACACCGAGAATATTATTGGCACCGGGAATTAAAGAGGAGTGAAATTCCCTGTATGTAGGGTCTTCCAACGTTTTCAGTTCTTTACGGACGCTTTCTGTTGTTGTCATTGGCTGTAGATTTATTATTGATGCAAATATATGAAAAAGAGTGCGTCTTCTTTCGCAGACACACTCTCTTTTACATTTTATTCTGTAAATAATTAAACAGTCACCTTATTTCTTGGTCATATCAAAAGTAAAGGTAGTTGCCGGAAATTTATCAAACCGTTCTTCATTTACTGTAACTTCTGTTGCCTGAATAGCAAACTTCAGTTTCTGACCTTCATAAGCATAACTGCCTTTCTCGTCAGCTTTGATTGTCACTTTTACGGTGAGTTTAGGAGTTTCTTCTTCCCCTTCAGTTTTTCTTATGGGTTGTGGTTCCATTGCGATTTCCAATACCAAGGGTTCAGGTGACATTTGAAGTAAGATGTTGTCTTTATTATCATTGAAAGCTGCCTGATAAGGGATTTTGTATTCTACATCTCCTACCGCTTTGATGATGGCTTCGGCTGCGTCCGGATCTTCGATAATGCTTTTGATCAGATCCTCTACCGGGAATTTGCTGATTAATATATGATTATCTTTTAATTCGGCATTTACGGTGACTCCGTCTCCAGCTTCATTCTCTGCATTTTCCAAAGGAGCGATAGAGGTTGTCTGCATTTTGCCGGAATAGGTGCCTTCTACATCTTTGAGAGAATATACCGGAATATTTTCATCATCATCACTGCTACAAGAAGTAAAGATACTAGTCATCCCCAATGCCATTACCAATAAAACAAAACGACTTAAGCAACATACTTTTTTCATTTTAGTTAAAGTTTTCATACTTGTTAAACAAATTAGATTATTAATTCTCAAAATTAAGGTGTACGTACATAGAGTAAATACCGGAAATAACGGAATACTGCATCAAGCAAATGAAAAAGAAAAAGGTACTCCAGTCGATTTCTCCGTAAATACCACGCTGGAGTACCTCCGGACATATTTTTATATGTTCGTTTTATTCCGACTATTTTTTCTTGATAGATTCTTTAGGGGTAATTCCGAAGTATTCTTTATATCTGTTGCGGAAGTTTTTTACATCTTTCAATCCGATCATTTCCGGTATGGTGCCGACAGGATATTTCCCACTTTCTAACAATTCATGTGCCTTCTCCATTCGAATAGCTTCAATAAAGACAGTGGGAGCTTCACCGGTCAGCGTTTTCCACCTGTTGTAGAATTTAGTTCTGCTCATTCTTAAGTGTGAAGCAATTGCATCAATAGTCAGGTCTTCGTGCTCTATTCGTTCCAGAATATAATCTTTCACTTCATTGATCAATGAGTTTCTAGCCCCCTCAGTAGCTTCCTTTATGATTTCTACTGGTTGTACTTGCAGAAAATGTTCTCCGAATACTTTGTGCAGGAATGCTTTTCTAAGAAGGCGGCTATTTCTGATAAGAACAGCAATCTCTATTTTTAAATCCTCCACATGAAAGGGGGTATGCATAAATGTATCTGCCAATGACGCTTCCCTTTTACTGCGTTGGTCGGCATCTATGTGCGATCCGTAAAGGATGACTGGTATAATAGATGTTTCTTTAGACGTCTTCAGTCTTGAAGAAAGTTCATCACCGCCCATTCCGTTGAGCACTGTATCGCATATTACCAGATCCGGATGTTCATTTTTGATATATCCCAATGCGTCCGCTCCGTTTTCAAAACCTCTGACTATGTATTCCTCTGATAAACAGGTCTCCAGATAGGATCTGAATTCTTCGTTACTGTCGACCATAATCACGACTGGTCTGGATGAATTTCTTTTCTGTGAACTTTTGTGGAATAAGGCATCAATCTTTTCTTCCTCTATATTCTTCTCTATATGAACCAAACTGCGTTCGGATACATTTTCATAAGAGGGTTTTACAGGAAAACGTAATGTGATCGTATGACATGAATTATTGATTAATATTTCTCCATTGCATATTTCTGTCAGTTTTTTGCATAAAGCACTTTTTGCAAAGTAATATTTAGGTTCTGTTTTTTGTTTAATAAGATGTTTACCGGAGCATTTATAGCATTTGATTAGGTTTTCATTTCCAGTATAACTCGCTTTAATTATCCAATATTTGTTGCATAAAGATGCGTGTATAATAACTTTTTTTGAATATTCTGTATGATCTATTATATTCTTTATGAATTTCTCTATTACGGGAGATATTTTACTTTGATCTATCCACACGCTTGCATATTTGAATTCTGTTTGGATTTCTAATTTAATATGTCTGTTTGCTGCGTGATCTTTCAGAGAAGATATTTTATTTTTAAGGAAATTTCCTAATTCATGTTCCGTAATATTCATTTTTTTGGAATGAGCGGCTATTTGCTTCAGGTCCATTAATCTGGTTAAATGATCATTAAGGCAATCTATGTTGCGGATAGCCAGTGACAGCTCTTTTTTGATATTGTCTGGACAGTTATTACTATAGGTTGACTTTAAAGGCGTATGAAGCAATGTGATTGGGGTGCGAATGTTTCGGAAGGAATCCATGAAGTACTGATTTTCTTCTTTTAAGAAAGCAATTTCTTTCCGCATGGCAAAAGAATGAGACAAGAACCAATACAATAAAAGTATTCCTGCTGTTGAAAATAAAATTGGAAATAATTCACTTTGGGTGGTTGTAACTGCGATAATAGAAGTGTATAATGACGTTATAATTAAATATTTCATATTAATCTGTTTTTTTAGTAACGTCACTTGGTGAAATTGATCTATTCCTCTTGTTCGGGTTTGAAGCAAGGAAAAATGCACAGTATTATGGTCTCATGATTGTATATCAATAAGTTCAAATAACATGATCTCAAAATTATTTGTTCTTTGAAGGCTGATATCGGGAATGCGTAGTATATATGTAGAGTTTTAATTCTAATGTTTGAACCCTTTTGAAAGGAATAGGGCAAATCTCCTCCAAGTAACAATAATTAATTTGATTATTTTTTATTAAACATAAATGTTAAATATATTGTAAGTAATGCGGGCTGCTCAGGAGGTGCCCGTGCTTTTGGTTGGGTACTTTTGGAATAACTTCCATTTAGTACCAATTCAGATTCTCTCATTTTTGGGTTTTTGGATAATATATACGTATTTTTTTATAATATAATATTGCTTGTTCTTATGAGGTAAATATACGCCATAGTTATAAAAAATTGATATAATATCTGATTAAAAATAGAGACTTGTTACTTTTTGTATGATGTTTGCGATAAAATGTATTGAAAACTTGTATATTTTTAATACAATGTTATATTTATTGTTCGTAGAAAATAATAATGCTTGCTTATTTAAGGTTCTGCTTATTATTAATTTATGTTTAATAAAATCATAATTAGATCAAAACAGTCATGGAATTCTTTGTTTTTATTCCTGATTTGGGAGATTGATACGTAGATTTATAGTATGGTTCTATGGAGTATGCTTAATAAATTGGTATAATGCTATATATCTTTTCCTATATTTATCAGGTTGGTTTGAAGCATTCTACCATATGAATTAATAAATTCTCGCCAGCTATTAGCTGTTTGTTGCTTATGTTTTATTCTGTTGCACTTGTATAGCTACAGGGATACATAACTGTAGCAGACTTGTTGCACTAGTCTGCCTGTCTGATTACTCGACTGTAACTTTATTGTTTCTTTATGATTGGATAGGGGGGAGTGAAAAAGTGCAGTTTTCTTCTATGAAAAAGTGAAAAGTATATAGATGATTTTTGTAAACTTGTAGGAAAAAGAACTGTTTTGGGACTTAAAGTGTTGATTAGTAATGCTGTGACATTTTTGTTTTTCCCCTTATAATAATTAGGTTAGATACAAAAATGTCACAGCATTCATCTGATTATCCTCGGTTGCTACTTCTCTTCTTTTCTTGCCCGTAACTTTCCCTCCAGTTAATTATATGAGCGTTAGAAGAGCGAGTAGCTTCCGAAGGATGATCAAATTTCTAAAAAGCTGCCCCAACATAACTTTTAAAGAGTATTGTAGGGCTTTCCATCTCTCTACTCTTTATTTTTCTGTGTTACTTCGATGCCTGTTGGCCATGTTGCTTTGGCATAGGATTTAGCATCGTTTCCATGTCCGGTATAGTCCTTAGCTATATCGCCTTCACCTTCGTTGAATTTCCAGTAAGCCTGAAGGCCCGGAGTATTGGCGGGATCTTCTATATTATACATATTATCGAAGATTTCCTGTTGCGAACGGGCTACATTCCATACACGCACTTCGCAGATTTCACCATCTAGTTGACGTTCCATATAATCAGGTTCACCATAAGAATGACCTATCTTGAACATAAAGTCGCTGCCACGTGTTTGTTTACCCAAATTAACAGGTTCACTGTTGCCATAATCTTCGATGCGGCTTTGTTCGCGCCCATCTACATATATAACGGCTGTTTTCTTTTCAGTGTCATAAACTACTGCTACATGATACCATTCGCTTGGCTGTAATAACTTGCCTGTATCGGCATTGGGGAATTTATTCTCTCCGGGACTGGAGAACTGTAATTGCTGTAAAGGGAATCCTGCATCACCGATGCGGAAAAGGCAATATTGCTCAATTCCCATGATAGTAGCTATGTCTTTCTTTGGGAACTCATCAGTCTTGAAGTTGTTAACTCGGATAATAGCTTCGTAAGTAAGTTGTTTTATGTTATTTACTACGTCGGCAGTAGGACTACCGGCATCGAAACCGGGAACTTCAAAATAGTTATTCTTTAGACTGACGGCAGTCGTAATGGCACTGGAACGGCGTACTATATAACAAATACTCTTTGAACCGTTCAAAACACTCATTCCTCCCGACACCTGATCAATAGTGATAGGTAGCAGATAGCTGGCATCTATATCTAATTCGGTCAATCCGGTGAAATTAATAGTGACCGGGGCAGATGTAATATCTCCTTGCGGAATGGTTGTTTGCTGAGCCGACAATTTATAGTACTTGGAGTCAAGTATAGTATAATTGGCTCCTAAACGCGCATTATAAACATTGACTAGTGATGGATCTACCTTAATGCCAACATTTATATTATCTGCCGCCGGACGGGAGAGTTCGGCAGAAACGATTTGTTGTCCCGTTTCTATAGTACGGTTAAAGGTGAAGTTTGATACGTCCTTCAATTTGGCGACGTCCAGATAAACAACATTGTCGAAAGGAGAGTCATTGCTGTAGTCTTTGTTGTCACACCCTACAACTGACAACAATGTGCACAAGGTGATACCTGCAAATGAGACTAGTGACAGGATGCCTCGAAGAGTACTTTTTGTTTTCATGCGATTCTTAGTTTTAAAAGTTTATTAACAGGTTTTTTACAGTATATTATTTAGACGCTAGGTTATTTGGTTCTTTTACATTGGTATCACGCTTCATTTTATGCTATACCTTGTGGAGAACACGGATTTAACCGAGCTGATTATAGCCTTTCTATAATTGGCGGATTGTTCACTGAATGGTCCACCAGCCATGCTTTCAGTACTTCTTTCATGTTTTTCAATACATTATATTAAGGTTAAAACAATTTTTATTTTAATACTCTTTGAGAAAAAGGGTATCAATTTTGTATATTGGAAACGACTGATTGTTCTTTGGTTATTTGTTCATATAAGAAACGTTTTGGGTAATCGAATATATTATACCGAGAAGAAAAGTTCGAAAGTGCTATCTGCAAAAATGCTCTCTACGAATAAGAATTCTTTGTAAAAGTATTCTATAAAGACAGCACCTTCGAATTTATTCTTTTTTTATTCTGTACAACGATTGCTACGAAATAGAACCGTTGTACAGAATTAAGCTACAGTATTACATTAGTAATTCTTTGGATAAGAAACACCGGTCCAACATACTGTCTTGCCACCCCATACGTATGGAGCAAAGAGATTCATCTTTCCTGAAGCATCTGTATCGCGTACATTGAACATCATGATGGCGCCATAATCACCGTAGTTTTGTGCGGCAGCTCGAATTTCTCTATCGCTAGGGATGCCTTGGGTATATTGTATTGACATACTAGCCCATTTGCTGTGTGCAAATCCGCTAGGAGCACTCCAGCCTGAACCAAAATTAGGCCACATGTAATCAGCATATTGATTGAAACCGCCGGCATAACCATAATAGAAAGCAGTGATCAGTTTGTTGGGCATTATCTCACGTAAACGTTGAATTAGTTTGCCATAGAGAGCACTGCTAGGAGAAGGGGTACCTGATATTCTTCCATACTCAGCATATTCATCATCAAAGTCCACTCCGTCGAGTCCGTAATTATTGACGCAATCGGCTACCTGCTGCGCAAATGACTCTATCTGAGCGTCGTTCAGATTAGCGAAGCCGACACCTGTATGGTCGCCTAGCAAACCGAGCAATACTTTGATCCCTTTATCTTGCAATGGACGTACTAGTGTATTTACATTTGCCAAAATATGACTTTGGTTTGGATTGTGATACAACTCAACTGTTGAAGCCGTACCGCGAATGTTTGATGCAAACAGTATTACATGATCTACTACATAGTCTTTGGGATTGGTGCCACAGAAGTAGTATTCACCCATATTTAACGGATTAATATCGTTTGTTTCGATATAGGTGGTCAGTTTTGGAGTCTTATCGGACACAGCACGGGTAACAGTAGTTTGGGCATCTTGAGATGCTACTACCATGTCGTCATTGTTACTACAACCTGTAGCAAACAAAACCATCATCAATGTTGCAAAAACAGATAATAATTTTTTCATGATTGTTATTTTTAAAGTGTTTATAAATTTCAGTTCTTGGTCGGGCGATGCATAATCTTAATAGTTATAAATAGCCTCCTTTCTTCATTTTTTATGGTTAAACTTAATGCAATCTCAACCACTAACTGATGATAATTTTTTCTATTATTGTTAATTCTACTTTTCTAATCCAATTGTAATCGGATCATATTTTACCAATCTTTTCGATGAATGTTATGATCGAGACTGTTACCAAGAGAATAATGTAACATACCTGCTGCATAATATATTTCTCCCCATGTGAAATCGTTCATGTTAAAATCCCAACCGTCGCCATCATCCATAAATTGAAGGAGGGTATAATCATTTAGCATTATTTTTACTGCATTCTCATTATCACCATACTCATTCCCAATAAGATCACTACCAAAAACAAGAATATTACTTTTTTTATTTCCAGAAGATTTCCATTGGGCCATAGTTTTTGCTGCCAACTGTCTAATGTTAGGATTGTTAGCTGAATATCGAGGGACATTCACACTCCCGTAATGAGTCTCGTCCAATCCTGCAATGGGCTTACGTGTATATTTGCTATAAGCCTGAGCGCTACCTTCCGGATTCGGATTGATGATTTGCAAATCTTCTGTTTGTGAGAAGTATCCGTGCCATGCATAATCAATGTAATGACCTACTTCAATACCACCGCACTTGTTGACATCATAGAAATATTCCGTAGCATCTCCTTTATCTACCAGTGTCAGTACTTTGTCGGGCAGGGCTTCACGCAGTGCTTTTATTAGTTTGGGATATGACGTGGTGTTCATTTCCGGCATTCCTGCTTTCCCATATTTACTATCTTCATCCCACAAATTTACTCCATCTAGATAGTAACGTTCTATTACGTCTTTTACTTGACGGACAAAGTCTGCTATCTGTGTGTCGTTCATGTTGCAAAATCCTATACCTTTACCGCCATTTTCAATACAAAGACATACTTTGCGTTCATATTCCTGGAGATGGCGAATATATTTGTCTCTATGTTCTAATACGTAAGATATGTCACTTCCTAATTCAAGCAAAGCGCGTTGACTAGCGGCATTGTAACCTATTGTTGACCTTTTAAGGTTTACGATATTTCCCAAACTGTAAAGTTGGCTGAAGTTAACTTTTGCACCCCATGCTGCGGCAATCGATGGTTGATAAGTTTCTGTATTTACATAGAATACAGACGTCAGATTGGGCAGTAGTGGAGGAATCTCTATTGTTTCCCATTCTGAAGGCTGGCAAGTTGTGGTCTTTATTCGAAAACTTATTCTGTAATAAATTACTTGTTTACTAGCCTGCGCTTCGATCCCCGTAGTATTTTGTGTTAATGTTATTGCCAGCAAATAAGGTGTATCAGGCTCTAGTCCTTCCGCAGAAAGATTCATACTGATGTTTTCAGATGCCATTTTTCCTGCAGGTACGGTAAGTGAACCGTTATCTTCCAAGGTTACATTATCGATGGGAAATTCTTCCATTTTAGTATTGTGATCGCGGTTGTATTCCGCCACAAGTGCCGGAGATGGAATTGCCTTAACAGTAACAGCCGTTGTCGCAGGTTTTGTCAGAGCATAACCTATTTTTTCGATAGCCGGTCCATCGTCTTCATACATGTTAATAGTAATCATATTAGAGAAAGTTTTTCCACTATATAATTGACTTCCAACATTATTCATAGATGTCTCATCTGGTAGTGGACCCACAGCTTGCGTAATGTCTTCTGTGCATCCCGTCATCGTTGCCAGTAGCATCGAAAGAGCAAAATATTTTAATGAGTTATTCATAAAATTGAATTTATAGTACGTACATATAAAAATAAATTAGTTCATTCATTACTATCACTTGCATTACTTCGACGGATTCATCGTCTGTATAGCCATTCGGCTAGTCTGATAATTCATCTTAGCCTGATAGTAATCATCTCCCAAAGCATATATGGCTAGTCCACCTAAAGGGCCAAGAGATATTACACGATTGGTCATTTCTGTCACAGCGTCTAGCTTATTCAAATCTTCATCAGTCAGTTTGCTACCTATCTTTGCTGCCAGTAATAGCTTTTCTTTGGATAGCGCATAAGTTTCTAATATGTTAACCACGTGCAGTTTTAAGTTCACTGCATTTTCTATATCAGTGGTATTTAATACTACATAATCTAGCTTGCTTAGGTCGGCAGCATCTACAAACGCAGGATCTCCCTCAAACACAAGGGTCTTGCCGAAAGCTGATAACTTGGATACAATCAGTCGGGCTGCCTCTTTACGTGCTGCTTGCTCGGCATCGGTTCCACCATAGCTTGGTAATCCGTTGAAAGCAAAGCCGTCCAGTTTAAGTTCTGTAGCAGTGGCTACTGCCTTATCCAACCATGTACTTAGCGCAGCTGCGTCGGCAAGTTCCGTCATTTTCTTGGCATAATCTACCAGATAAAGCACACGGGTACTTTTCTCTTGTAGTGAAGGGATATCTTCACGGTCGTAAGCAGTTATGTTTTCTGAATTAGCCAAAGTCACAATATCCAGCGAGTCGGGTACTGAGCGTAAATAAGCACCTTCATTTTTGGATTGTTCAGTGCCATTCTCAAAGCTGCCATATGTTATATAATGTGTGCGCTCTTGTTTGTAGATGCGTAGCGACTCCATATAACGTGCCCAAAGTTCGGGATTTTGATCCTTGGCATGCTGAGGGTCAATATCTACGGCTTCTATATCATTCCAGTCGCTGCATGAGGCAGACAATATGAGAATCAACAACAGAAATAATCCGCTATATAATTTATTAATTGAAATCTTCATTTTCATGTCTTTTATGTATATAAGTTTTTATTGTAGTCAGGAAATTATCCTTTTTCTATCGTGGCTTTTTATCCCACCACAGGCGCGTAGCTCCATTGTCGGCTCCTCCTAACATATTAATAGCTTCCAAAATATTAGCCTTGTTTTCGGAGTATTCTGTGGGTGGGTACCATAAGCGACGAATCTTTTCTTTGCTGTCATCAATGACACCACCGCTATTGTTTACTACTACAGGTAGCAATTTAGGATAACCCGTACGACGGTATTCACTCCATGCCTCTACGGTGCAGGGAAACATGGCTATCCACTTTTGGGTAATGATTCGTTCCAGATTAGCTTCGTCGTTGGAATTACCATCTTGCCATGCTATGGTGATACTGCTGGTTTGGCCGGCAGAGTAGGAGTCTGTTGGATCAGTATAGGCTTGTGGTTGACTGGTAGCATCGGCAATGTAGGTGTCAGCGCCACTTACTCCATATTGTTCGAAAGAAAGATTGATAGCCTGCTCGTACAAAGCTTTGGCTTCGCCACCCATACCCCATCCGCGTAAAGCACCTTCGGCACGTAAGAAAGTGATTTCAGCAGCGTTTATCCACATATACGGACTGGTAGTGGATGTTATAGGTTTGCTGTAACGGTCTTTCACATTATCTTTATTAGGTACGTCGATGCCAATACGGACACCAGCGTAGCCGTCTACATCGGTTGGTTTACCACCGACAGTTTCTTTCACCTTTACAGTAGTAAACATTTTCTCGCGACGAGGATCATTATATCCATTCATGTAGCAGATAATATCCGCACCTACACGATGGTCATTCCAATCGTTGAAGATCATAGACGCACGGTTTTCTTCCACAGTCAACAGGGCATTGTCGTCATTGCTTGTGATAACTCCTGCTTGTACGGCTGCTTCTGCCACCTGTTGTGCAGTGATTGGATCAACGTAAGCCATACGTAGGGCAAAGCGTAATTTCAGAGAGTTCGCATACTTATACCACTTGCTCATATTACCGTAATAAACGTCATCAAACTTGCGGAACGTTTCAGGATCAAGGTCGAGATTCTCTTTCAAAACATCGGTAACCTCATTCAACTCTTTCAGCATCTGCTTGTACACCTCTTCCTGAGAGTCGTAAGGTACAGAAAGTGATATGCCACCTAACTTATCCACTACTTTGCTATAAGGAATAGGGCCGAACATATCTGTCACACGATGCATGACGGCTACCCGTAGTAACTTACCCAGTGCCAGTGCCACCGGGTCATCGCTTTGATCTTGTAAATCGCGGTAGTAAGGATAGGTATTGGTGATAACGGTAGAAAAGGTAGCTTCAATCCAGTCCACGGACGGGTTGTAGGTTTCAAATTTAGTAGTCCACGGATTGATAGCGCCGAAATATCCGGCAAATGGACCTGCGGCTAATGCTTCTATGAACTGATAACTGTGTTCCTGGGTGGGAATGACAAGGCCCTGCAAACCTCTCAGCGTGGTGCCTAAGTTGTAGTTCTCACGTTCTTGCTCTTGCTTGGTTACTTGGTAGTCCTTGGAGTTGATCTTGTCGAAGTTGTCCGTACAAGCGGTTCCACTAACAAGGAGTAGGGCAAGAGTGAACATCTTCAGGATAGATGTCATTGGTTGTTTCATACTATATAGAATTTAATTCGTTAAAAGGTAATTTTGACATTCACGCCGATATTGCGGGTGCTCGGCAGCATGAAGTAGTCGATACCCTGATAGTAGTTATCGGTAGTAGCTACGGCTTCGGGATCGAAAGGAGCCTTGTTATAAATCATCCACAGGTTACGGCCTACCACTGATACTTGAATATCACATGCGTTACCCAGCCACTTGCGTGGAATAGTATAGCCGAGACTGGCTTCCTGTAAGCGTACATTGGTAGCACTGTAAGTATAATATTGTGGAAGTCCGCTCTCGCTGCCGATTGCTGTATAGTAGGTCTGAGCATCTACAAGAGTACGTCCGTTCAATAACACACCACCATTGTCGCGTGCCAGTGCCGAACGTTCGGAAACACCATATTGATCCATGGCTGCTTCGGTAGCAGAGTAAACGATACCGCCAATACGTGCTGTGATAAGTGCGCTGAGGCTGATTCCTTTCCATGAGAAATGATTGTTCCATGCCAGATTTGCTTTCGGGAATACGGTACCTAACTTGATATCGTCAAGGTTGTTTTCTACTACTAGTGCACCGGAAGGATCAATTTCTACCATACCATTATTGTCACGTTTCAAGTCGGACTGTGAGTAAAGGTCGCCCAATGTTCCGCCCTCTTTCAATATAAATTTGGCCTTACCCAATTTGCCTATTTCCAAACGGTCTTTATTAATAATCTCACCTGTTTCGGGGTGCAGATAGTCTCTTACCAGTTCCTTGATTTCATTTTTGTTGTGGCTCAAGGTGAAGTTACTATCCCAATGGAAATTATTGTTCCATGTATGATTGTATCCCAGTGAGAGTTCAATACCGGTATTGCGTACGTAACCTGTTTGCAGATAGATAGTACTGTAGCCTGACGATACGGAAATCTGCGGATCGAACGTCTGGTTGAATGTATTGGCAAGATACCAGGACAGCCCGAGATTGAAATCCTTGAAAAGGCGCATATCTAGACCTAATTCCCAAGAATTGGTACGTTCCGGTTTCAGATCACCGATAGGATAATGTGTCTTTGGTTTCCATCCTTGATTGGTTTCGTCATACTCGTAAGTAGGTGATGTCAGATTGCGCGGATAAGGCATACCGACGGAACTGAATGAACCACGTACTTTCATATAGTCGATGAAAGCGGGGAGTTGCACCATCTCTGATATGACACCGGAAAGACCGACAGAAGGATAGAAGAAGGAAGAAGTAGACGAGTTGGCAAGCTGTGAAGCCCAGTCGTTACGTCCGGTTAACGTTAGATAGAGCATACTTTTCCAACCAACTTCCACGCTGGCAAAGATAGATTGTGTCTGTTCCTGCCATTCGTCCTGACGGGCTTTTTTCTTGGTGTTATCAAGGTCGTAAACATTGAATACGTTGGGAATACCCTTCTCGCGTATCGGTCCACGATAACTTAGGTCGTCATACTTATTGTTCATGATGCTGGTACCTATGTTTGCTACCAATGAGTAGTCGCCAAAACGCTTGTTGATGTTGACGAGTGCGTCAGCATAAGCTTGGCTTTCATCAGGTTTTTCTATGGCATAGTAACCTTGTGTACTACCTTCGGTTAGTGTGGTGTTAGAACTTGCGTAAAGTTTTTGTTCGTATTTGGTATTGGAATTGTCTATACGTACACGTCCTGAGATATTCAGCCAGTCGGTTATATCGTAACTTAATGCTGCGGACAGCATATAACGTTTCTTTTGGTTGAGGCGCAGATTGCGGTAGGCGATCCAGTAAGGGTTTTGCATACGAAGATCACCTTCACCTTGCGGCCAAAACATGGTGTTGATTTTGCGTGTTGGGTCCCAGCGTTCGAACACTTTGATAAGGCTGAAATCGTCTCCGCGCGGAAACAGATAAACAGGCACGATCGGGTTGGAATAAACACCTTGATTGGTCATGTTTCGGTCGTTCTGGATGATATAGCTGGCGCCTACATCGAGTTTCATCTTACCATCCAGAAAGCTCGTTGTATTGCGAAAGTTGAAATTGTAACGGTTATAACGATTGTTGGGTACGATACCTTCGGAATTTACTGCGGCGGCTGAGAAGAAAGTCTGATTCTTCTCTGTTCCGGTGGAGAGTGTGACGGAATTGGTAAAGATTAATCCTGTATCGAAGAAATCCTTTGGTTCAAACCCTGTGCGTGATGCTTCATTCAATAATGATCCCCAACTCAAAGTGCTGGAACCTGCTGTCTTGCCTCGGCTACCTGTCCCATAGCGATTCTGGAACTGAGGAAGTACGAATGGTTTAGAGAACTCAGTATTACTGTTGACAGATACTTGTAGTTTTCCTACTTGTCCTCGTTTGGTAGTGATAACGATGGCACCATTAGCTGCATTGCTACCATAGAGGGCGGCTGCAGCGGCACCTGTCAGTACGGAAATACTTTCTATATCATCCGGATTCAAGTCTGCAATGCTTTCGGACTTACCGCGGGAATCAAATTCCGTTCCACCTCCACCTCCAAAATTGAACATCGGAATTCCATCAATAACATATAGTGCATTACTGCTCTGTTCGATAGATTTTGTACCGCGCATCACTACTTTACTAGCTCCGCCCACACCGGAGGAACTACTATTGATATTGACACCAGCTACCTTACCGTTCAGGCTGTTGATGAAATTAGCATCCTTGATACCAGAAATTGCATCAGCCTTCACCTGCTGCACATTGTAGCTCAGTGCCTTTTGTTCGCGTTTGATACCGAGAGCGGTGACTACTACTTCGTTCAGTTGTTTAGTGTCACTTACTAATCTTATTTCGTAGATATTCTTATCTGTTATTTTCACAGTTTGAGGTGTATATCCCACATAAGTGAAGCTTAATGTACTACCTTGGGGAGCCATTATATTGAAATTTCCATCAATATCGGTGATTGCACCTACGGAGCTTCCTTCTACTTTTATATTCACTCCGATCAGTGGTTCATTGTTTTCGTCAATGACCATTCCACTTATTTTTTTTGCAGGAGTTTCTTTTGACTTTTTGTCGGGAATAATCATGATATACTTATCTTTGAACTGATAAGTAAATCCACTTCCTTGGAGGATTTGTTTAAGGGCATTCTCTAATGCCACAGCTTTTAGGTCAAGATTTAAAACAGGCTTGTTTTTCAGTTGCGAATCATTGTATCCGACAGAATAATCGGATTGTTTTTCTACTTCCTTAAGTGCCTCGATAACAGATATATTTTTCTTCTGAATTGTGATCTTGGCACTACTTTGTGCAAAGGAGGGTGTTTGCATCATCAACAAACAGAAAAAAAGTAAAAAACT
>ENA-OURO01000499-OURO01000499.1-human-gut-metagenome-genome-assembly--contig:-NODE-499-length-15496-cov-6.277378_pt1 | contig 15496 bp, 10 predicted proteins | sample MGYA00242098_ERZ508985 | MGnify/ENA primary metagenome ERZ508985 (study PRJEB26280, sample SAMEA2531409) | human gut metagenome | biome: human gut; feature: human-associated habitat; material: faeces...
TCCACCATATACAACTCCGTACTTTGTTACATCTATAGGCTCTGATAAAAAGCATGATGAAACATCTGATACAAGAATATGTCCCTTTGTATTAGGGAGTGTCTTATACTTAGTACCATAAATTGTGTTATTCTCACAGATATATACATAATCTGCATCCTCTGGAATATCAAGATCTGAACAATCTGGAATATATGAATATGTCTTATCCTCTGAGGAAGCAACAGCAACAGCCTCACCATATATTTTAGCTTCGTTAAATGCTTTCTTAGCCCACTGACCAGTAATAATATAAGCTGCTTTTTTGTTCTTCATAAGGTTCATAGGAACTTCTGCAAAGAACTGCGATGCTCCACCCTGAAGGAATAATACCTTATAATTATCTGGTATATTCATAAGCTCTCTTAAGTCTTTTTCAGCTTCCTTGATGATATTGTCATAAACCTTGGAACGATGGCTCATCTCCATAACCGACTGACCACAACCCTGGTAATCTAACATTTCATCTGCTGCTTCCCTTAATACCTCTTCAGGCAAAACTGCTGGACCTGCACTAAAGTTATAAACTCTTGCCACTTTTTCTTCCTCCTAATCCATTCGAATTCTATTAAATATATGATAAATCTTTAATCCTAAGTACAAATAATTAACTTTTTTAAGCAAGCTGTATATATTTGTCGCAAAATGTCTTAAGTATTAAAAATTTATTAAACTATATTTTATGCTTGTATATTTACTATGTCAAGTTAATATTTTAACATATTAAAGTTATATATGTATTTTTTTTAATACTCTGAACGCTCACTTAAGAATCATATAAAACAATTCCGGATTCATAATACAACAAATCCGGAATTTCTATTTATTAATATAACCTACTTGCTTTCAGCCTGTTTCTTATTAAGATCATCCCTATCGAATGCTTCTGATATAGGAGCACCTGGTGCAACCATAGGGAATACCTTATCATCCTTACATATGTCACATTCTATAACACAAGGAATATTAAGCTCTATTGCTTCCTTTAACGCCTTTTCAAAGCTTTCAATATCAGCTACTCTGTAAGCCTTAGCTCCCATACCTTCTGATACCTTAACAAAATCAACCTGATCATCAAGAACAGTTGCTGAATAACGCTTTCCATAGAAAAGATCCTGCCACTGTCTTACCATACCAAGTACGTGATTATTGAAAACTATCTCTATGATAGGAATATTATATCTTGTAGCTGTAGCTATTTCATTCATATTCATACGGAAGCAGCCATCACCTGCAATGTTAATAACAACCTTATCCTTACAGCCCACCTTGGCACCAATACTTGCACCAAGACCATAGCCCATAGTTCCAAGTCCGCCTGATGTAAGCAATGTTCTAGGCTTCTTATACTTATAGTGCTGTGCAGCCCACATCTGATGCTGTCCTACATCTGTGGAAATGATTGCATCGCCATTAGTAATCTCATATATCTTTTCCATAATATATGGTCCGTTAAGTACATCCGTTCTATACTTCATAGGGAACTTTTCTTCATATTCCTTAAGATGTGCAAGCCAGTCTGCATGATCAAGCTGTTCAAGCTTGGCATTTACTCTCTTAAGTATTTCAAGTGCATCACCAATAACTGATGCATCTGTATGTATATTCTTATTAATCTCTGCTGCATCAACATCAAACTGAAGAATCTTTGCATTTTTAGCAAACTTCTTAGTATTTCCCGTAACTCGGTCTGAGAATCTTGCACCTATTGTAATAAGCAGATCACATTCTGACACACCAAAGTTAGAGGTCTTAGTTCCATGCATGCCAAGCATTCCTGTATAGTGTGGATCTGAACCATCAAATGCACCCTTGCCCATAAGTGTATCGCATACTGGAGCATCTATCTTCCTAACGAACTTTTTCAGTTCTTCAGAAGCATCTGATGCTATAACTCCACCACCTACGAATACATAAGGCTTCTTAGCAGCCTTTATCATAGCTGCTGCATTCTCAACAGCTTCTTCACTGATTGTATCAGTTATTCTTTCTATTGGCTTAGGTGTTTCCTTTATGTAATCACACTCATTGGCTGTTGCATCCTTAGTAATATCAACAAGAACAGGTCCTGGACGGCCTTCCTTTGCAATTCTGAAGGCTCTTCTTAATGTATCTGCAAGTTCATTTACATCCTTTACGATAAAGCTGTGCTTAGTTATAGGCATAACTATCCCTGCTATATCTACTTCCTGAAAACTATCTCTTCCAAGAAGTGGCAGAGTTACATTACAGGTTATCGCTACCATAGGAATTGAATCCATCATCGCTGTTGCAATACCTGTTACAAGATTCGTAGCTCCTGGGCCAGAGGTTGCAAAGCAAACTCCAACTTTTCCAGTTGCTCTTGCATAACCATCAGCGGCGTGTGATGCCCCCTGCTCATGAGATGTAAGTATATGTGTAATCTCGTCTGAATGCTTATATAATGCATCGTAGACGTTAAGAATAGCTCCACCCGGGTATCCAAATACAGTATCTACACCCTGTTCTTTTAAACATTCAACTATAATCTCTGAACCATTTAATATCATTCGTCTGTCTTCCTTTCATTATATGTTATTGTTCTGTCCTGACAATTTCTATAATAAGTTATCTGAATGTCCTGCATTCATCACACCTCTTATGCCTCCGGAGTCTTTAAGATAGCTCCTCTGTTGCCTGATGTAACCATAGATGCATATCTCTTAAGATATCCTGTTGTTACCTTAGGCTCTCTTGGCTGCCACTTAGCCTTTCTTGCAGCAAGTTCTTCGTCTGAAACCTTAAGTTCAAGCTTAAGACCTGGAATATCTATGCTTATGATATCTCCCTCTTCTACTAAAGCTATTGGTCCTCCAACTGCTGCTTCCGGAGACACATGTCCAATAGATGCACCACGGCTGGCTCCTGAGAAACGTCCATCTGTTATAAGTGCAACTGATGAGCCAAGTCCCATACCTGCGATAGCTGATGTTGGGTTAAGCATTTCTCTCATGCCCGGACCTCCCTTAGGTCCTTCATACCTGATAACAACTACATCACCTGGTACAATCTTTCCACCCTTTATAGCAGCAATAGCATCCTCTTCACAGTCAAACACTCTGGCTGGTCCCTCATGTACAAGCATTTCATCAACTACTGCTGAGCGCTTAACAACTGAACCATCTGGTGCAAGATTACCTGAAAGAACAGCAAGACCTCCTGTTTTACTATATGGCTTATCAACCGGTCTTATAACCTCTTCATCTCTATTATAGGCTGTTGCAATACATTCACCAATAGTCTTTCCTGATACTGTCATACAATCTGTATTAAGGAGTCCTATATCAGCAAGCTCCTTCATAACAGCATATACGCCTCCTGCTTCGTTAAGATCTTCCATATATGTAGGACCTGCTGGTGCAAGATGACAAAGATTAGGTGTCTTCTCACTTATAGGATTAGCAAACTTAATATCAAAATCAAAACCTATCTCATGTGCAATGGCTGGAAGATGAAGCATACTGTTAGTAGAGCATCCAAGTGCCATATCGACAGTAAGTGCATTCATAATAGAATCCTTTGTAATGATATCTCTTGCAGTAATTCCCTTGTTAACCATATCCATAACAGCCATACCAGCATGCTTTGCAAGCTTGATTCTTTCTGAATATACTGCTGGAATAGTACCATTGCCACGAAGTCCCATACCAAGTGCTTCTGTAAGACAATTCATCGAATTAGCTGTATACATTCCTGAGCATGAACCACAAGTTGGACATACCTTTTCTTCGAATTCAAGTACGTCCTCTTCAGTCATAGTTCCTGCTGCATATGAACCAACTGCCTCGAACATAGATGAAAGACTTCTCTTCTTTCCCTTAACATGTCCTGCAAGCATAGGACCACCTGAAACAAATACTGTTGGAAGATTAAGTCTTGCTGCTGCCATAAGAAGTCCTGGAACATTCTTATCACAGTTAGGCACCATTACAAGTCCGTCAAACTGATGTGCAATAGCCATGCATTCTGTTGAATCAGCAATTAAATCTCTTGTCACTAAAGAGTACTTCATACCGACATGTCCCATAGCAATACCATCACATACTGCAATTGCAGGGAATACTACTGGAACACCACCAGCCTCAGCTACTCCTAGCTTAACTGCATTAACAATCTTATCTATATTCATATGACCTGGTACAATCTCATTATATGAACTAACAATACCAATCATAGGCTTCTTCATCTCTTCTGCTGTGAAGCCAAGTGCATTAAACAAACTTCTAGCAGGTGCCTGCTGCATACCACTTCTAGCGTTATCACTTACCATAATCATTCTCCTCGCAAATCAATTTCTTTTATAAGTACATATATTACACTCTCTTAGCTATAAGGTCGCCCATCTCATCTGTTCCAACCTTAGTGCAGCCTTCTGAATATATATCTGTTGTCCTGTAGCCTTCCTTAAGTACTGCCGCAACTGCCGCTTCTATGGCATCAGCTTCCTTATCAAGGTCAAGTGAATATCTTAGCATCATTGCTGCTGAAAGAATTGTAGCTATAGGATTAGCTATATTCTTTCCTGCTATATCAGGTGCTGAACCGTGGCTTGGTTCATATAAGCCCAGCTTTGTTCTACCAAGACTTGCTGATGATAACATACCGATAGAACCTGTTATCATACTTGCCTCATCTGAAAGTATATCTCCAAACATATTCTCTGTAAGAATAACATCAAACTGTCCAGGATTCATAACAAGCTGCATAGCGCAGTTATCTACAAGCATATCCTCAAGTTCAACCTCTGGATAATCTTTAGCAACCTCATGTACAATCTTTCTCCATAATCTTGAAGAATCTAAAACATTTGCCTTATCAACACTTGTTACTTTCTTTCTTCTCTTCATAGCTATCTCAAAGCCTTTAATAGCTATTCTTCTTATCTCTTCTTCATTATATGTAAGAGTATCAACAGCCGTCATAAGTCCATCGACTTCCTCTGTATGTCTCTTTCCAAAGTAAAGACCTCCAGTAAGCTCTCTCATAATAACCATATCAAAGCCATCACCTATAATTTCCTCCTTAAGAGGGCAGGCTGCCTTTAATTCATTATATAAATAAGCAGGACGAATGTTAGCGAATAACTCTAAGTCCTTACGAATCTTTAATAGTCCTGCCTCTGGTCTTAGGTTAGGTGCCACGTCATACCATCTTGAGTTACCCACGTTACCACCTACTGCACCTAGAAGCACAGCATCTGAAGCCTTAGCGACGGCTACTGCCTCATCTGTAAGAGGCACTCCACACTCATCTATAGAGCAGCCTCCCATTAATATCTTCGTATAATCGAACTTGTGACCATACTTAGCTGCCACAGCATCTAACACCTTAACAGCCTCTGTAACTATTTCTGGTCCGATTCCATCTCCTGGAATTAATGTTATTCTACAATCCATGTTAATTCCTGCCTTTCCTTCTTGTACTAAAGCCCTTACTTAAATATATCGCAAGTTCAGGCTATTGTTTAGTATTTTACTCCATAATAGTGCATTTTTCAAGTAGGGGCATAATAAAAAACTCTGGACAGATATCAGCCTGATGGCATTATCTGTCCAGAGTTTTTAATATAAAACTTTATATTATCAATTATTATTCTTCTGTAGAAGCTGGCTTCTCAACCTGGGCAATAGCCTTCTTCTGCATTGTAATACGGCAGTTCTTGTTGTTACCGAATTCCACGATTACATCATCCTCTGTTATATCAAGGATAACACCATAGAAACCACTTGTTGTAAGAACATAATCGCCAATAGCCATTGAATCCATAAGCTGCTGCTGTTCCCTCTGCTGTTTCTTCTGTGGCTTAATTGCAAAGAAGTACATTAAAGCACCAAGTGCTATTACATACACAATAATAATACCAATCTGACCCATTATTAAATCCTCCTAATTACTTGCCTGTGTACAGGCTCAATATTGTTATAATATCGTAATTTATGCTTCATGTCTATGTTTAAATTAAAATTTATAGCATTTTTATAATTTTATGATGTAAGTGTCAAAAGTATAAATTACGTTTGTACTCGCACAAATAAGCAATTTATACTAAATAATAATTATTAATCCTCTTTCTTATCATATGTTTTAAGAAGATATAGCCTTTCATCCTTAAAGCTCTTATAATTACCTGCATCTATTGCAGCCCTGATATCTTCCATAAGATGATTATAAAAATACAGATTATGAAGAACGCAAAGTCTCATGCCTAACATTTCTTTAGCCTTAAGCAAATGTCTGATATACGCTCTTGAATAGTTCCTGCATGCAGGACACTGACAGCCTTCTTCGATAGGTGCTGTGTCTTTTTCATACTTTGCATTGAAAAGATTAATCTTACCAAGCTTTGTATACACATGCCCATGTCTTCCATTTCTTGATGGGTATACGCAATCAAAGAAATCTATTCCTCTGTCTACTCCCTCCAATATATTCGCTGGTGTACCAACTCCCATAAGATATGTTGGCTTATGCTGTGGAAGATATGGAACAACCTTATCAAGCACATGATACATTTCCTCATGTGATTCGCCTACGGCAAGTCCACCAACTGCATATCCATCCAGCTCAAGCTCTGATATTCTCTTAGCATGGTCAACTCTGATATCGTCATATATCGCGCCCTGATTAATACCAAAAAGCATCTGATGCTTATTAATGGTATCCTCAAGTGAATTAAGTCTATTCATCTCCCTCTTGCAGCGCTCAAGCCATCTTGTAGTTCTCTCTACTGAATTAATAATATACTTTCTATCTGCCTTTGCCGGAGCACACTCATCGAATGCCATAGCTATTGTCGAGCCAAGATTGGACTGTATCTGCATGCTCTCCTCTGGTCCCATAAATATCCTATGTCCGTCTATATGTGACTGGAAGGTAACGCCCTCTTCCTTTATCTTTCTAAGTCCAGCAAGTGAAAACACCTGAAATCCGCCTGAGTCTGTAAGTATAGGCTTGTTCCAGTTCATAAACTTATGAAGACCTCCAAGCTCTTTAATAAGCTTATCACCTGGTCTAACATGAAGATGATATGTGTTCGACAACTCTATCTGTGTACCTATCTCCTGCAAATCTGTTGTAGCAACCGCCCCCTTAATAGCTGCAACTGTTCCAACATTCATAAATACCGGTGTCTGCACAGTTCCATGAACTGTTGTGAATTCCGCCCTTTTGGCTCTTCCGTCTGTTTTTAATATTTTATACATATTTGTCTTTTCCTTCTGATTTTTCTATGATTTCTCTTTTATTTTTATTATACTTTTGACACTCACATCATTTTATAATTATTCTATACTCCATATAAATGACAAACATTTTTCTATATGAAACATTTATCTATCTTTTATAGAAATCAACTATCCTGTCTATTCTTGATGTCATATTCCCTAATATCATATCTACAAGCGTTAATGCTGTCATAGCTTCAACAACAACTACCGCTCTTGGAACTATCATAGGATCATGTCTGCCTTTTATAGATATGCTGATATCCTCTCCCGACTTATTGACCGTCTGCTGCATTGAAGCTATGGAAGGTGTTGGCTTGACTGCTGCCCTGAATATTATGTCAGAACCATCACTCATGCCTCCAAGCACTCCACCACTATGATTAGTCTTCTTGACAACCTTGCCATCCATTATTGTAAAGCTGTCATTGTTGGTGCTTCCTGTACTATCAGCCGCTGCGAAGCCATCTCCTATTTCAAAGCCCTTAACTGCGCCTATTGACATAATCGCCTTTGCAAGATTGGCATCCAGCTTATCAAACACAGGATCACCCACACCTGGCATCATACCAGTCACAACACACTCTATTATTCCACCAATAGAATCTTTTTGCGCAAGCTTCTTCGATGCGTATTCTTCCACCTTACAGGCCGCCTCCGCATCCGGCATATTGAATGCATTCTCATCGCGTTCCCTGATATCGAACTTATCATAATCTATGCTTATGCCACCTATCCTTGTTGCGTAAGCACATACGCTTATCTTAAGAGTCTCTAACACCTTAATAGCGATTGCTCCTGCTGCCACTCTGCCTATTGTTTCTCTTCCTGAGCTTCTTCCACCACCTCTGTAATCTCTGAAGCCATACTTCTCATCAAATGTATAATCAGCATGTCCAGGTCTGTAATACTGGGCTATTTCTGAATAATCAGACGAACGCTGTGTCTTATTATGTACCATCATCGATATAGGCGTTCCTGTCGTTTTACCTTCAAATACACCTGACAATATACTCACCTTATCATCTTCTTTTCTTGGAGTTGTAAACTTAGATTGTCCCGGCTTTCTTCTATCAAGGAACTTCTGAATATCCTCTTCACATAAAGGAATACCAGCTGGGCATCCATCTACAACCACACCAAGACCTTCTCCATGTGATTCACCCCAAGTCATTATCTTAAAAATATTTCCATATGTCGAACCTGCTGCCACCTTATATATCTCCTATTCTGTACTAATATACATAATCATGTCAACGATAATTCTATAGATGTATAAAATTCATAATTACATACAAAAATCTGATATCATCCATAAAACAATACTCTATAGATAATATCAGATTTCTATTAATTATTCAAAACATTTTCAAGATTATTTCTAGCTTCATCCATCGCAGCCGCGGCCTGTGCATCCATCTTCTCTGGCTTGGTCTTTAATATAAGCTTCTTTAAGGTATTCATAGCTTCCTTAACAGCCTTTTTCTTAGCCTTATCCCATACCTTCTTGTTCTGACTGTACTCGCCCTCTGCACGTCTTAAGGTATTCTCAGCTTCGATACGCGAATTACAAAACTCTTCATTCTGCTTATCCTGTGCACCATACACCTCGGCTTCCCACTTAGCTTTCTCAATCTCTTCCTCTGACATATTAGAGCTTGAAGTTATAGTTATAGACTGCTCTCTTCCCGTTCCTAGATCCTTTGCAGACACATTTACAATACCATTGGCATCTATATCAAAAGTCACCTCTATCTGTGGAACTCCTGCCATCGCACGCTTAATGCCATTAAGCCTGAAGTTTCCAAGAAGCTTGTTATCTCTTGTAAATCTTCTCTCACCCTGAAACACCTTGATTTCAACTGATGTCTGGAAATTGCCAGCCGTTGTGAATATCTGGCTGTGTCTTGTAGGAATAGTTGTATTTCTTTCTATAAGCCTGCTTGATATACCACCAACAGTTTCTATTGAAAGAGATAATGGTGTTACATCCATAAGTATAATCTCCGAAGCTGCTGAACCTGGCTTAAGCTGGTTACCAAGCTTTCCACCCTGAACTGCTGCTCCAAGTGCAACACACTCATCCGGATTAAGATTCCTTGATGGTTCTTTTCCCATAATCTGTCTTACCTTATCCGAAACAGCAGGAATTCTTGTGGAGCCTCCAACAAGAAGTACCATACCAATATCATTCTTACTAAGCCCGGCATCACGAAGTGCATTCTCAACAGGAATAACTGTCTTGTTAACCAGATCATCTGTAAGCTCATTAAACTTTTGTCTGGTGATATTCATATCCATGTGATGCGGACCATCCTTTGCAACAGCTATAAATGGAAGGTTAATATTGGCATTCATTGCAGAAGAAAGCTCTTTCTTAGCCTTTTCAGCTTCTTCCCTTAATCTCTGCATAGCCGCTGGATCTTTTGCAAGATTAATTCCATCTGTATCCTTAAACCTACCAACAAGATAATCAACAATGCGGGAATCAAAGTCATCCCCTCCAAGATGATTATCTCCGGAGGTTGCAAGAACCTCTATAACATTATCTCCAATATCTATAACAGATACGTCAAAGGTACCTCCACCAAGGTCATATACAAGCACTTTCTGAGGATTGCCATTATCAAGTCCATATGCAAGTGCAGCGCTTGTTGGCTCATTAATGATTCTTAACACATTAAGCCCCGCTATCTTTCCTGCATCCTTAGTAGCCTGTCTTTGTGCATCATTAAAATATGCTGGCACAGTAATGACAGCATCTGTTACTTCCTCTCCAAGAAATCCTTCTGCATCCTTCTTTAGTTTCATAAGTATATAAGCTGATAACTCCTGTGGCGTATATGCTTTGCCATCTATCTTTTTCTTATAATCAGTTCCCATATGTCTTTTTATTGAAAATATGGTTCTGTCTGAGTTAACCGATGCCTGTCTTCTTGCTGCATCTCCCACTAGTCTTTCCTTATTCTTAGTAAATGCAACAACCGATGGTGTTGTTCTATACCCTTCGCTATTAGTAATAACTGTTGGCGAATCACCTTCTATAACTGCCACGCAGCTATTAGTTGTACCAAGATCGATTCCAATTACCTTACTCATAATTCCTCCATAACTCACACTAAGAATAATAACACTTATATTCGATAGTTATAAGTTTATCATATTTATGAGGAATTACCATTAATAAAAGTAGAATTAATTAGAAAATTTATATAAACTTGTTTCACTTTAACCATATTAATCTTTGTTTACAGAAAAATAACATACTCCTAAAACTCTGTGTTCCATTTAATATTTATTGCTTTTAGTTTTGTTACCATTCAAAATAACATACTCCTAAAACTTCCATATGTGACGGAATCCGCCACATTTTGTTTTGTTACCATTCAAAATAACATACTCCTAAAACAATATCAGTACCCGAAATACTCAAAGCGTTGTTTTGTTACCATTCAAAATAACATACTCCTAAAACTAGCTTTAGGAGAATATTTACATTTTGATTGTTTTGTTACCATTCAAAATAACATACTCCTAAAACTTTGCTATACATAAAAAGCAAAGGGGTAATGTTTTGTTACCATTCAAAATAACATACTCCTAAAACTAAGCCAACTCCAAAAAGACCGCCTTAATGGTTTTGTTACCATTCAAAATAACATACTCCTAAAACTCATTCCCAGCAAGCAACCTTTACGGATATGTTTTGTTACCATTCAAAATAACATACTCCTAAAACTCAATAGGAACACAAAAGACAGTTGTCTATGTTTTGTTACCATTCAAAATAACATACTCCTAAAACACTACACATCATATCTTGATGATGTAACAGGTTTTGTTACCATTCAAAATAACATACTCCTAAAACTAACAAAATATCATACCAATGTTGCGTTGTGTTTTGTTACCATTCAAAATAACATACTCCTAAAACCTCAAATAAAGTTTTTCAGGTGTTAACGACGCACCCGTATTTTAAATAGTAACTTTTTTATTTATTATACAATATAATTTCATCATAATCACTATCTATATACAATATTTTTTCATTTTCAAGCGATTCTTTTTCTTCACCTGTTTCTATAAGTAATATATTAACCTTTTTATACATTGCATATTTGTACACCTCTTGTATTTCATCATTACCCAGATACAATTTAATATTAACAAATATCAGTAATTTTGCTACAGAAAGATACTCAACAACATCTAGCAATGAAAATATTGTATCTGTTATTTTCCCTTTATTATTCGATATCTTAAGCCCTAATAGTTTCAAATACTCTTGTATCCCGATACTTTCCTTATAATTGAATTCAAACGGAAATTCATTGAATACATCTAATACATTTAGTTGCAATTTTTGAAAAATTGTCTGAAACTCTGACATTCTTTCAAATTCCTGCTTATATATTTTCTCTATTTTATTATATAAAGCACTCTGTATTTTCTTTTGATTAAAATCAATATTAAACACATCAATAAACATCAACGCTTCTTTTTCAATCTTAATCTCTGTATCATTATCTAATATAATTATACGTTCTTTAGTATCCTCAATATTGTTTATATTATCATTTAGGCTATTTATGACATTAGTAAATAATTTTTTATCCTGAATTTGAAGTACATTAATATATTCTTCTGTAAATGTTATATCATTTTCCAACGAAAATATTTTCATTATCATATAATAACCAGCCTATCCTCTCCATCAACAATATTTTCCTGTTCACCACCTGACACATATTCAATTCCACTAAACTGTTTTTCAGTTATAACAAGCATTTCTACCAAACCTTCCTGTGGTTTATTCTTTCTTATCTTATTCTTCATAAGATTAACCATAGTTCCGTTTAGAACAAGCTTTGTATACACAGATTCCTGCATCATAATAAATCCTTCCTGAACAAGAAACTGCCTGAATTTTCTATAATCGTGCCTGTTTTTATCTGTTATTGTGGGCAAATCAAAAAACACCATCACTCTCATAAATCTGCTAATCATTCAAATTGATATATCATTGATGTACTAAAACTTTTCTGTTCTATTGCACCAAACATTTTATCAAGATATATCTGAATAGCATTTGTAACATAATACTCACACCCACAATAATTAATCCGCTTATTCAGAACATTTACAAGCTGCATTTTATAATCAGAATCAAATGTTTTATCAATGTTATCAAACACAATTTCGTCCACTAAAACTCTGAACGGCTCCATTAAATCACAGGAGAGATTAAAAGGATTGTATTCATTGGTATGTTTTATACCTAACTGTGTTAAATATCCGTCCGACACTATCTCTTTGTTAAAATTAGATAACAGAATTCCATAGCCATAATTCAATGCAGCATTAATTGAATTGACATCATCTCTCGAAAATTCTTTGCCAAACAGACTATTAAAATATACTTTAGCTGCGTGTGCTTCCCTGTTTGTCATATCAAACATCTCTATTTCTTCTGCATACTGCGTTAACTTATCAGTAGTTTCAAATCCATATTTAGAAAGTATTTCTGCCTGATTTAGTATTTTTTGTCTTACAATATATGTCCATATTTCCTTGGCATACTCCATATCCCACTGCATTTGCTTACGAATTTTCTTGCTGGAATTATATGTTCCATAATATGGCATCAACTCACTGCAGGGATTTCTTTTCTCATCGCAAAATATCACATTTATCTTTCTTTTGACAAACTCACATAATAGATAAGATGTCATTGACACCTGAGTAGAATCAATTATAACTGTATTAATTTCACTCAGGTGCACCATCTTAACATCTTCACCCCGCACTATCATATATCCATTCTTATAACTTAACTTAGCGTGACTTTGTACTACTATCGTCCTCCAGCTCAAATGTTGTTCTCCTCTCGTATAAACCCGTAACTGACTTATCTACAAGAGTAATCTTTTTACCAACTTTATACCCATCTTTTCGTCCAAATCTATCTCCCAATCCCCCTCCATATTTTTTCAGATAAGGATATTTAGAGTCTGGTTGAACAAATTTAATCATTTCTGATATAAAACTCTTTTTCTCATTCACATCAAGATTATAAAACACGTCACTTTGTTGTATTTTTATTGTCTTATCTACAAATCCTTTGTATTCACTCATAATTTTAGTTATCAAAAACTCATACAACCCATTTAACTGCTCATTTAATAACTCTGTCTGTATATACTGCGATTTATCATTTTTACCATACATAATATAATTCAACAGTCTGTTATATCGCTGATTAGCACCGCCAAGCACAAACTGTTTTGAATTAGCCACCTCAGTTGCACCAACAAGATAATATTCCTCTCCATTTTCTCCTATTATCATCTGGTATTTAGGAACTTTATTTCGTAATATTTCAACATCTGCAACACTATTTTTATTAGCTTCATTTAAAATGTCACACACATAATCATAGAGATTTATATCCTTATTTTTAATACCTCTTGCAATATATACAGGTATTTCAACGAATTCCATATGATACTCTTTTTTAACTTTCTTCTTTAGTGCCTTTTCGATACAATATTTTACAAGTACAAAATAGGCTTTTTCACCACCTTTATATCCTCCATACTTTCTTGTATCAAGTTCTTTAAGATTATCAGCACCACGCATATTATTACCCTGTTTCAGAGGTACAAGCTTGCTGCCTGCTTTATCCTCTCTTGGATATTTGGTTTCACTATAAAATGCTCCTGTATTTTCTTCTACCTTTTTAGATATAATAACATCTCTATAACAGAATATTTTTCTCATATAGGCTATAATATCTTGACCATACCAGTCTGCTTCCTCATTATTACTGCTGAATTTACCAAGCGTTGCAAACCAGTTTACTCCATTATTGTTCTTTGTATTTTCATAATATTTACGCCATACTCTTCTATACTGTGAATAATTAAGTTCCTTCTGCAAATGTGGATAATTCTTCTGTATATACATACCTATAATATTGGCAAGATACGCATCGTGTGCGTGATGATAATCATTCATATCCCTATTTTTATAGAACATACAATTATCTTTATTTTCTTCCCAGAACCCATTATTATCTTTTTTCTCATATGTAAGCATTTTTCTTACACTTGTACTTAGACTAGCCTTTACTTCTATTACGTCAATCTGTTCATTATAATAATCAAGTATAAGATTAGCTACAGACTTTACAATCTGTCTTGTTTCTACAAGCTGTCTGTTAATGAATCCTTTCGTCAGTATGTCATCAACATTATTTTTCTGAAGGTTATTATACTTCTTTTCTGATATCAACCCCACTTTTTTCAAGTTCTTCCAATAATTTATCATCTTAATATCAGAAAACGATTGTGGGAACGTTTCTTTTACTATCTTATTGCCCTTTTTCTGATTTTCATCCTTTAATACTAATGCTTTATTATCCAGACTATCATCATCAGATAACGAGTATGGAATTATATGGTCTATCTCAAGATTTTCTGGTTCATTAAGATTTAACTTTTCCTCTGTATATAAAGATTTCCCATTCTGCATAAAGTATAGATACACCTTTTCTTCATCTAAACGATTCTCATATTGTTTTAATTCCTTGTATACATTTTCATTATACTCATCAACCACTTCCTTTTTTAATTTCTTAAGTGCCTTATCAACAGTTTTTTTTCTTGAATCAGTTCTTTTATTCTTGGCCTTAAAATCATCTTCCCTTGCAAATTCAATATATATCTGCCGTGGTTTTTCACCTATATATTCAATTATCTCTTCGATTACTTTCATTGTCTGCCATATACCACGCCTGTTAGCTGGTGATGTATGCATATCCTGTATAACCTCTAATAAATCTTTTGTTCCATCATATATAGGTCTGTTATCATCTATTATCTGTTTTATCTTCGCATCTTTATTAATAATTCGCATAAAATTAGGACAATAATCACAATATGCAAATCGTTCGTCAGCATCTTCAAGCATTTCGATAATAGTTGTTCCCATATCACCTTTTATGCCATTTAATAGCTTAGCAGAATAACGACCCCAGCCCTTGAATTTTAACTTTAATATTTTCTTTAACTGCTCATCACTAAACTTGTCTGCATACTGCTTATTTATCTTTCTTTTAACTATATCTTTATCCTCAAATACAGTAAGCCAGTATATTATATCTTCTATCATCTTTTCATTTCGTTCATCTACATATCCTAATATACGTC
>ENA-OURO01000521-OURO01000521.1-human-gut-metagenome-genome-assembly--contig:-NODE-521-length-15198-cov-5.085716_pt1 | contig 15198 bp, 9 predicted proteins | sample MGYA00242098_ERZ508985 | MGnify/ENA primary metagenome ERZ508985 (study PRJEB26280, sample SAMEA2531409) | human gut metagenome | biome: human gut; feature: human-associated habitat; material: faeces...
AAGGTACGACTTTTTTTTATATGTGCAAACGTTTGAAGTGATTTTTTCCACTTTTTTTTCGTGCTATTATTTATTAAATTATAAATCAGCATATTAACTTCATTTTTTTCATCCGCAACAAAGAAATTTCAGTGTAAAACAACTCCCCTTCCCTATTTCACTACTTGCCGAGATACTTCCACCATGTAAATTCATAATTTGTTTGCATAAACTGAGTCCGATACCACTACCTGTCGACTTCGTTGTGAAAAAAGGAACAAAGATTTTATCCAAAACTTCAGGAAGAATACCACTACCATTATCACAGACAGAAAGGAAAAATAGATGTTTGTCTAAATCACAATGTGTACTAATAATAACTTCGGGATAGGTTTGCTCTACACAAGCCTCACCTGCATTCTTTAGTAAATTGATTAATACTTGTTCTATCTGTGAACGATCTAGCATCAGAATCGTTTCTGGGTTTTCTACTTTTATATATATATTGTATGTTTTTATTAGGGAATAGTTTTTTCATATCACTCAACAACTCACCTATATTTACTGGAGCCAGTATCGGGACAGACAGACGAGAAAGTTTACGATAGTTTTCCACAAAATTCAGTAATCCTTTACTTCTTCTATGAATAGTCTGCATCCCTTGCAACATGATATTGTAATCTTTCTCATTCATACCATTTTGCACAGCACGCTCACTTAATGTTTCACTTAATGAAATAATGGGTGCAATGGAGTTCATTATTTCATGAGTAAGTACACGAATCAGCTTTTGCCATGCTTCCATTTCATTTTCCTCCAATACAGCACGGATATTCTTTAAATTAACTAACCGGAGTTCCGTACCATGTTGAGCGGAATATTCGGATACCGTAACAGCCAATTCTTGTAGAGTATCTCCTTTATGTATTCGTACTGTTTTAATTTCTCCAGGCTGTAATGACAGGATAATAGTAGGAAATTCAGAATTTAACAGAGCCAATTCCCTGACTGAATGAATACAATAGCCGCACAAATCCTGCATGGCGGCCCGGTTCATCCAATGTATATTGCACAGACTATCTACTACCAGCAAACTGCTGTCAACAGTATTCAATAATGTTTCATAATATTGATATCGCTCTTCATTCTCGGACAACCGAGTACGGAATTCAGCAACAACATTATTTATTTCTTGTGCCAATCGTTGTTCTGTACGAGTTTTGTGCTGGGTAGAAAAACTCAAAGAGAAATCTGCATAACGAATACCTTCTATCATTCGTGATATCATACGGGTCGTTTTATATTGCCACTGACAGATATAGATGATAATACTTGCCATAATCATCAGCGAAAATAACAAGCAAAAATAGAGTGAATGTTGATAAAACAGATATGCAGCTATAGCTACTACCCCCATCAGTAACATACAAGCTATCATCCGTAAAGTTTGTAAACGATTCATAAACCTAATTTTTCAAGTTTCCGATAAAGAGCGTAACGGGTAATCCCCAAATATTCCGCTGCACGACTCAAGTTTCCTTCGCTGCGCTTCATAGCACGTTCTATGGCATTGCGTTCTAATTGTTCCAAGTTCAGTATCTCATCCGTATTCACCCTCTTCTCGGGTTGTGGCTGCAACATGAAATTTGCAGGCTTTAACAATGGCGAGTCCGAAAGAATAATCGCCCGTTCTATGGCATGCTGTAATTCGCGTACATTACCCGGCCAATGGTAACGCATGAGTTTCTGCTTGGCTTCGCGGTTCAGTCCGTTTATCTCTTTCTTATATTTATGAGTATACCGTTGTAAGAAATAATCAGCCAATAAGAGCACATCCTCTCCCCTTTCCCGCAAGGGAGGAATGGCAATCTCGATCGTATTGATGCGATACAACAGATCTTGACGGAAATTGCCCTCCTCCACCAATTGTCGGATATTTACATTCGTTGCGCTTATCAACCGAACATCAATAGGAATTATATCCGTTGCTCCCAAACGTGAAATCTGCCGCTTTTCTATGGCTGTTAGCAATTTGGATTGCATAGGTAATGACAAATTCCCTATCTCATCCAAAAAAAGCGTTCCTCCTGATGCCACCTCCATACGTCCCGCTTTTGCTTTACGGGCATCTGTAAAAGCCCCTTTTTCATAGCCGAACAATTCACTTTCGAACAATGATTCTGGTATGCTCCCCAAGTCAATCGTTATAAAAGGACATTCACGACGAGGAGAAAAATAACGTAGAGAACGGGCCACCAAATCTTTACCGGTTCCATTTTCACCCAATATCAAAATATTAGCATCAGTATCCGATAATTTCCGAATAGTATCAAAAACCTCTCGCATAGGCGCTGAGTGCCCTATCATCTGAGGCATCTCTTCATCCTGCCCGCTCAATGCTACAACTTGTTCTTTCAGTTGCCTGACCTCTTTACGAGAATCACGAAGTTTGATAGCCGACGAAAGCGTAGCAAGTAGTTTTTCTTTTTCCCAAGGTTTAGGAATAAAGTCAATAGCTCCAGCTTTAATAGCCCGTACAGCTTTATCTGTATCTGCATAAGCAGTCATAAACAAGACAATAGCCTGCGGGTCTAATTTTAATATCTGTTCTAGACAATTGAACCCTTCCTGCCCGCTGATAGCATCCCGGCGGAAATTCATATCAAGCAGAATAACATCAGGTTGAAAAGTAGTCATAAAATGCTCAATACGAGTCGTTTGAGTAGTAACTTTTATTTTTTCTACGTAGGGTTCCAATAAAAGGTTTAGTGCAAAAAGCACGTCCTCATTATCATCTATAATCAATATTTTTCCTTTTGTATTCATTATTTTATCCTCATATACATTATTATACGAATAAAAGATTTTCTATCCGCTATTTTGCAAAGATATTGTTTTTTTTAGTGTGTTGTCTGTGCGAATACGCACTATTTTTGTGCGTATCCGCACAGAGACGTTTTTATTTTTTAGCCCACAAAATTCTGGTAAACAAAGAGATAAGATAATGGCACACTATTTGATTAGTCTATAATACTAATATATTAAGTTATGAAAAAAAAATCAATAATAGTTATCAGTTTATGCCTTGTAGCAAGCATAGTAATTCTATCCAGCAATAAGATCTATATGCTTTATATAGGTGACTGCCGTCAATTGTGGGAAGAAGCACAAACCCACTATGTCAATCGACAATATGAAAAAGCACGCGAGTTATTAGAAAAGATAGCTCGCATTGATACGGCCCATCATGCCCAATATCTGACAGGCGACATGTATTTAAAAGGCTTAGGAGGTGAAATTGATTATGATAAAGCTTTGAAACTTTTTCATCAATCGGCAACGGGCGGAAACACTTATGCTGAAAACAATATAGGTTTTATGTACACATATGGTTTGGGAGTCACTAAGGATTACAGCCAAGCATTCAAATGGTTGAACAAAGCTGCCACTCAAGGAAATCCAGAAGCTCAAATTGGTATGGGGAGCCTTTATAAAAATGGTTGGGGAGTACGTAAAGATTGTTACATTGCTATGACTTGGTACCTACGTTCTGTGGCTCATGGTAATACGGACGCCATGAACAATATCGGTTATTTATATAAAAACGGACTTGGGGTTCCCAAAGACTTTGAAGAAGCTTATTTTTGGTTTAAAAAAGCAGCAGATAAGAATAATCCGATAGCTCAATATAATATAGGAAATATGTATTGTTATGGCGAGGGAATAGAAAAAGATTTTGCTAAAGGAGCCAAGTGGCTGACTAAAGCTGCTTTACAGGGGAATGCTCCTGCACAATATAACCTGGGTCGCATGTATCAGTGGGGTAAAGGCGTAGAGAAAGACTTACAACAAGCCCGGTTCTGGTTCCAAAAAGCTATAGACAACGGTCATGAAAAAGCAAAGGAAGCATTAACCAAAATAAAAAGCGACTTATCCGAAAAAGACACTGAAGACTCGTTCCTGTTTCCCTAACTATAAGACAAAAATACTAATAGGTATAAAGACATAAAAAAACGAACATGAAACTATATTGTATTATAGCACTTTCCCTTCTGCTTCGCCCGGAAACAGCCGCAGCACAACAAGAAGAATTAATGACACTGAGTTTGCAACAAGCTATTGAAATAGCACAAGAAAACTCACCGGAAGCACAAGCTGCCCGTCATACCTATCGGGCAGCTTATTGGAACTACCGTTTTTTCCGGGCGAATTATCTTCCCTCCGTCACATTAACTTCATCTCCTACCCTGAATCGGGAGATAAACAAAATTACCCAACCGGATGGAACAAACCAATTTATCCAGCAAGACCAGTTAAGCACAGACCTCAGCCTTAAAATAAATCAAAATATATGGTTCACCGGTGGCAGCTTGTTTGTAAAAAGTACCACCCAACGCATTGATGAATTTGAAGATAATCATACAGCGTATAACACCCAACCCGTAGTAATAGGTTACGAACAGCAACTTTTTGGATATAACTCTTTAAAATGGGATCGTCGTATCGAACCCCTTCGCTACCGGGAAGCCCGTAAAGCATATGCAGAAGCATTGGAACTTGTAGCCTCAGAAACCAGCACTCTTTTCTTCAACTTGGCTACTGCACAAACCAATCTTGACATAGCTACCTACAACTATGCTTCTGCTGATACTTTATACAGATATGCCGAAGGAAGATATAATATAGGAACAATAACTGAAAACGAAATGCTACAGCTGGAAATAAACAAACTGACAGAAGAAACCAATATGATGAATGCCCGTATCGAAGTAGAGGACCAAATGCAAACACTCCGTTCCTTCCTTGGCATTAATCGGGAAATAAATTTACGAGTTGTTCCGGAAGACAGTATTCCTCAATTTGAAATCTCTTTACAAAAAGCATTACAACTGGCATTCAAAAACAGTCCCGACCCTGACACTTATAAACGCAAACAATTGGAAAGCCGCAGCGCATTAGCTTCTGCAAAAGCCAATGCGGGTTTGAAAGCTGACCTGTATGTACAATTCGGGCTTTCTCAAACCGGAAATAAATTTGCAGATTCTTACCGAAACCCCATGAATCAACAATATGCCAGTATTGGTATTTCTTTACCTATCCTAGATTGGGGTCGTGGAAAAGGACGCGTCCGTGTAGCTCGTTCCAATGTAGACTTAGTAGATACACAAGCTGAACAGGGAATGAAAGATTTTGAATTGAATGTATGTAAAATGGTCCGTCAGTTCAATCTTCAAGCATACCGTGTAGCAGTAGCCGCCAAGACGGACAAGACGGCCGACCGACGCCATGATGTAGCACGTCGGCTTTATATCTTGGGAAAATCGACAATCCTGGACCTCAATGCCGCCATTACAGAAAAAGATACCGCACGGAGAAATTATATAACAGCTTTGAAAACTTATTGGAGTCTGTATTATGGTCTTAGAAGTATGACGGGATATGATTTCCTCAGAAAAGCAGAGATTTCATGTACTATACCTAAACCTTAACTACACGACAGGTATAAATGACCTTTGTATTATCGCCATGCATTAAAAAAGAAATAAAAAAATTATATCAAAAAACATAAACTAATGGATATAAAAATTGAAAAGAAACCGTGGTACATCCGCTATCGCTACTATATGATAGCTGCACTGGCCTTTATTATCTTCCTTATCTATGTGATAAGCCTTTCATTAGGTCCTCGCAAACTGCGTATCGAAACAGACAACATTCAGATAGCCGAAGTAAAAGACGACAAATTTATGGAGTATGTAGATGTGGAAGGACTGGTGCAACCCATTCTTACCATCAAAGTAAATACTCGTGAGGGCGGCAGTGTAGACCGCATTGTTGGAGAAGAAGGGAATATGATGAAACAAGGTGACACCTTGTTGATATTGACTAATCCGGATCTGATTCGTTCCATTGAAGACCAACGTGACGAGTGGGAAAAACAACGAATCACTTATAAAGAGAAAGAGATAGAAATGGAACAAAAGAGTCTGACACTGAAGCAACAAACATTACAGGCACAATATGAAATGGAACGACTGCGCAAAAGCTTCGGATTGGACAAAGAGGAATTCAAAATGGGAATTAAGAGCAAGGCTGAGCTTCAAGTATCTGAAGATGAATATAAGTATAAACTGAAAAATACGGCATTACAAATGGAAAGTCTGAAACATGATTCATCCGTAACTCTTATCCGCAAAGAACTATTGAGAAATGATCTGGAACGTGAAAGCAAAAAACTGAAACGTGCGGAAGAACGGTTGGAAGACTTGATAGTAAAAGCTCCGATTGGCGGCCAACTAAGTTTTGTGAAAGTTACTCCCGGTCAACAGGTTGCTTCGGGAGAAAGTATAGCTGAAATAAAAGTGCTGGATCAATATAAAATTCATGCTTCTTTAAGTGAATATTATATTGACCGCATCACAACAGGTCTTCCGGCTACCGTAAACTATCAAGGAAAACGCTACCCGCTGAAAATTACTAAAGTAGTTCCTGAGGTAAAAGACCGCATGTTTGATGTGGACTTGGTATTTACCGGAGAAATGCCCGAGAATGTCCGTGTAGGAAAGAGCTTCCGAGTACAAATAGAATTGGGCCAACCCGAACAAGCTATAGTTATTCCACGTGGAAACTTCTACCAGTCTACTGGAGGACAATGGATTTACAAAATAAACTCATCAAAAACAAAAGCTGTAAAAGTTCCATTGAACATAGGACGCCAAAACCCGCTTCAATATGAAATCACAGAAGGTTTACAGCCTGGAGAATTTGTAGTTATCACAGGATATGATACCTTTGGTGACGCGGAAGAATTAATATTAAAATAAAACATGCAAAATGAGAACTTTAAAATATGCCTGGCGCTTCTTAATGCGTTCTAAATCATATACTATCATTAATTTGCTGGGACTAGCATTCAGTCTGGCATGCAGCATCATCCTAATACGGTATATCCATAGGGAACTGACGGTGGATGCACATAGCGTAGATCCGGAACATATCATCATTCCGTTACGGGATATGGAAGGAAACATTCATCCGGGAAGTTTGCAACAAGATTGGACGGAAGCGGATTCTGTTTATATCCTTGACCATCAAATAGTGGAGCAATGCCGTCTCATGCTACAGCAACGAGACAATGTGGTATACGAGAACAGCAACTATGCAATGAATATAGCAGCTGTAGATTCCACTTTTTTTCACTTTTTCCACTATCCGATTGTGGCTGGCGAAGCTAGTTTAGAAGCTCCCAATGACGCCATTATCACCCAACACTATGCTCGTAATATATTTGGCAAAGAAAATCCGATAGGTAAAGTATTGGAATATTATGATAAAAATATCACTATCAAGGGGGTGATCGGAGAATTGGACTGCAAATCATTACTTCAGTTCGATATACTAGTATCATACAGATTGATAGAACGCTGGCAACGTATGGATATATCACTGATGCGTATCCTCCCCGGAGTAAATCTAGACAAAATAAACAAAATCAGCAATGTGTACAGAAAAGATAAAAGAGGAAACAGAATACGTTGGAAGTTTATTGCTTGGAAAGATTTATACTGGGAAAATTCCATCGGCCACGATGACGATTACGATTCCATTATGCAATTCGGGAACCGTACGCACTTGTATATTCTTTCAGGAGTAACCATATTGCTATTATTGGTGGGTATATTGAATTTCATCAATATTTATATGGTATTTATGATGAAACGTTCTAAAGAATATGGAGTAAAAAAAGTATTCGGCTTGCAGCGTCTGCCTTTGTTTTTACAAATATGGATGGAAAATCAGTTATTAGCCTTTGCCGCACTGCTAACCGCCTGGCTGTTGATAGAAGCAACCCAAGTACCAGTCAGCCGGTTGATGAATGAACAAATTAGCTATTCGGCATTCGACTGGAAATTGTCTTTGGGATTCATCATATTATTACCTTTAGTCACTTCTATTTATCCATACATCAGATACAATTATCTCCCTCCTATTGTATCTATTCGTTCAATAACATCAAACCGTCATGCTATCACTGTACGTATGACATTCCTTTTTTTCCAATACGTTATAACCATATTACTCCTTATCTTGTCATTTTACTTTGGCAAGCAACTGCATTTCCTGCTGAATACCTCTCCCGGATATCGGACAGAAAGAATTCTTAGAGCTGAGTTGTTACACGAGAACAAAAATTATCTGCGCTCTGAAACAGAAGAAAAGCGCAATGAGCGCTTTGCCCGCCAAGACCGTATCAAGCAACTATTAAACGAGTGTCCTCACATTGAAATGTGGATGAGTTCCCATTATTCTATATTAAGGGGAAGCTCTATCTGCATGTTGTTAAATGACCAAGATACCCGTCAACCCATGCTCACCCTATTTCCTTCCCCACAATTCTTCCAACTGTATGATTTGAAAGTACTGGAAGGAGAAATCCCCCAAAAATTTGAAGGTTGGAGTGACTATAAAATGGTACTAAACAAAGCAGCAATGAAAGCCATGGGCTATGCGCAACTAGAAGATGCTTTTGTACGCAGCGAATCTCCACTTTGGATTAGTGTCAGCGAAAAAGGAGAAATGGAAGAAGGTGGAACCAAACTTATGCCTGTAGTGGCTGTAATAGACGATTATTACCCAAGCCATCTCACTGAAGGAATAAAACCGATGGCATTTGTCGTGGGGCCCAGCAGTGGCAACAGCGATTTTTTGATTGCCGTCAACCCCAATAAAGAAAAAGAAGTCATAGAATATCTGAAGAAAACAGAGAAAGAAATATATAATACCGAAGACTTCACCTATACTTGGTTGACAGATGAAGTTCACAAACTTTATGCTCAGGACCGTCAAACAGCAAATATTTATTTCGTCTTTGCCTTGATAGCAATCATCATCTCCTGTTTGGGACTATTTGGATTATCCTTATTTGATATCCGACAACGTTATCGTGAAATTGCCATCCGCAAAGTAAATGGTGCAGGGATGAAAGACCTTTACCTGCTATTATTCCGCAAATATATCAAAGTAATAGGTTGTGCATTTGTATTGGCTGTTCCACTTGCCCATTACCTCATATATATGTATACACAGGATTTTGTGCTAAAAACACCTATAGGTATAGGGATTTATTTAGCAGTTCTAGCTATCATTTCCTTTATTTCATCAAGCACAGTAATTTGGCAAATACACAAAGCTGCTCAAATTGATCCCGCAAAAATTATAAGATCAGAATAAACACACATAAAATATGAAAACACTGAAATATTCCTGGCGCTTTTTAATGCGTTCTAAATCGTATACTATCATTAATTTGCTGGGACTGGCATGCAGTCTGGCATGCAGCATCATCTTGATGCGATATATCCATAGAGAACTGACAGTGGACACACATTGCATCGACAGGGAGCATGTGTATGCCATCTGTACCAATACAGAAGGCAACCGGGGACTAAGTGGACTGAAACAATATAACTATGATACCATTTCTATTGACAATCGTTTCGTAGAAGCTATGGCCACCTATATTCCATTGGAAAAGGACTATGTCATTTCCGGTACCAACCGTATTCCGGCACGTTGCCTCGTTACCGACAGTGTCTTTTTTCAGTTATTTCATTATCCTATAGTGCAAGGAAAGCTATCTCTCACAACACCTCAGTCGGCATTATTAACGGAAAAATACGCCCGCAAGATTTTCGGTAATGAAAATCCTATAGGTAAAATACTACGTTATAGTAATGGCAAAGACATTACCATAGAAGGCATTGTAGGAGAACCTGAGTGTAAAACTACAATTAACTTTGATATCATCCTCTCTTCTAAATTATCCCAACATTGGGAAAGGATGAATACGGAGCTCTATCGTTTCCTACCCGGTACAGATATAAATGCCATAAATAAGACAGGTAGTGTTCCACGGTATATAAATGATCCTGAATATGACACTCGCACACATACTTTTTCTTTAATTTCTGTGAAGGATATTTACTGGGACGGTTCTTTAACTGACCGTGAACCTACTATGTTTCTTTCGGGAAACCGTTCTCACTTAATCATTTTGTCGGGCGTATGCCTGTTATTGCTCCTCACCGGCATCTTGAATTTTATTAATCTTTATCTGGTGGCATTATTACGTCGCGGAAAAGAATATGGATTGAAGAAAGTATTTGGCGTATGCGGCAGAACATTGTTTGCCAATATATGGATTGAAAATACATTACTAGTTCTGAGCGCCTTATTAGTATCTTGGCTTATTATTGAAATAATGTCTGCCCCTACTGAATATTTGTTCGACACTCACTTTTCTTATACGGCTTTCGACGGATGGCTTTCGGCAAGTATTTTATTATTGTTACCAGTAATAACTTCTATTTATCCATACATTAAATACAATTACACCTCCCCCATTCTTTCCATTCGCTCTATCGGTGCCCAAAGTCATTCCAAACATTTTCGTATGTTCTTTCTAGGGGCACAGTATATTATAACTTTTTTGTTAGTGGTACTTTCACTTTATTTTAATCGACAACTTGGAATGTTATTAAGTACCGAGCCGGGCTTTCGTACTAAAAACATAATGAATGTAAATTTAGTATATGAATCGAAAGATTTTAGCAGCTATACTTATGAAAGTATGCAACAACGCCGCCAACGTGTCATGCAATTGGATAATGAACTTAATGCATGCCCCTTTATTGAATTGTACGAACCTAGCTATGAGAATATCCTTACTCCTACCTTTGGTACAAATTATCTGAACAATAAAGGAGAAAAGGTGTTTCTAAATATTCATTACGCCACTCCTGCATTTTTCAAATTATATGATATAAAAGTAATTGAAGGTGAGATACCCGATATAAATAAAGAAGACCGGCGCACTGTTTTTGTTGTAAACAAAGCCGCACTGAAAGCATTAGGCTATACTTCAATCAATGGCGTTGGAGTGATTGAGGAAAATCAAAAAAAGGCTAATGCTAACGCTTCTCTTCAACCTATTGTTGCAGTAGTAGAGGATTATTTTGAAGGACATTTGACATCTGGAATCAAGCCTACTATTTATCCTGTCGGAGCACGGTTCAGTGGTGATCTCTATCAGATAGCTTATACACCCGGCAAAAAGAAAGAAGTGATTGATTTCTTACGTAATTTGGAATATAAACTCTATGGAAGTGAAGACTTTGAATATACTTTTCTGGAAGATGATATCAAAGCAATGTATACACAAGACCGCCAAACAGCCACTATTTATTCTATTTTTGCAAGTATAGCTATTATTATTTCCAGTCTTGGTTTGTTAGGGATTTCTCTTTTTGACATTCGCCAACGATATCGGGAAATAGCGATTCGTAAAGTGAACGGTGCAAGTGCCAAAGACCTTTACCGACTGTTATTCCGCAAATATATAACCGTTTTAATTATAGCATTTGTCATAGCTATTCCTTTGGCTTGTTATCTGATAAATACCTATACTCAGGATTTTGCAGTAAGGGCACCTGTCAGTATAGACATTTTTATCATATCATTGCTGTTGGTAATAATCATATCACTGGGCACCTTAGCATACCAAGTACAAAAGGCGGCACATATTAATCCGACGCAAATCATGAAAACAGAATAATTTTATAAAACAACGGAAATATGTTAAGGCATTATATAAAAATGGCAATGCGCCACTTATTAAAATATAAGATACAAAATCTGATATCTATCGTAGGGCTATCTGTCGGGATATTATGTTTTAGTATCTGTCTTTATTGTAGCCGGTTCATCAGCGAAGTAGATTCTTGCTTTTCCAATAAGGAACGCATAGCAGACATAAATTTATGTACAACACGGGGAGATTTGTATTCTGGTATTCCGGCAACAACGATTGAAGAATTGCGTAAACTTAGATTCGATGAGGTTCAAGATTTTACCTTTACCGTTTATCCCCGAGAGCGGAGTTACAACGTAGAGATAAAAGAAGGGAAAGAATTACCATACGATCATTTGATGACAATGGAAGTAGACTCTCTTTTTAGGAAAGTATTCACTCCCCAAATACTACAGGGATCATGGGAAGTAGCCTCCAACACCCCCAATGCCATTATACTGACCCGCTCTTTAGCAAAAAAGATTTTCGGTGAGTCAGAAAATCCCATAGGCAAACGTATGATATTGACACAACGTCTTTTTACAGCACCGGATACCACTCCTCGTACTGGAGGCATAACCTATACCATTCAGGCCGTGATAGAAGATATTCCCCTGAATACCAGCCTGAGTTTTCTTGAGAAACTGGATATGCTAACTTTGAATGACAGTGAAGGAACATTGCAATTCAACGGTCGTGATAATATGACCGGAGGTTTTGGTTTTGCTCTGCTACGTCCAGGTAAAACAGCCCGAAAATTAGAAGCCCGTTTTCGCTCCATAAATATGAAGCACTACATGTATGACGAAGAAACAGCTATAACCGCCTCACCCTTTGGAGAGAAATTTTGGGATAAGTCCATCGCTCCTTATTTTGCAGGAATAACCATGATAGTAGGCCTGCTGATCTTACTGACCGGACTTCTTAATTTCTTCCATTTTCTTATGGGAACTTTCTTGAATCGTAACCGTGAATACGGGATACGCAAAGTTATGGGCAGTGGAAACCAGCGACTTTTTTACCAACTCTTTGTCCAGTCTGTCATCATTGCATTCATCGCTTTCTTGTTTACGTTCTGCTTGATTGAAATAATCAGCCCCTATTTGAATTTCAATTTATTTAATTATGTTCTTATCATTGAAAAGAACCTCTTGTTTATACAGACCACAGAGTATATGATATTCATCTTATTTTTATGTATGATATTATGCTTTATAACTGTATTGCGCATACATTACACATCTATCCAGACAGAGATTCATGGCAGTGAGATAAAACGTCATAAACATGGAATGCGAAATATACTGTTAGGTATCCAATTTTTTATATGCTGGATTTTCGTCGCATTTACCGTAGCTCTTTATATGCAAGCGGAAAAAACGGAATCTACCCTATTCAACACATTGACTGAAAAAGAAAAAGCCAATATACTAAGTTTCTCCATAGATTATATGTTTATGAAGAATGAAGAGAAACTGGCTTTAATAGAACGTATATCCAAATTTTCCGGTGTACAAGACAAATTATTGGCAGACATCAGTTATCTGAAAGGTATATCAGGTACTGGGATGCAAATGGAAAAAGGTAACCCGGAAAGCAGTTTTGAAGTAAATGTCATGAATGTTTCCACTAACTTCTTCCAATTCATGAACATACCTTTACTATCGGGACACACATTAAAAGCCAAAGAGGATTTGGTAGTAGACAAAACATGGGCGGAACGCCAGAAAAAAGATCCGTTAGGAACTATTTTATACAATTACTCGGAAAGCTATACCATTTGCGGTATATGTGGCGATTTTATCGCCAATGTATATAATCAAAGTCCTGGATTTGTATTCTTACCCAGCGACTTCAATTATTATGTAGGTCATTGCTATCTGAAATGCGAGCCGGGGAAAACGGCTGAAATAAAAAAAATGATAGAAAAAACATTGCAAGAAACACTTCCGGAAAGTATTCACCCTCAAGTCACTACATTGCAGGAGGATATATATGAAGCACAAGCAACAGAAAATAAATTGAAAGGGATTATCCTGTTCTTTTCTATCGTCAGCCTGCTCATTACCTTGTTGGGAGTTTATTCGACCATCACATTGGATACGGAACGCAGACAAAAGGAAGTAGCTATCCGGAAGGTAAATGGAGCAGGATTGAAACAGATTATTTTATTGTTTGCCCGCCTTTATATAAGACTGCTGACTGTTTCCGCAGTTATTGCATTTCCATTTATTTATATAGTCATACAAATGTGGAAAAAAGCATATATTGTATTCTTTAATGACGGTATCATATATTGGGCAGGAATTTTCACCGGAATAACATTTATTACGGCCCTCACGGTATTATTCCGTATTCTGAGAATAGCACGAATTAATCCGGCAGAAGTAATCAAGAACGAATGATAAGAAATAGATTCAACTATGATAAAACATTGTCTGAAAATAGCAATCAGGAACTTAGTAAAGTACAAAGTCCAATCGGCAGTCAGTATTCTAGGACTGGCTGTAGGATTTGTCTGTTTTTCATTATCCCTTTACTGGATACATTATGAAATGACATACGACCATTTCCGCCAGGATGCCGACCGTATCTATATGGTACGCACTAATGACGAATATACGGAAGGGAAAATTTCAACACGAGTTCCCTATTCTTTAGCCGCTTATTTGGCCCAGCACTTTCCGGATATAGCAGTTGCCGCCCCCTTTCATCTCATTTCTGAACGAATCAGCGTGAATGACAAATATCAGGATGCCGTTTTTTCATCAGCAGACAGTGCATGGATGAATCTGATGGATATCCGGATTATTAAGGGAAACCGTAACTTTATGCTCCCCAAAGATAATGCCGAAATAGCAATCACTGAAGAAGCTGCAAAAAAATGGTTCAGAACGGAAGACCCGATAGGAAAAGAGGTGAAAATGCTCAGACGTACCAAAAAAATTTGTGCCATTGTCCAAGCTGAAAACAGACATACCAATTTTCCTTTTGACTTTATAGGCAACCCAGAATTGGGAAAAACCTGGTGGTATATCACTTGGAGCATACTGATTAAGGTAAAGCCGGATACAGACATTGAAGAATTAGAATCAAAAATCAATGCCAACCTGCCTGCCGAACTGAAACAAGTGACATTGACCAGAAAAACCGGCATTGAACGGATTATACTTACTCCGCTTTCCAAACTACATTATGCAAAAGATTTCCGAGATGATAAAGAAGCTGGAATAACTTTTCAGTATATCATCTATTTTTCAATAGCCGGTATATTAATCATAACGTGTGCGTTAATCAATTATCTCACCTTATTTATTAACCGCATGAGAGTCCGTCAACGGGAAATGGCACTGCGAATGATACACGGTGCCAACATCCGCTCGCTTGTTTCTCTCTTAACTGTGGAATTTTTGCTTCTGTTGGCGTGTGCAGTTACTACCGGATTTCTGCTGATAGAAATATGCTTTCCATCTTTCATAGAACTTACAGGAATTGATACAGCAAAATCCTCTTTATACGGAGAAGCCTTTCTTTTCATCGGTTTGATCTCCCTAATTATATTGACTGCCATTATCGGACTTTTATATATA
>ENA-OURO01000526-OURO01000526.1-human-gut-metagenome-genome-assembly--contig:-NODE-526-length-15138-cov-3.870119_pt1 | contig 15138 bp, 8 predicted proteins | sample MGYA00242098_ERZ508985 | MGnify/ENA primary metagenome ERZ508985 (study PRJEB26280, sample SAMEA2531409) | human gut metagenome | biome: human gut; feature: human-associated habitat; material: faeces...
GCAAGCATGAAAGTTCTACATTCGATTTGCATTATCTTTGTGTCCGGATGAAGAAATAGAAAACCCGTGCACATAAAAAACAATTAACTTATGAAAAACAAAAGACTATTTTTATTATCCGCATTTCTGGTAATAATAGGTACATTAAAAGCTCAGAACCCCATTATTACGGATCAGTTCACTGCCGATCCTACCGCCAAAGTTTTTGAAGGCAAGATGTATGTCTATCCTTCACATGACATTCCAAGCCCCATCGAGCGTTTGAAAGAATGGTTCTGTATGGCAGATTACCATGTTTTCTCGTCAGACAATCTGGTAGACTGGACAGACCACGGAGTGATCCTAAGCCAGGAAAATGTACCTTGGGTAGCTCCTGACTCCTATTCCATGTGGGCTCCCGAATGTGTATACAAGAATGGGAAATATTATTTCTACTTCCCATCCACCCCTAAAGGTGAAGGCAAACGCGGTTTCAGCATCGGAGTTGCCATAGCCGACAAGCCTTACGGCCCTTTCACCCCGCAAGCCACTCCCATTGAAGGAGTCAACGGCATCGACCCTTGCGTGCTCATTGATAAAGACGGGCAAGCCTACATATACTGGTCAGGCCGCGGAATGTCAGTAGCAAAACTGAAAGACAATATGCTTGAACTTGCCTCAGAGCCCATGCAAATTCAAGGGTTACCCGAAGGCTTCAAAGAAGGACCTTTCGCCTTTGAACGCAACGGAAAATATTACTTTACATTCCCCTGGGTAAAGGAGAAAACGGAAGTTCTGGCTTATGCGATGGGAAACAATCCCATGGGCCCCTTCGAGTTCAAGGGTATCATTATGGACGAATCACCAACCGGCTGCTGGACCAATCACCACTCATTGGTGGAATACAAAGACCAGTGGTATCTGTTCTATCACCACAACGATTACTCCCCCGAATTCGATAAAAACAGATCGGCACGGATTGACTCCTTATTCTTCAACCCGGACGGCACTATCCAAAAAGTAATCCCCACCCTGCGCGGAGTGGGCATAACAGACGCCCGGAAAGAAATTCAACTGGATCGCTACAGCCGGTTAAGCAATCAGGGAGCAGCCATCGATTACCTGAACCAGGCAAACAAATTCGAAGGCTGGAAAACTTTATTGAGCAAAAACGGTGCATGGGTGCAGTACAACCGGGTGAACTTCGGAGATAGTACCCCCCGGAAAGTGAAAGCAAGAGTAACCTCGGACAATGGAGGAACACTGCAAATACGTATAAACGGAACAAACGGTCCGGTTATCTCGGAAATAAAAGTTCCCAAAACCGATAAATGGACGAATATTGAATCCTCGGTTCATTCCGCTCCGACCGGCATTCACGATTTATATGTGTCCCTGAAAGGAAACGGTAAAGTTGAAATCGACTGGATCAGTTTTCAATAACTAAATCTCCATGCCGGATATGAAGTATACGAAGACAATAGCGCTAATCATAACCCTGCTCTGCTTCCTGCAAGGGCAGGGTTTAGCGCTTGCTCAGGATAATCCAAACCAATACAATTACCTTTATCTTACTATCCGGAACGGATTATGCGACAACTCTATCCGAGCCATACACAAAGATCACAACTCATTCATGTGGTTCGGAACCTCCAACGGGCTCGACCGTTACGATGGTTACGAACTGAAACACTACTCCACAGCTCCCAGGCAACCGTATCTGTTTATTGAGAGTAATTACATCAATGACATTGACGAAGACGACAACAATTATTTGTGGGTAGCTTCCGAAGCCGGCATCATGAGCATTGATCTCCTTCACGAAAATCTCAACTTCTATAAGGAATACTCCGGCAAGAACAATAATGTGCTTTACTCTCCCGTTCAGGCCCTGCTTGTCGATGATTTCAATAATCTCTGGGTAGGTAAAAGTGACGGACTCGCCTACATCATTCTGGACGAAGAAAGGCAGATAAAAGATATCCGGATATTGAAAAAAGACGTGGATATCAGAACCATTGTAAAACATGGAAGTGATATCTGGGCGGGAGGCGATAAGTGTTTATTGCATTTCACTCCTTCGGGTAAACAGGATTACAGCAATATACCCGTAGTTGCAAACTTAGATACTTCACAGTTAATCTTCAACCGCCTGTTTTCGTATGGTGACTATCTGTGGATCGGTACCCAAAGTGGCTTATACTGCTATAACACCCAGAATCAGTTCTGCATACTCTATCAGCATAACCCCAATAATCCTCACAGCATTTCCTCCAACTTCATCACAGATATTGATAAAAACTCATCAGGCGACATCATTATCGGAACCAGAAACGGAGTGAACATATACCAGCGGAATGACCAATTCGTTACTTTCAGCAGAGGTATACAAGCCCGGTCCCTGAATGATAATATCGTCAACCGGATATTTGTTGATAAGAATGATAATATCTGGGCAGGGACCGACTTCGGCGGAATTAATATCATGGCTCCGCAACGTATAACTTTCAATTATTCACTGCAAGGGTATGAGAAAGGAGTGCCCAACATCATCAGCACAGTGCTCGAAGACAAAGAAGGAAACATCCTGGCAGGAATTGTAGATGGCGGACTTGCCATTAAGAGGAAAGGTGCCGACTCCTTTTCGTTCTTCAAACACAACCCGGGAGATCCTCGCTCACTGGCTCACAACAACATCTCGGGTATCATTCAGGATCTGCATGGCAATTACTGGATATCAACAATAGGCGGAGGACTGGATAAACTGGATAAAAACAATCTGTCACATCCCGTATTCGAACATTACAACAGTTTGAACTCCTCCCTGACTTCCGATGACATCCATGACATAGCCCTGGACTCTGCCCGGAATGCATTGTGGATATGCAACGGCAACCATATCAATACACTCGATTTTTCTACGGGAGCCATCAACCGGCTAAAGTTCTACACACAGTCCAAAGAACCCGTTCATAACATGAATACAATCTTCATCGACTCACAGTCAAGATTATGGATTGGTGGAAACGGCGTGTACGTCATCGACCTGGAAGATTCCAGGAATACCTACGAATGTATATACTATCAGCACAAACTGGATGATCCCGAAAGCAAGATCAATGAAAAGATCACCTGTATATTCGAAACTAAAAAAGGGGAGATTTATCTGGGTAGCCTCGGAAATGGCATCTATCTGTTGGAAGACAACGGTAACAACGAAAAATATACCTTCAAGAACTATGCCGTGCGCTGCGGTCTTTCGGACACCAGCATCTCGAACATTCTGGACGATGAGAACGGGAACTTATGGATCAGCACTCTAAAAGGCATTTACTTCTTCGATATCAATACAAAACGGGCCTTCAAGTTCGATGAAGGAGACGGGTTGCTGGTACCCCAATTCTATAAAAGATCCGGCTGTAAGACCATCAATCACAATATGTTACTGGGAACTATCGATGGTTTCGTAACATTCAGCCCGCTGGTAAACCTGCCCAAGCAAAAGCAGCGGACGATAACCCTCACCAGCGTTGTCTGTAACGGCAGCCAGCTGATACCTTATCTGAACAGCGACAATCTGCCTGTAAGTATCTCAACAACCAAGGAACTGCATTTATATCCACCACAGAATTCCTTTGAAATCACATTCAGCTGCCTGGACTATATCGAACAGGAAAAGGTATTCTACTTCCATCGCATTCATGAACTGGAGGAGCACTGGAACACAGGATTGGTAAAGAGAAACGCCAAGTACACCAACCTGCCGCCGGGAAAATATACGCTGGAAATACGATGCACCAACCATGACAACACCTGGTCTACCGAGGCCACCTGTCTCAGCATTATTGTACATCCCCCATTCTATAAAACAGGATGGTTCTACTCACTTATCGCTATATTGATAATGTCCATTCTGCTTTATATCATCTATTGGTATAATGCAAGGCAACAGCATATCCAGAAACTTCTGAAAGAAAAGATAGAGATCATGTCCGAACAGATGGAGGCTATCAACAAAGAGAAGCTATCCTATTTCACCAACCTCGCACACGAGTTTAAAACACCCCTGACCCTGATACAAGGACCGGCAAGCCAGCTTATCAGGCAAACTACCGATCCCAAGGAAAAAGAAGACTTACAGATTATCAACCGGAATGCTCAATACCTGCTTTCACTGGTCAACCAACTGATTGACTTGCGCAAGATCGATACCCAAAACTTAACGCTCAATTACTCTCAATTCAACTTCAGCAAGTTCCTGAACACAACAATAACCGACTTTTCCAACCTGATGAAAGAACGAAACATCAGCTTTGAAAAGATATACCGCCTGAAGAGTGACCATATCTATTCTGATAAGGAAAACCTGCATAAGATACTGTTCAATCTATTATCCAACGCCATCAAGCATACTCCCGATAAAGGAAAAATCACATTGCATGCCAACCAATTCATCGACAAGTCGAACAAACTCATGCAGTTTATCTCCGTCACCAACAGTGGCAGCATAATAGCTCCTGACGAAATAGACAAAATATTCAACCGTTTCTACCGGATACCCGAACAGAACAAATATACAAACTACGGACAGAGCAGTACGGGCATCGGACTTCACATCGTAAAAGAGCTTATCAACCTATTAGGCGGAACGATTAAAGTCAAGAGTTCGGAAAAAGAAGGTGTATCTTTCAGATTATATTTCCCCATTACGCTGGCGGACGCAGCGGAGAATGAAATTCATGAGGAATATAAAGAGCCCGTACCCGTTGAAGACAAAATCGAGCCGTTCATTCCTATAGACAGGAGCAAGCCGACTTTGTTATTGGTAGAAGACAATCCCGATATGCGTCATTATATCAAGAATATGCTAAAAGAAAAATACAATATCGCTGAAGCAAACAACGGTGAGCAAGGCTATAAGACAGCCCAGAATATCGTGCCCGATTTCATTGTATCCGATCTAATGATGCCCGTATGCGATGGTTCCGATTTCTGCAAAAGACTGCGCGAGGACAAACTTTTAAGTCACATTCCTTTCCTGCTTCTCACGGCAAATTCAAGTGAGACTGCCCGGATAGAAAGCTATGAAAACGGAGTAGACGGATATATCACCAAGCCTTTCGAACAATCCGTATTATTAGCCCACATAGACTCCATCTTGAAGAACAGGGATTTGCGTCAGAAGAAATTCGTAGAACAAGACTTGAATCCTATTCTGCTGGAAGTGGGACAATCCGACCAGCAGTTCATGAACGAAGTTATGAATATTCTGGAAAAGAACTATACTGATCCTCAATTCGGTGTAAAGGATCTGACAGAAAGACTGAACATCAGTTATACAGTGATTTATAAGAAATTCGTATCACTCACCGGACTTCCGCCGGTACGTTTCATCCAATTATACAGGCTACAGATTGCCAAGAAAATATTAGAGAATAGCACCAATAACGTCATTGTATCAGAAATAGCCTACCGGGTGGGATTTAATGATCCCAAGTACTTCACCCGTTGCTTTGTGAAACAATATAAGCAAACGCCCAGTTCATTCTTCAAGTAGCACGACCTTAGGATCAGATCTGCTTACACACATTGCGGAAGGTTTCTATTTTATAACTATCAGATCGCCTTCCGCAAACCCAACTGTTATATGTTTCACCTGAAAAAGACTTATTTCTTTCAGATCTTTCTTTAACTCTTTCAGAACTTCCACCAGGCCGTTCAGTACTTCCTCCCACGGAATTTCGCTGGAAAGTTGCAAAGCATCACAGTTCCTTTCTCTCGGATCGAAATCTTCTTCACAGGCCCAGTCATCATTTTCCACGTCATATTGTTTAGAGCCTGTCAGTTCGAGTGTATAGCAGCTCTGCCCATTTTCTTCGACAGCTTCCCACAAGTTGAAGTTCAATGCAATGATGTCATTAGGCAGGGTTTCGTATTCAGCAATGAACAAAAGCCACTGTTTTACAATGGCTTTTACTTTCTGTTTATCAAATACCTCCATAGGGGTACAGCAGGTCCGAAAGTCCGGTTTACTTTCATCGTTCCCCAATATGGAGAATAGTCTTTTAAAGATATTACTCATTCTTAATCAATTCAAAAGTGTAGCTTCCTTACTCAATGACATCATTGATATGATATGACTACAAAGATAATGACAAATTATAAATAAATAGTATCTTTGTTACCATACTACATAAATAACCTTTTAGTTGAGGAAAATGTTTTGCATGCATAATTAAACATTAAATGATTCCCTCAATAATTTCCAAGCACTACACCTTTTTCATCTTTTCAAAGCAATCCGGACATATCCAGATAGGAGATGTTATCTCTTTTTCTTCCAGATATAGATATGTGCCCCTACCGTTGCATATAGGCGACTGGCATCCATTTTGCCGGTATATAGTTCATTCACTGCGGCTTGCAGCTCATCATTGTCAACTTTCGGTTTTCCGATTTCGCCTCCCACAAGACCGGCATCCACACTTAAACCTATTACTGAACTTAAACGATATTCAAGTCCTACCGTAAAGTTCCCGCCCAAAGCATTGGCTGTAGCATTAATTTTACCTAAACCATCTGCTTTAAGGGTTTCTTTATAACGTAACCATCCCCATCCTATTGCACCGTAAATGGTTAACTTCTCCCCTAAAACCCATCGCCCGGTGAACTGAGGAGCAATATACAATAATCGTCCTACGTCTTTCATCTCCATCGTTTGAAAACCGTCAGTGAGAGACATTGTCTCTTTGGCGCGAAACTGCTGCACCAGCACTCCCCAACCCCAACGGTTGTAATAACGAGACATGCCTACTCTCCAATCAAGTCCTGTGGACATATACGAAGTCCCCTCAACCTCTTCTGTGGAGACAATATGCCCTATACCTACACCTCCAAAGACGTAACCGATAGGTTGTTTATTCCAGTCCGTTCCCTTACGTGGTTGTGAGTTTACTTCCTTTTTGGATTGTGTCAGACTTTTGTTTATCTCCTGAGCATGAAGAGAGAATACTCCCAGGATGCTGATTGCTAATAGAATGATTTGTTTTTTCATATTTTATGTATTAGTTTAATATTTCATTTGCTATGGATACTTTCAAAAAAGGGATAATCCTACTTACTATAAGGAGGCCACATTCTGATATCACGCATGGTGGAAATAGGTGGATAGTACAAGCAGTCATTTAAGTACCTCAAATCTTCAACACTGACATCATATCGCTGCAAAATATTATAATTCTTCTGAATTATATTCCAATCATACATATTTACTGTATCGGTAGCTAATATAAAAATACGCATCGTATCAATACCCAAGTACTCAAATATTTCATCCCAATCTGGTATTTTCCCTACCCCGCCCATATCGCGTTGTTTCCCTTTAGGGATTTTGTGAAGAAGATTAAGAGCATCTATATTCGGAAGTATCGTATCCGCATCTGCCGTAGTTTGTACTCCTCCCAACAATACAGATATATCCTGTGCTGATTCGTTTTCTAAACATAACCGTGCTTCGCCTTTTTCAAGACAACTATCGCAAGAACCCAATAACAATAAACATAATACAGATTTTAATATTTTCTTTCTCATACTGTTTAATATTTTAATTTAGTACTCACCGGTTTGTAAGTTGGGTTTTTATCTTCATCCCATGATACATCATAATATTTTTGAAAATATTCTTTTCCTCTTCTGCTCGCATTCATTTCATAAGGCTTCTCGAATTGTTGCCTGCAACCCAGTATTGTCCACTTTTAGTTTCCCTATTTCGCCTCCTATTAAACCGAGATCTACGCTCATACCTACTACCGAACTCAAACGATATTCAAGACCCACTGTGAAATTTCCACCTAAAGCATTGGTTGTACCACTGAGTTCCCCCAATCCGCTTCCTTTCACTGTCTCTTTATAGCGCAACCACCCCCAACCGATTGCGCCATAAATGGTTAGTTTCTCTCCTAAAATCCATCGACCGGTAAATTGAGGGGCAATATACAATAACCGCCCTATATCATCCATAGCCATAGCACGTACACCATCATAGAAAGCAACTGATTGCTTGGAACGATTGCTGTACAAGTACTCCCCATCCCCAACGATTGTAGTAACGAGACATTCCCACTCTCCAGTCAAGTCCCGTAACGTAATTAGAAGCAGCCAGTCCCTCAACCTTTTCTACCGATGGAATATATCCTATGCCTGCACCTGCAAAAACGTAACCGATAGGTTGTTTATTCCAGTCCGTGCCCTTACGTGGCTGTGAGTTTACTTCCTTTTTGGATTGCCTCAGACTCTTGTTTATTTCCTAAGCATGAAGAGAGAATACGCCCAAGATGCTGATTGCTAATAAAATGATTTGTTTTTTCATATTTTATGTATTAGTTTTATATTTCAGTTCTCACCTTCAGGGGGATATACTATTGTCCAATTTGCCTGTTCCATATCTTCTAATGAAACCCGATAACGATGAAGAATAGGAACATATTTGCGAATTGTATCACAAGGTTCAAACATATATCGGGAATAAGTCTGCTCATCCATGATTAAAAATTGTATGCAAGGGGTATAATTGAAATCGGCTTTCCATCCTGCATAGTCTAAACTCTCTATGACAACCGATGTCCTCTTTTGAATTTCTACGGCTCCAACTGAGCATTGAAATAATGCATCACTAAATGTATGACCAAAATCTCTATACTCTTGGTAAACGATATTTTGATCTGATTTATTGACAAGTGTAATATATGCCTCACTTCGTTCCGGACATGCCCATAACAAGCATGACAATAAGCATAAAGCTAGTATTTTTATAATTTTCATAATATCGGTAATTAATGTGTATAAAATAGGGCACTTTATCGCGAACTCTTGCTGTTATAAATTCCAATACCAATAGGACCAATAACCGGAACCGACCATGATGCATAATCATACCATTTTTCTTTTATTCTCAAACTATTTATGGCCTCCCTGACTTGAGGATTATGATAATCATGATATCCACGTTCTTTGCCAGTACGATTAATATCCAACGGGTTAACAGCAAAATTCCATCCAATATTATTTCCTTTTTTAACATTGGTATAATATTGATCCCCCGTTTGATAGAACCCAGAAACATGCCTATTAAAATATAAAAATGCTCTGGCATTCGCATCCTGTTCGTGAGGCTGATATTTATGTTCCCCACTTCCGTCAGCACTCATCAAGCTCGGTATGCCTATTCTGGATAAATATCCCCACCCCATCGATTGACTTTGCAGGTAGTGCCCATACTCATGTTGGAATACCGAGTTATTCGGATCAGCCGAAATTGTACGATCACCAATAATAAAACTACTCAGAGTTACTGCTTTTTGTCCCCAGTTATTTCCGCTCATTACAGTTGCTCCTCCCCAATAATCCACATTATCTACTTGACCGACATGATTAGATATATGGGCGTAAGTATGACCTACCATAGTCTGAGGTAATTGCCAAGTAAAGCGGCTTAAGAGTTCCCAGGATTGTCCCCAAAAACTCTTACGCTTATCAGTCGTAAATAACCCTCCATACATCTTTGCCTCATTTGTAAAAGTGCTCCATATCGTTTTTATAATATTTTTCTTTTGGAAAATAGCTTTCCAAAAACCCGCAAATATCGAAAAGAAGAACTCTCCGTTTACATCATTATATCTTAGCGGATTATTCAAGCAATAAGAGTACCGGTTATAGTTCTGGCTCGAATACGGTTCTTGCAACTGCGGATCAGGAGACAGGAATCTGCCTATAACTGGATCATAAAGCCTTGCATTCATATTAATCAAACCAAAAGCAGTCAGATGCTCATGCCCAGTATAACCTCTGCCCAAGAATAACACAGGTTCTGTGCCAACTGCATATAAAGCCTGATTAACAGGATTTCTTAATCTGCCCCACGCATCGTAACTCAACTCTTGCTTGACTACACCGGAGGAATTAACAATGTGGGTAATGTTACCCAGATAATCCCCGCATAGATAGTAAACAGCCCAAGCCCCTGAACCTTCTTTCACATACACTGCTGCCGCTGAATATGCATCGCCGCCAAGGTACAGAATTTCTTTTGAACCCGCAACTCCTGTCTCGAATTCATATTGATTTCCCCAATAATATTTATTGAGTTGGACTTGATTGTTCTTCTTCAGATTCATTTTGACCCTATTACCTTCCCCATTATATGTAAATGTTGCTACATAACCATTTTCAGTAATAGTCTCCGGTCTTCTTAAAGCATTATAGGTAATCTGTTGTTCCCGAAGTGGAACTTCCGTACCATAAGGAGTAATCGAAGCTATTGCATAAGGTTTCTCATCATTATACACAAAAGCTCCTACATTAGATATATTGGTTATATTTCCATTGTTACTATAAGCAGCCGTTTTTCCGGCAAAGCTTGTCAATCTGTTCAGATTGTCATAACCAAAGCTCTCCTGAATGTTCCTCACATTGTCTTTTCTCCAATTCAGATTGCCCGTCTTAGCATTAAAGTTATATCCGGAATTCTGAATAACAGTAGAACCGTTTTTAACTACTCTACCCGTTGGAATCCCGTTTGCATCATAAGAATATGTACGGGTCAGAATACCTGTGCTTATACCGGTCGTTAATCCTAATGAGTTTTCAGCAGTTAATTTCCAGATGGATGTCGAGTTATTAAGTTTCACTTCCGAAAGATTACCATAGGAATATGTATAGTTTTCAGTCACAATACTGCCGACATTAGAAGCATACGCCAAGCCTGATATACGCCCACTGGTGTAAATAAATGTTTTTTCGAGCCATTTTCCATCCACATTCGTTTCTTTCATAGTCCTCAGCCTCATCAAAGCATCATAAGTATAGGTTTTAGACGTCCCGTTTGAACTTACCTCAGATTCTATGAGATTGTCAGCATTATAGCTGTAGTTTATTGTCTGTCCGGCAACCTCCTTTTTTGTTAAACGATGAAAATTATCATAAGTTTTCTTCGTAGTATTTCCATTGGCATCAGTTTCCAGAACTCCATTCCCCATAGCGTCATAACCGTATTCGATTAGTCCGAAACTTGGGTCATTCATCGTAATTCGTCTGCCAAAATCATCATACCCGAATGTAGTTGTAATCTGTCCCGGAGCAATTACGCTATTCATCTGACCGTCTGGTCTATAATTATAAGCAGTAGTACCTGCGGGGTCGGTAACTGATATTATATTTCCGGAAGCATCCTGTTTTTCTGTTTTTGAAACACCATCTACCACCGAAGTTACGCTTGTATTAGAGTATGAAAAAGTGTCCTCCTTACCGGATGCATATTTTAATGATATGATCCTATCATTTGAATCATAAGTATATGTATTCCATTGCGCAGGAGTGGCTCCCTTGAACGGCACGGAAACTTTAGCCAACCTCCCTCTCTCGTCATACACATTATCGGTATAAATATAATTCCCGTCAAAGCGTTGTTTTCCACTTCTTACTTCCCTCCCTAAAGCATCATAATAAGTCCGGGAAGTCGGAGCGCCTGTAGCAGAAACGGTAGTAAGCCTTAAAGCTGAAGCCGGAGCCGTAGCCCAAGAATATGAAGTAGTTTCTACAGAACCATCCGGAGCGACAGTTTTTACTTTTCTACCCCAATCATCATATTCGAACGTGGTTTCCTGTTCTTTATGATTTTTTACAGAGTAAAGTAATCCCTTTGGATTGTACGCATACGTACTCACAAGATTCAAAGGAGTCGTTTTCTTTATGACCCTCCCATAAGAATCGTATTCATACAGAGTTTTTAAGGTAGTAGCAGCTCCATACTCTGTCAGAAGTTCCTGAGTAACCAGCCCATCTTTATATGAACGATTGACTTGAGAGGCTGATTTCCCGTTTACATAATTCACTGTAACAATCGGAAGCTGATTATTATCAAATACAGGTATGTAATTTCTGCCGGCCCATGTTAAACCATCTTTTGTTTTAGTGGTTACCTGATCATATAACAGCCCTATTCTATAAGTCGTGCCATTGTCTATGTTCTGATAAGAGTTATCGGTTGTTATCGTGAGACCATCGCTGTAAACAGATGTTTCTTTCGTTACATTACTATAAACATCATAGACGCAACTGGAATTTACTGACACGTTTTTCAACTTATCTTTTTCTTCCTTACTACTCGAAATCATCCTGACTACCTTATTTGATAAGGTAACCATATGATAGCTATAAGACGATTCCGCCGTTGGAGTGACCACTTGAGTAATGAACCCGAACTTCATGGGATCAAAAGTCTGTTCTGTCTGAATTCCCCTGTTATTGTCATATATCCTAATTTTCCTGAACCCACAGAAGCCTAAGCCTTGACGATGCGCAACAGCATCATTATAATAATACGATACAGAAGATATATATTTACCATTATAAATAGAGTATGCATTACTCACCATATTAACGTCTATATACAGCTTATTATATGGGAAACCCACACTATAGTCAGATGTCGTCCAATACATACTGCCATTAGTAAGATTTTCATAATCAAATTTCTCAATCACTCCATAACTGTTAATCATGCCGGTCAGCATTCTTCCCCGGGCATCATTACGTGTAAAGGAGATTGGAGTGACAGTGGCATCTTTAATACTTAGCAATTGGCTGGTTCTACAGCTATATCCGTCTCCTATAGTTCCTGTTATAAAATGAGATTCAGAATCTACAGTCACCTTTGCAGATTCGGCCATAGTATTCAGTTTACCGTTCTGGTTCAGATGTACACTGATTTGAGTTCCGGATTTTACAGCTAAATCGGGAAGTTTATCACCATTCAGATCATGAAACAGAAACTGATAATTGGTATCGGAATTAGATAAAAACTCAAATGTGCTGCTTACAAATCCACTGCCGGTTGCCAACAAAGCAGTCCAGGTTTTATATGTACTATTATAATGAGTTACCGGATAAGAAATGGGTCTAATACACGGAGTGGTCAGTTCAAGAGGCTTATTGATATCAACCTTGCCACTATTATCAGGAAGAAAAGGATCCCTTATTATCGGATCATCAATAATCTCACCTCTACAGCCACTACATTCACCACAAGGACGTTTTTTCATTTCAATCCAGTAATCATTCCTTTTAGGACCTAAAAGAAAATCCGTGAGTCCGTCACCATTAATATCCTCAACCAGTAATTCTCTTTTTGAACTACTTGATATATCCGTGTTCCTGATGCCGCTTGTATATGCAATCTGCACAAAAGTACCTCCCTGATAGGAGTAAATATAAGTTCCACTTCCATTTATGAGGCAAATATCCGTTCTCCCGTCCCCGTTATAGTCGACAGCAAAAAGCGCATCTTTAAAATAATCAAATAAGAATGGAGTTTGATCATATATCTTAGACCTTAATTCCAGATTAAACATAGTGGTTCTTGACCATGTCCTGGTTTCCCCCTTCGGAAGTTTGTTGCCCGAAACGGCAACCAGTTCCATCTTTCCATCTCCATTGAAATCTCCGGTAATGAATAATCTGGGGACAGCACTTTGTCTGCTGCCTTCTGCAAAAGTTCCTTCTAATAGGAAGGATGCATTCCGGGCTGTCATATTCTTATCATAAGTAGTAATATCTACTTTGGCACTGTTCTGATCATGCAACCAATAATTAATTCTAACCAGTTCATCATTTCCATCACCATCTATATCAACAGGATATAATTTCTGGAATCCATTACCTGCCTGAATCTTTACTGGTGAGCAGAAATAGTCGCCAAGATTCTTATAAACCAACAGATTCTGCGCAGGATCATATCTACTTCCATACAGACAATTCCCTTTACTATCATGAGCGGTGATGCCATAAGATTCAAAATTAGGATAGGCGACAAGCCCCTCACTCCGGGCAAGAGAATTAAACTTACCCTTATGCAGGATAAGATCGGGAGCCTTACTGTTAGCAAAATAAGTTTCAAGAAAAGCCGTGCTCGTCTGGAAACGACTTTCATCAGACTCACCTCCATAATAGAACATCAGCGGATTAACTTCTTTGCCATTCGATTTAAGACTGATTTTAGACAAGAAACTATATATACTTGTGTCATAACTCAGCGTATAAGTACTAAGAAGCATTGATGATTGATAATATGTATCTATCTTCGACAATAATTTACTATCCTTCATCAGCCGCCCTGCTATATAGGAAGATTGAACATCGCTTCTTGCCTGATAGGTAAACTTTATAGCACCATATTGAGTAGAATTACTGCCATATTTGATCTCGGTGACATAATAGACGTTATTATCCAACAGATAAGTAAAATCAATATACCCTCCGAATGCATCTACACTTTTAGTAATCGGGTAAGTAATTTGTGCCGATGTATTGGTGGGATATCCAAGAGTTACTTTCTTTCCATCCGGATACCAAACATCAAAATAGTATTTTCCTGATGGTGCATAAAATGTAACTTTCACATTGCCGTGCTCTGTCTGATAATTGATTTGAGAAGTTGTTTCTGATATCTTAATAAGCCTACTTCCATCTAATGAATAGGCAGAATTCTTATCTAAACTAGCCGGTTTTGCATTACTTCCATCATAATAATAATTTGAATTACAAATAGATATATAGGATAATCCTCCTATACACCACCCGTATCCGGCAATACTATTCCCCATCAGACTATTATAAGATAAGGCAAGAGCGGGTTGGTGTCCGTTTTTCCCTCCATATATTTCAATAGGTACACTGTATGTGAGTGAGCCATTTTCTATTCTCGATTGAATAGGAATTTCACCTACTGCTTTTGCCCGGTCTATTTCTACCGTGCTTGGCAATTCGGGCAGGGATGGAGGCGCCGGCAAAAGAGGATCTAACGGTTCTAACGGTTCAAACGGATCTAATGGTTTCAACGGGGGCTTCAAGAGAGGGGCGTCTAACGAAAGAACTTCACTTCGGACGGCACTGTCTTCCGACGACAACTCATTGACTTCTGTCACGATTTTATACAGTCCGTCTTCATCAGCTTCTTGCATGAATTCATCTTTTAATGGATCTATAACAAGAGAATCCCGGCCTACTGAGATTTGGGCATATCCTGATAAGGTACATAACAGTACCAAGATAAAAAATATTCTTCTCTTCATAATAGCGTATTAGCTTTAGGTTATTCTTTAATTA
>ENA-OURO01000532-OURO01000532.1-human-gut-metagenome-genome-assembly--contig:-NODE-532-length-15071-cov-3.393314_pt1 | contig 15071 bp, 7 predicted proteins | sample MGYA00242098_ERZ508985 | MGnify/ENA primary metagenome ERZ508985 (study PRJEB26280, sample SAMEA2531409) | human gut metagenome | biome: human gut; feature: human-associated habitat; material: faeces...
AATTCACAGAGTCATTACTGGAACAGATCCAGAAGAATTAATACATGCATTAAAAACAGAATGTTGCAGCGAAGAAGGACAAACAATTCGCTGCTATTATGGAAAGAAGGAAGAAGTTCTCCATTTGAATTTACATAAACATCAATTAGCAGTTGATAAAATACAGACATTTTTAGATAAATATCTCAAAGACAATTCAGGATGTATTGATTATATCCACGGAGAAGATGTCTTAAAAGAACTGTCAAAACAAGAGCAGACGATAGGAATTGAACTTCCAGCAATGGAGAAAGATCAGCTGTTTCCAAGCGTGATGACAGACGGAACACTGCCAAGAAAGACATTTTCCATGGGACATGCTTGTGAAAAACGTTATTATATTGAAGGACGAAAGATTCAGAGATAGACGAGTGCCCAATAATTGCTTTACAAGAAAAACTTTAATGATATCGTGAAATGTGGTATGATAAAAAATAGTGTAAATAAATAATATATACAATAATGGAGGAGAAATCATGGCTATTTTAGTAGCAGGTGGTGCTGGATATATCGGCAGCCATACATGTGTGGAACTTTTAAATGCAGGATATGAAGTTGTCGTAGTAGACAATTTATATAATTCTAGTGAAGAAGCTTTAAAGAGAGTAGAGCAGATCACAGGGAAAACAGTAAAATTTTATGAGGCAGATGTTTTAGACCGTGAAGCATTAGAGAAGATTTTTGATGCAGAAGATATTGATTCTGTGATCAACTTTGCAGGATTAAAAGCAGTTGGAGAATCTGTACAGAAACCATTAGAATATTATCATAACAATATCACAGGAACATTGATCCTTTGTGATGTGATGAGAAATCATGGAGTGAAGAATATTATCTTTAGTTCTTCAGCAACAGTCTATGGAGATCCAGCTTTCATTCCAATTACAGAGGAATGCCCAAAAGGACAGATCACAAACCCATATGGACAGACAAAGGGGATGTTAGAGCAGATTTTAACAGATTTCCATGTCGCAGATCCAGAATGGAATGTCGTATTACTTCGTTACTTTAACCCTATCGGAGCACATGAAAGTGGACTGATCGGAGAAGATCCAAAGGGAATTCCAAATAACTTAGTACCATATATTGCACAGGTAGCAGTTGGTAAACTTGAGAAATTAGGAGTCTTTGGTGATGATTATGACACACCAGACGGAACAGGTGTCCGTGATTATATCCATGTTGTAGACCTTGCCAAAGGACATGTGAAGGCATTAAAGAAATTTGAAGAAAAACCAGAAGTACGTATCTACAACCTTGGAACAGGAATCGGATATAGTGTATTAGATGTCTTACATGCATATGAAGAGGCTTGTGGAAAGACACTCCCATACGAGATCAAACCACGAAGAGCTGGAGATATTGCAACATGCTATTGTGATGCGACAAAAGCAAAAGAAGAATTAGGATGGGCTGCAGAAAAAGGAATCAAAGAAATGTGTGCAGATTCCTGGAAATGGCAGTCTATGAATCCGGATGGATATAGAACAGAAGATTAATTATTTCATTATCATAGCATTAGACAAAAGCTGTCGTAGAATATACGATGGCTTTTTTGAAAAATAAACAGGAGCAATAGAAATGAAGATTGAAAATAAAAGACAATGGGTCGGAGAGTTGTTCTTTTTATTAGGAACAATACTCTATATTACATACTACTTTTTTTATATAGCTTACTATTGGTATGTAGAGAAAGATCCGACAAGACAAATTCCAGTGCAAAGACTATTTTATATTGGATTAATCTGTTTTGTGATCAAAATAATATTAACAAAATATCAATGGAAAGAAGTGATTATTGGAGTAGCAGGAGCTGTTTTGATGTATTTATGTTGGAAAAGCTCTGGAGGAATTGATTACCCCGCAAATTATCTGATCATTCTGGCGATGAAAGACGTAGATCTTAAGAAAGTGATGAAAGCAGTATTTGCATGTGGATTTGTTGGGTTAAGCTATGGTTTTACATGGTTCTTTATGAATGCACCAGATAAATTAACAACAGTAAAAGATTATGGGCGAGGAATGATAGAAGTACGATATAAGTTTTGCACATGGCATGCGAACACGATTCATCTTATGATCATGATTTTGATTGTTAGTTTTTTATATGCTTATTATAAGAAAATGAAATGGTGGGCATTTGCGATCATGTTCTATTTCAACTATGAGTTTTATCAACTATCAAAATCAAGAACAGCATTTTATTGTGGATCAGCAGCGATCATTGCCTATTTTATTTTAAGATATGCAAGAAAAATTTATGAATTTAAGATTTCACTGATTTTATTAGAGATCGGAAATCTTGTAGGGATTTTCTTATCTATATATTATGGACTTTATTCTCAATTGACAGATCCAACATTTATGAGATTAGATCAATTGATCACAGGACGATTGACAGTTGCACGGAACTGTTTTCTTGGAGCTGGAATTCCTCTGTTTGGAAGTAACATTGGTGGAAAGGTTTGTGGATATGGAATTTATACACAGGCCAATGATGGATACGTAACAGAATTAGGAATTGTAAGAACATTGTTGGAATATGGGCCAATTGTGTTTGGACTTTTTTGTGCTTTTATGCTTATAGCTGTATGGGTACTTTATAAAAAGGGATATTTTGGGGCTATGGTGCTTTTAGAAATTGGATTTATCGCATGCGGAGTAGAAGCATATTTTCCAGCCGCTTACAATTTAAAGGCATTTGTATTTGGCCTGGCATTTTATCAGTTGATGGGATTATTTAAGGGAAAAGAAAAAGAAGAGAAACGAGGAAAGGCAGTCAATGCATCAGAATAATCGAATCATTTCATGGATTATATCATTTTTATTTTCAATATGCATGGTTATATCTATAAGTTATGATCAGAGAGATAACTGGTCACTGATCATATGCGATAAAAAACATATGATCAGTGCATTGATCATGACGATGATTCTTACAATGATCGTACATATGATCATGAATGTATTATATTCAAAAGCGGGGAAGTCTTTTATAAGGTTAAAGACTCAAGCAAACAGTGGGATAGGAGAAAAAATATTTGATCATCATCCTATAGCAGTTCCTTGGAGCATTCTGATCGTTTTATGGCTTCCAAATTATATTTTGTATTTTCCGGGTTGTTTAACTTATGATATTATACGACAGTATGAGCAGTTTTTCAGTGGAAATCTGACGAATCATCATCCTGTATTGACGACATTGTTTGAAGGGATGTTTGTCAAATTTGGAAGAAACATTGGATGTCAAAATGTAGGAATCGCAGTGTATCTGTTATTTACATTGTTATTTACAAGTGGTGTTTTCGCAATATGTTTTTATTGGATGCATAAGAAGAATACAAAGTATTGGATTCGCTTTACAGGATTGGCATTTTATGGATTGTTTCCTATCTGGTCGGCATATGCAAGGACAGCAGTAAAAGACACATTATTTTATCCAATATTTGTTTTATTTGTGTTATTTATATTTGATATAGTATTAGAACCAGAGAAGATATTTGATTCAAAAGTTAAGAGTATTTTGTTTTTAATAGTCTCTTTATTATTATGTTTGGTCAGACACAACGGGTTTTATATATTAATTTTTACGATGCCGTTTTGTATTGTAGGTGTAAAAAAATATCGAAGACAATTGATAGTTTTATTTATAAAAATGGTGGCGTTTTGGGAGGTTTACCAAAAAGCAATTCTTCCCATGGCAGGTGTGAAGCCTGGCGGAAAGCAGGAGATGCTCTCCATCCCTTTTCAACAGACAGCGAGATATGTAAAATATTATGGAAATGATGTTTCGACGGAAGAGGAAAAAGTGATTCGAAAAGTATTAGATTACGATACGATCGGAAAGAATTATGATCCAGATCTTTCTGACCCAGTAAAGAATACTTACAAACAGAAAGACGAATATTTAAAAGATTATTTTAACATATGGTTTGAAATGCTTAAGAAGCATCCGACGGCTTATATTCAGGCAACGTTAAATGGGACATATGGATATTGGGGTTATATGACAGAAATAAGATATCCATATGGATATTATGTACAGCCAGAAAGTATGGATATATATCAAAAAGAATATAAAATATATTATTCAGAAAAAACAAAATATATCAGAGATATATATCATGGGGTTTTAGATACAATATATCAGAAAACTCCATTGACATTATTTACAAAACCGATGATATATTTATGGATTTTGATTGGATTGCTTGGCATGGTATGTTCTTTTAAAAAGACGATCAGATATTGGATTGCATTTTTGCCAGTAGTGACATCATTCCTTATATGTCTGGCATCACCTGTAAATGGCGATATGCGATATATGCTTCCGATTACAGCGAGTACGATTTTATATGTTGCATTTGTAAATGAAATAATATATAAAGAATATAATGAATTTTAACAAAGGAGAATGCGTAATGGAAAAAATTGCAGTATTGATTCCGTGTTACAATGAAGAAAAGACAATTAAAAAAGTAGTGGAGGATTGGAAGAAAGAACTTCCAGAGGCAACAATCTATGTATATAACAATAATTCCACAGATCGTACAGTAGAGATTGCAAAAGAAGCAGGAGCTATTGTAAGAAATGAATATCAACAGGGAAAAGGAAATGTGATCCGAAGGATGTTTCGAGAAATTGATGCGCAATGTTATATCATGATTGATGGAGATGATACATATCCTGCCCAATTTGGACGAGAAATGGCAGAAAAAGTTTTAGAATACAAGGTGGATATGGTTGTAGGGGACAGATTATCATCTACCTATTTTGAGGAAAATAAAAGACCTTTTCATAATCTTGGAAATAGCATGGTGAGAGCTGCAATTAATCATCTTTTTAAAAGTAATATCCGGGATATTATGACTGGATATAGAGCTTTTAGCTATCAGTTTGTTAAAACATTTCCAGTGTTATCCAGGGGATTTGAAATCGAAACTGAAATGAGCATTCATGCAGTAGATAAAAATATGCTGGTTGATAATGTGATCATCGAATATCGAGATAGACCAGATGGAAGCGAATCTAAATTAAATACTTATACAGATGGTATGAAGGTATTATTTACGATCATAAAACTGTTTAAAGGTTATAGACCATTTCAGTTTTTTGGAAGTATGGCATTCTTGCTTATGATTATTGCGGCAGGATTATTTATACCCGTATTTATGACATATCTTCATACAGGTCTGGTACCGAATTTCCCAACTTTGATCGTAAGTGGATTTATAGCACTTGCAGCGTTGCAGGCATTCTTTTCTGGATTGATTTTAAGTACGATTGTACAAAAAAATAGGCAAGATTTCGAATTTAAATTACAGTTGATCACAAACAAAATAGATAATGAGAAAGATAATTAAATATGCAGGAAAGATCAAGAAAAGAGAAGAATATATTATATATTGTAGTGCCTTGCTATAATGAGGAACAAGTATTAGCTGAAACATCCAAACGATTAAAGGAAAAATGTGAAATGCTGATCCATGATGGTAAAATAACGAAAGAAAGCAGAATTGTTTTTGTGGATGATGGATCCAAAGATCATACGTGGAATATGATCGATGAATTTCATAAAATGGATTCTCTATTTTCAGGAGTGAAATTATCCAGAAATCGTGGGCATCAAAATGCATTGCTGGCTGGTTTGACAATGGCATCAGAGAAAGCAGATATTGTAATATCAATGGATGCGGACCTTCAGGATGATATTAACGCAGTCGATCAGATGATCGAAAAATATTATGAAGGATGCGATATTGTATATGGTGTTCGAAGTGCCAGAGATACAGATACATTTTTTAAACGTTTTACGGCAGAAGCATTTTATAAACTGATTAATAAAATGGGCGGAGAGCTTGTTTACAATCACGCAGATTACAGACTGATGAGTAAGCGGGCATTAAAAGGATTATTAGAATTTGACGAAGTTAATATCTTTCTTAGAGGGATGGTGCCGATGGTTGGTTATCAGAGTGATATTGTCACGTATGAGAGAGCTGAGAGATTTGCAGGAGAAAGCAAATACCCATTGAAGAAAATGCTTTCTTTTGCATTTGAAGGAATTACATCGTTGAGTGTAAAACCAATCAAAATGATTTTTAATGTTGGAATTTTAATCTGTATAATTAGTGTTTTGGCAATCATTTATTGTCTAGTACGGCACTTTACAAACAACACGGTAAGTGGCTGGACTAGCCTTGTTATGTCGATATGGTTTTTAGGTGGTTTACAGCTGATCGCGATTGGGATGGTTGGACAATATATTGGAAAAATATATTTGGAGACAAAGGCCAGACCTAAATTTATTATTGAACAGGTATTAAATGACTAGGAGAATGGACATGAAGATAAAAGATTTTATATACAAATATTCGATCAGATTGTTTATTCTGATCGTGGCATATTTGATCGTAAGCTTCCCATTTCAATATACACAAGAAAAGATGAATGACGTTTCTCAGCCGGTTAGGTGGCTGGGGGCGTTGTTATTTTTTATCATAGGATGTTTTATCGTAAGATACAGAAAGAAATTAGAAGCTGTTTTTGCAAAAAAATCGTTATTTTTTATCATCTTTGTGATGATTTTTGCATTGCAATTGATGACAATCTATGTATTTAAGATACAGCCAGTGAATGATTTGTTATATTTGCATGATGAAGCAATCCGAATGATTCAAAATCCTATGATTTCGTTACAGCGTTTTGGTGGGTATTTTGCACATTATCCGAATAATTATGGATATTTACTAATCTTATATTGCTATTATAAATTGTTGGTGTCTTGCGGTATTTCTGTTGGAAGTCTGGTTCTTGCGGGAAATTGTTTGAATTTATTAGTAATTGATATTGGAATTTTATGTGGATATATTGCAATACGCATAGTTAAAAATATAAAACTGGCTAACATATGGATGTTGTTGTTTTTACTGAATCCGTGGACGTATTTCTGGATTGCTTATTATTATACGCACACGATATCATTTGGTATGATCATGGTATTGCTGTTGTTGTTTGTGCTAATACATAAAGAAAAAGACAATTGGAAGGGCATTTTGTACAGTGCTTTTTTAGGAATTGTAATTTATATAGGAATTAAGATCAGGATCACCAATTTGATTCTCTGTATTGCAGTGGGGATCACGTTGTTTATCTTTTGGAAGCAGTATAAGTTTAAAGTAAGACATATGTGTCTGATTCTTGGAATGGCAGCAGGAATTGCAGTTTCTGTTTTTGGATATCAGTACAAATTTCAGAATATGATACCAAAACAAAACACACAAGAATTTCCAGCAACACATTGGTTAATGATGTCTTCTCATGGAGTTGGGCGATATGATAGTGGTGATGTGTGGTTTACTTCACAACTTTCAACGCAAAAACAAAAAAAAGAAAAGACAATTGAAAAAACAATTCATAATTATAAAGAGCTTGGGATAAAGGGAACTTTACAGTTATCTGGAGTGAAGTTAAGAGAAGTCTGGCTGACAGGAGATGATGATTTTACAAAAATGTCTTATGTTTCAACAGATTATGGAACAGCAAACGAGTTCTTAAATGGAAAGCACAATGGATGGATCTTAATGTACAGCTATCTGATGCGGATGGCGGTCTGGTGCTTTGCATTAGTGGCAGTGATTGGAATGCTCAGAAAAAGAAACCCATGGAATTATGTTGTGATGCTTACATTACTTGGAGGAATGATCTTCCATGTATTCTGGGAAGCAAATCCAAAGTATAGCATATGCTTTATGGGTGTAATGATGTTTATGATGGTAACAGGAATTGAAAATCTTTGTGAAGAAGAAAAGAAAGAACAAAAACAAAAGATTTCAATAGGGAATGTTATGTTATGTTTGGTCGGAATCGGATTGATTGTATGTTTGCAGCCAATGCATAATTATTTAAAACAAAATCCAGAGGCGTTAGATCAATCTTATGCAGCTAGTCAGTTTGCACAAAGTCAGATGTTGAATCTGTCATTGAAGAAGAATGAAGCAATAAAACAAAGTTTTCTTACAAAAATCAGGTTTCAGAATGTTACATTCAATTTATTAAATAATGAGAATGATTTTACTGTGCGTCTGCTTGATGAAACAGGAAAAGTAATGGAAAGCGCACGACAAGATCAATTATCTTATGCGCAAAATCAATATGAGTGGAAGTTAAACAAAGTTAAGAATTCTGGGACATATGCAATAGAGATTGTAAATCAGAAAAAAGATCAAAAATACAAACTTCCGGTATACTGGACTGGAAATTATGATGCATACCCAAATGGATGTATGTATAGGAGTAACAAGAAGATTGGGAAAGCAGATCTGGTATTTCGTGTATATCAATAAAAATTTAGAAAGAAAAATGCAGGTGTATAATTTGAAATACAGCTGCATTTTTTATACCATATTGTATTATTGCCAATCCGTAGCTTTTACCCAATTTTCATAATCATTAAAATATTCATACATTCGAATCGCACCACGGTCAAAATAGTTTTTAAAGATCAGAGCATGCTTCTTCTGAGCAACATCAGAAGGGAGTTTTGCAAGACCTTCTGGAATAGCATCCTGTGTGTAGAATTTTTCAAAGTAATATAATTTATCGTAATGCTCAGCATTTTCATGACTTACAGCAGTGACTAATTCATCTGTTTTTTTATGATGCTGATGTCCGTATTCGCCATCAGGATTGTGTGTTACGATCTTGCTCCAGTTACGATAATTCATGACACGCCGGATATCCTGTGTGATATAGTTAGTATAAGGATCCCATGCAACCTGATGTCTGCGATAGAGGTCAGGATAGCGGAGAATCACATGTTTTGCCCCGATATCATTCATCGCAGAGTCAAAATCCCTAGCTCGACTATCATAAGAGCCATTGGTTAGGCAAACAACAAAATAGTTATTTCCAGTTTCTTTTAATTCTTTAATTTCCTGAATCATATTTCCACCACCCCATAAGAGGTCATCATCTGGATGGGCAATGATCATCAGACGGTCCCCATCTTTTAAGTCAAAATAATCCAAATCTTCAGTAGATAATAAACCATTTTCAGCAGTGACAGTGATCGTGATATTGCACTTTCTGCTTGGATTTTTTATAGAAGTTGCGGTGATCACAGCAACACCAACTCCACGGGTAGTTACATGACCATTCTCATCGACAACGGCAACGGTATCATTGTTTGTGCTCCAGGTAAGTTTTTTGTCAGATGCATTCCATGGTTTGAAATTCACAGATAAAGTCCTGAAAGTTCCGTAAGGCATACTGATCTTTTGATGCCTTGTTGTTAATTTCTTTAATGGAATCGTTACATGAAAACGTCGTTTCAAGATAACTTTTTTATATTTTGCAGTCATTGTTATGTTGCCTTCTTTTAAAGGTGTGATAACACCAGATTTACTGATCGTGGCAATGGATTTATCACTGCTTTGAAAAGTAACGGAAGCAAGAGATGCATTCGCAGGCTTGAGAGAAACATTCCAACGATATTTGTTCGGATATTTGATCAGTGTTTCAGAAGCAGCATCTTCTTCACAGGAAATTGCTTTGATGGCAATTTCAGGTGTTACTTTTACTTTAATAGATTTTTTTGCAATGACCTTACCAGATTTTGTTCTGACCACATGACGGATCACTGACTTACCGGTTTTCTTTGGTGTCAGGATACCTTTTTTTGATACTTTTACAACTCTAGGATTAGAAGATTCCCATTTGATTTTGTAGGAAGCTTTTTTCTTCTTAGAGTATCGAACAGATAGTGTCTGGCTGGATTTTAAAGGTAACTTGATAGATTTTTCTGCATTGGTAAAATAGATTTTAAATTTTTTACCTTTGGCATATGTCTGGTGAGGACATAAGATAACAGACATGACAAGAAACAGATTCAGGCATGCCAGTTGTAAATATTTGCGTTGAACTTTCATTGATCACATCCCCTTTTTGTTTATTTGTAAATTAGCTCAAACAGGATAATTATAGACCGGTTGGCAAAAAAATACAAGCTTTTGCGGTGTATATAAAGTAAAAGTTTTTACAAAAGTATTACATTGTGATATAATACAGGTCAGTAAAATTAAGAGGAGTAAGATTGAATGAAGTTTACAAAGGAACATACAATGCAGATGAAAGGGATTGCGATCATTATCCTGTTGTTTCATCATTGCTTTTTGAATGCACAGCGTTGGGCTACGGTTCCGTATGAGAAGCTTGCGACGACGAAGGGATGGGGGTATTACCCAATTTCGTTTGCACCATTTTCTTCTCATACGATACAATATCTTGCTAGTTTTTCAAAGATATGCGTAGCCATGTTTGTCTTTATGACTGGATACGGAATGTGGGTTTCTTATGAGAGTCAGAAAAAGAAAACAACGATGAGTAATTATATAAAGAAACGAATGGTCACATTAATGACAGGATTTTTGATCATTTTTGTTGTGACAGAGATTCTTGCGATTCCAACTGGACGTTTTATAGAAGTTTATGGACATGATTTTCGTAGTGTGGTCTATATGATCATTGATGCATTAGGATTAGCAAAATTACTTGGAACACCGTTATTTTGTCTGACATGGTGGTATATGAGTCTTGCAATCGTTTTGATCATGATTTTTCCATTTGTACACTCAATTATGGAAAAATATCAATGGGTCGTGGTTGTTGCATCTATTATCGTTCCAAGAGCTTGTGGATTTGGACAATCAACAGATTTGTTCCGATATCTATTAGCATACACACTGGGAATGTATTTTGCACAACATGACTTGCTTGCGAGAATAAAAGAAAAATTTATGGAACAGAATGTGGCAGGAAAACTGTTGTCTCTGATAGTATCATTGATAGGTTTGGCAGTTATCATAAAATGCCGACAAAATGCATGGATTGGATGGAAATATCTAGATTTTTGGGATGGCTTTGCAGCAATGTATGTGATCGTAAATTCATATATTTATATATTAAATGGAAAATGGATCGTAAAAGGATTAGGCTTCCTTGGAAAACATTCTATGAATATTTTCTTGATTCATTCATTTTACAGAGACGTATTTTTCCATGAATTTACATATTCATTTTATTATGCATGGTTAGATTATATAGTACTTATGGCAATTTCATTGGTGACATCGATTGTATTAGAATGGTTTAAGAAATTAATTCGATATGAGAAGTTTATAGATTGGGTCAAAAGATTAGTAACAAAAGAAGGAGTAACAGTACATTGAAAAAAGAAAAGAAATCATCAATATTTTGGATATTGATCATATTTTTTGTATTATTTTCCATTTGGCAGTTATGGGTGCCGGAAGCACTGGATGATTGGCGATGGGGAAGTGAAGTAGGGATCATGAGATTAAAAACGTGGTTTGAAGGATATAATGGACGTTACTTTGGAGATATTTTGGTCATTGTTTTAACAAGATTGCCGATCGTATTGAGAAGTATGGCTATTTCTGGGATAATGACCGCAATGTTATACTTGATATATCAATTGACAGAATATAAGATATTATCATTTTTAATTTGTGCTTTTTTTGTAGTTAATATTCCAACAAGCTTAATGAGTCAGACGTATGGATGGGTATCAGGATTTTCAAATTTCTGTGTTAGTGCAACGATGATTCTTGGATTTTTGCTATATCATATATCTATTTTCAAAGAAAAGAAAGTGTCGAAGTTGAAAACAGGGATTTCAATGATCAATGCATTTCTTGGAAGCTTGGTTCTTGAAAATTCAACGGTATATCTAATTGTACTAAGTATCGCTTTTTTAATTATTTATGGTGTACAATATAAGAAGCTGCATAAAGGAATGTTACTTCATTTGATCATGGTTGGTATTGGTGCATTTTGGATGTTCTCGAATAGCGCATATCGTATGGCTGCGGCACATACATCACAAGGAACAGGAAAAGAGATCGCAGCGTTTGAATTAAGCTTTGAATGGTTTGCCTCTGCATTAAAGGTATACGCAGACACGATCATTAACTATTGGATCATGCCCAATCATTTATTAAATATAGTGACATGTGGAATGATTTTGATATTGCTTCAAAAGAGAAAGAAGAAAGGACAAGGATTGTTCTTGCTTCTGTTCAGTGGTTTTTTAGCATTTTATATATTTAATTTTATGAATCTTGGTATATGGAAAGATTATTTGGCATGGGGCAATGCAGCGCAGGCTGTAATAGCAACGACGTATTGTTTAGCATTGGTGGCTTTTAGTGCATGGTTTATTACAGATTTTAAGGATAAGGTGATCGTTCAGATCATTTTATGGTCACAACTGATTTTAATGGGACCATTGATCGTTGCAAGTCCGATTGCAATTCGTTGTTTTTATGTAACATATATCTTTTTCGTTTTATATCTTGGAGTATTGTTATCGTATAGTATACGAAGTGGATTTTTAAAGATAAGCAAAGGATATTTAAACACAGGGATCATGATGTGTATTTTCTTTGTGATGATCGGAAATATTGGTGTATATTATTTTGTTCATGGACAAGTGAATGACAGACTTCAATATATACAAACACAGATAAAACAAGGAGAGAAGAAGATTGAATTAAAGGAAATACCGCTTGGAGATACATACTGTTATGGTTTAGATGTATATAATCCAGCATGGGTATGGCGTTATAAGATGTATTATAATATCCCAGGAGATATTGAATTGAAATTCCCAGAGAGATAGGAGTAAGTGATGAGAGAGATAAAAGTAAGTGTTATCATACCAATTTATAACGTAGAAGAATATTTGGAAGAATGTCTGCAATCAGTTGTAGATCAGACATTAGAGGATCTGCAGGTCATCATGGTTGATGATGGTTCTTTGGATGGAAGTACAGACATTGCCAAGAAATTTGCTAGTCGATATGATCATTTTGAGTATGTAAGACAGGTAAATGGTGGACTTGGAAATGCGAGAAATACAGGAGTGAAGTATGCAAAAGGAAAATACATTATTTTTCTTGATTCAGATGATATTGTTCCAGATGATGCATACGAGAAAATGTATCTTGCAGCAGAGAAAAATCATAGCGAGATGGTAGTTGGAAGTGTTGCGAGATTTGACTCAAAGAAAGACCATATATCGAATCTGCATGAAATTGCATTTAGAAAATATATCGATAAAACACATATTACAGACAATACGGATCTGATTTATGATACAACCTCATGGAATAAATTAATTTTGAAAGAGTTTTGGGATCGTAATCATTTTGAATTTCCAGAGAGAATTCTCTATGAAGATATTCCAGTAACGATTCCTATGCATTATCTTGCTAATAATGTGACAATGGTGCAGGATGTCTGTTATCGTTGGAGAATTCGTGATGGAGCTAATAAGTCTATTACGCAGAGAGCAGATGACTTTACGAATATGAGAGATCGTATTACCGTTTTACGTATGGTAGATAAGTTCTTTGAGGAGAATGTCAAAGAACAAGAATTATGGGATGCAAAATATTATAAATGGTTATATATTGATCTGATGATCTATGTGAACAACTGTATTTATCTTTCAGATAACAGAACACTCGAGATGATGAAGATCATTAAAGATTATATAGAAGAAACAATTCCTTTAGAAACGATCGATAAGTTACCAGTTTTATATCGTGAAAAATATGTGGCTTTGATGAATCTGGATGAAAAACGATTAGTAAAACTGCGTCAATATGAAGTTGATAATTATAAGAATTTAAAGATCGTGAAAAAGGGCAACAAATATATTGGAAAATTCCCGAAAGCGATCGTAACTGGTGATAAGGCAGATATGACAGAGGCATTAGATCAGTGGAGACTTACTCAATTGATTTATGATGTGGCATGGCAGAAAGAGCAATGTGTGATCGAAGGATATGTATTCTTACGAGGATTATCTGTGCCAAATGTAAATGTACAAAAATTATCAGCACATTTGGTATGCTTAAGTACAGGAGAGAAGATTCCACTGGAAATACAAAGTATTAAGTCACAATATGCACAGAAGAAATTTGGATTAAAAATTGATAACGAGACAAAACAGATCCATTTAGCAAATTATAAAGGTTGTGGATACCGGATCATACTGGATGCAGCCAAGATCAGAGAATTAAAGCTTGATGGAGAATACCATATATTATTAACTTATGAGAGAGACAGATGGAAGAAAGAGACTATTTTAAGAGGAATTTTAAAATCTCTTGGTAATAAATTGGACAAGAAAACATATTTTAAAGATCATATGCTGATCGAACTTAGCAAGTCTTACAGATATGATTTTAAAGTAAAAATTTCACAAAAGAACATCGAATTAAATGATATGAAATTGGACGGTGATCAGTTAAGATTAAAACTTTCTGAGAAAGTTGATGCATTATATGAAGCGAAAGATGCACATAATGCGGAAATCTTAAAAGCAGCTATAACACAGGAAGATGTTTCTGTGGATATTTCAGATATTCCAGAAAATAAACGATATATTGCAGTTAAAAAAGGTAATTTATTTATTCCTGTATACAAAGAAAAGAAAAAGAGAATCTTTGTAGAAAACCAGAAGAATCAGTTAGTAGAAGAAACATCAGGAGATCATAGATGTTACTTGTTAAATCGAAAGGCAGTACCTGTGATACGAGATGTAAAACAGAATGAGGAACAGTTTTCATTTGAGATCATAAACAAAAATATCGGTAACTGGCAGAGAGCAACATTGTATGTAGAAGATCCATTAGAAGAAGAAAAGATTATTCTTGGAACAGGATCCGTGAATCAACATGGAGAAGAGGAGAAAGTTGTCATTTCTTTAAGTTTAAAGGACGAAAAAATCATCAAGAATCTTTATGCAAGACGTCGTCAGGTGTTTATTTTATATGAAAATAATGAACAGCAGAAGGTATGTGCACTTGGTGGGGAACATAAAGTTTTTGATAAAAAATACTACACGAAAGAAAGAAGATATCGATTTATTATTGATCCAGAAGATGATTTTCTGTATTTTACTACGCTGAGAGTCAAGGAATTCCTGACAAGAAGTGCGAAGA
>ENA-OURO01000558-OURO01000558.1-human-gut-metagenome-genome-assembly--contig:-NODE-558-length-14459-cov-14.992919_pt1 | contig 14459 bp, 15 predicted proteins | sample MGYA00242098_ERZ508985 | MGnify/ENA primary metagenome ERZ508985 (study PRJEB26280, sample SAMEA2531409) | human gut metagenome | biome: human gut; feature: human-associated habitat; material: faeces...
GCGGCGGGTACAGCCTGCGGGCTGGGGGCTTCGGGCTTGGCATAGAAGCCGCTTTCAAACTTCTTGCCCAGCTCCACACGGGAGGACTGCTGGATATGGGCGTAGGTGTTCACCAGCATATCCGCACTGGCGTGTCCTGTGGTCCCCTGCACCGCCTTGATGTCGCCGCCGGAGATCATCAACTGGTAGGTGGCACTGGAGTGACGCAGCCCATGAAAGACGATACGGGGGAACTCCGGGTGTGCATCCTGCCATTTCAGGAACTTCTTGCGGATGAGCACTGGCTCCACTGCCAGACCGTTGGGCAGCCGCAGCAGCATCCCACTGTTGCGGTAGCGCTCCGGGTCGAGGGATTCTTCCCGTTTCAGGCGTTCCAGCCATTGCTTCAGCTCCTCCCGCAGGGCGGCGGTCATAAAGATGGTGCGGCAGGAGGCTTCGGTCTTGGTGTCCTTCAGGATAAGGGAGGTCTTGCTGCCCTCCAGCTTGTCCGGGAAGATGCGGAGGATGCAGCCCTTGTCCACCTGTGCCAGCGTGTCCTTCTGCACCCGCTGCATGGAACGGTTGACGGTGAAGGTGCCCATCCCGTTGGCGGCATCAAAGTCGATGTCCTCCGGGGTCAGTCCTGCTACTTCCCCTTCTCGCAGTGCACCCACCAGCGTCAGGTGGACAGCCAGATGCAGGATGGGGTCCTCCATGCTGTCCAGTGCTGCCCGCATCTCCTCCACCTCCCAGATGCTGCGCTCTTGGGTGGTCTTTTTGGGTGCTTCCACCGGGACGGGGCTTTTGATGAGGATGCCCCACTCCACCGCCAGCAGAAAGGAATTGTGCAGCAGTTGGTGGACCTCATGGAGGGTGGTGCCGGAAAGGGTGCGCTTCTGCTGCTTGGGCGAGAGGTCTCGCCGCTTGCCGCCCACATACTGCCCGCAGGGGGTCTTGCTCAGGGTGTCGTACAGGGCTTCGATGTGGTAGGGACGCAGCTTCTGCATCTGCATCTCCCCGATATAAGGGATGATGAGGTTTTGGATGAGCGCCAGATTGGACTGGTAGGTCTTGGGTGCCCACTTGTGCTTGCTGCACTGCTTGGGCAGCCAGTCCATCAGGAACTCTGCCACCGTCACCGTGGACGGAATCAGGAAATTGCCGGTCGCCAGTTCGTGTTCGATCTGCTTCTGGCGTTTGACCGCCTCCTCTTTCGTGGAGAAGCTCTCCCATTTGTCGCAGCTCTTGCCGTGCTCGTCCTGATAGGTGTAACGGACACTGTAAGAACTGCCGCGTTTCGTGATATATGCCATAGATTTGCCTCCTTATCAAGCTGCCCGGTGGAGCCACGCATCGAAGCTGTCTTTCGGGATGCGGATGCTTCCGCCTGCCCGCAGGACACGGAACTCGGTGGTGCTGTTGCACAGGTTGTAGGCGGCACGCTGGCTGATGGCCAGCATCTGCGCGACCTCCTTTACCGTGTACACCAGCTTCGGGGCTTTCAGGCTGTCAGTCGGAGACTTGACGGCATTGGTTCGAGTGACCACCTCCATTGTAGCCGGATTCGAGTCCGACTGCAAGACGTTTTTCGTATAATCTAAAGATTTCACATTCTCGTACATTTTATTACACATAGGCATTGCTCCTTACTTATCATGGCGCATCGCAGGCTCCTGCGTGCGGTTCTCATAGAATCGAATGACCTCCGGCGGGATGCTGTCCAGCGTTTTCAGGGCGGCTTCATAGTCTTGCCGCAGCTTGGCATCCTCCAGCCGCTTCAAGACGCTCCCTTCCTTCGCTTTGTCCAGCGAGGCAGAGAGCGTCTTGTTCTTCTCTTTCAGTTTTTCGTTTTCGGCGGCGGTTTTGGTGAAGGCTACGTTGTACTTTCGCAGCTGGTCCCTCATCCGTGCCACGTTGGGAATATAGCTGTCCAGCACCTTGCTGATCTCTGCCGCACGGCTCTTGCCGTTGAAGGGGTTAATACCCACCAGCAGGGCATCCAACTGCTCCTTCTGCTTGGTCAGTTGGGTCATCTCCTTGAAGATGCGGGGCGGGATGTGCTCCCGTCCGGTCTGGCTGGCACTTTCACCTCGTTCCAGCTCCGGGTACTGCTTGACCATGTGCTGCCAGAACTCGTCCTGCCATTTGACGAGGTTCTTTCGGTTACCGATGATCTCCTTGGCGCTCAGCCGCCTGTCGGCGGTCAGGGGCACAAAGCAGAGGTGCAGGTGGGGCGTTTTCTCGTCCATGTGGACAACAGCAGAGAGAAAGGTATCCGGGCACTGTCTGCCCTCCAAAAATTTCAGGGCGTACGCAAAGTACGCCCTGATCTCCCGGTTGGTCTTATCCTTGAAAAACTCCGGGCTGGCGGTGACAAGAGCCTCTACCACCCGCACGCTGTCCTTGCGGACACGGCAGTGGGCGGCGGTTATCATGCGGTCGGCTTCTTCCCGGTATCTGCCCTGCGGCTGCACCAAATGGAGGTTGTAGCAGCTCCGGTTCGTGTCGATATCCGGGTTGCTGGCGTACTGCTCCTTGGTGCGCTCGTTGTGGGCTTCAATGGGGCTGATGGCAGGCCCCTTGTACTTTTTGAACCTTAAAATGCCATATTGGGCTTTCATAGATCACGCTCCTTCTTGGGGTGTACAAAAAATCTGTACGGACTTCAAATAACCCGTACGGTCTGTACGGCGTACGGAAATGTGAAATATAAACGATAATGCGTTTTAATTTGCTTTGATTTTCCGTACAGGTGCGTACAAGTACAGACCGTACAGGTTGTACGAACTTCTTCCGTGAAAAAATGCACTTTTTACGGACAGGGGTGGACAAGCGGCTCGATGCCTACAAAACCCCGCACCCTGCGGCCACCGGGCAAAGCGATATTATGTACTGCACCAGAGTACCCCGTGTGGGAACGCTGGTGTTTTTTGCCTTGTGCCTGAATATACGGAGAATTTTGCAGAAAGGGCGAAAAAACGGCAAAACTGCAACGGAAAAAGAAAAAAGCCCTTACTGGTTGCAGGGCTGCAACAGCAAGGGTGGAGAGGTGATCGTATATTGAACAAAACGGCAGAGCGTATTATAATGAGGAAAAAGCTCAAAAAGGAGGGCCGACCACATGGCACAGGAATATCTGCCCGCACCGTCCAACGTCCGTCTTGCGGACTTGATGAAAGAGCACAATATCAGCCAACCGGAGCTTGCCAAGGAAATCGGCTGCTCTAAAAGCACTATCAGCCGTTTTATCAGTGGTGCGAAAGGAACTCTGACCCATGAGCAGGTGCTGAAGATCGCAAGGCTGTTCAACGTGTCCACGGATTTCCTGCTGGGAGAAACCAACATCCCTGACCGCAAGAACTACGACATTGTCGAACTGGGCTTGTCCGTAGAAGCCGCAAAGAACCTCTACACGGGGCGTGTCAATACAGAGGTGGTCAACCTGCTGTTGGAAAACGCCCGCTTTGCAGAGCTTACTTACCGCATAGCGCAGTATTTTGATGATACTTTTGCATCCGGCATCGCAGCACAGAATGCCATGCTCACGACATTGAGCACCCTGCTGCGCACAAAGGTCAAGACCCCGGAAGCAGCCAAAGCCGCAAAGGACATCAGCCTTCGGAGAAAGCCGGTGTATCAAGGTGATCTTGATGACATTGAAATGTACTTCATGGCGGCGGTCAAGGAAATCAAAAAGGGTATCGGGAGCCATTACGCCGAACAGGAAGCCATGAGCAAGAAAGTGGCAGAGAAGATGTTCACTGAATTGACCAAAGGGCAGGATGTGCAGCACCCAACGATTACGGCAGAGCAGTTGACAGATGCAATGTTGGACAGCGTTTCGGGTATGGAAGGAGCCACGCCGGAAGCACTGGAACAGCTGCGGAACGGTCTGCTGGGAATCTTGCAGTCTGCCGCAGAGCAGGAAAACGCCCATGAAGCAGACGAATGAACGGCTTTGTGCGCTGGCACAGAAAGGCGATGCTGCCGCACTGGACAGCCTGATCGACAACAACAAGTCCTTTATCGGCAAGGTGGCAAATGACCTTTTCCGCAGCATGAATCTGGCACAGTCCGGCCTGAACCTTGACACGGACGATTTGAAACAGGCAGGGAATATGGGCTTGTGGAAGGCCGTGCCAAAGTTCGATGCAGCGCGCGGCATGAAGTTTCTGACTTACGCAGCTCCGGCCATCCGCAACGCCATGATGGATATGGTTCGGGATGCCTTTACTGCTTTTGAACAGCGGATGGTGACGGAGGATAAGGACGGTATCTGTTACCAGCGTGTTTCGCTGGACGATGTTCTGCCGGGAGAGGAATAACTGCGGCGCATCGAAGCCATAGCCGACCCCTACGCCATGCAGCCACAGAGCGTTATGGAAGAGCAGGAATCGCGCCGGGAGCTGTACGATGGCCTGAAACGGCTGACCCAACGGGAGCAGACCTATCTGCTGTACCGCTATGGCTTCACCGATGGCGAGGAACATCCGCTGATCGGCACGGCGATATACTTTCACCTGACAAAGAGCCGTGCTAAAAAGACCGAGGAACAGGCTATGGATAACCTGTGGCTGGAACTGCCGTGGTGGTTTATCTGAATTGGCAGAGAGGGTTGCTGCGGCAGGGTTTTGCAATCCGCTATCGCTATTTATGGCGATGTGTGATATAATTGTGTCAAACTTTGAATGATGCCTTGGACAAATTAAATAATTGTAGAAATTCAGCGCTGAAAGTACGATTTATGGGATGTTGCATCGACATAATAGGGTTATGCTTTCTACTCGTCCGTGTGAGGTGCGTACTATGCAAGATACAGAATCTTCGATTACCTTAAAAGAAGCGATTCAAACTATAAGCGATAACTTTATACAGGAAGCCAGAAGATCGCCAGCATTGCTTTCCGATATGGCGGCAATGGAAAAATATATGGCTGAAAGCTATTCTGGCAGAGTTTTTGCAGAACTATTGCAAAATGCAGATGATTGCCACTCAACAAAAGTTGGCGTATACCAAAAGGGAAACGATCTGTTCTTTGCAAACAATGGTCGTCCGTTTAACCGTGAGGATATTACAGCGATTTGTCGGTCTGGTGCAAGTTCCAAGAAGCGTGGACAAGGCATTGGCTATCGCGGCGTGGGCTTCAAAAGTTCTACACATATTTCTGATGAAATCATAATCTGGTCGAACGGCGTAAGTTTTTCATTCTCAAAAAGCTATTGTGCGCACGTTCTCAACTCTGCTGAGAAAGATGTTCCGACCGTCCGAATCCCGTTCTATGTGGATTCAGTAGATGGGGATATTTACAATTTTATATCAGAACTTAACAATAAGGGATACACTACTGTTTTTGTTTTTGTTGATGCAAAAATGGAAGAATTTATTTCAGAACTTGAATCGACCAAGAATGATTATTTCATCTTTCTGAATAACATTTTACAATGTGATATTTCTACATCACAGGTTGTCAGAAAGTTTTCCGCAGAGCGTATTATGCTCAATGAAAACGAGACGTTCTATGTTGACAATAACACACAAGAAAATTGGCACATCTACAAAAGTAAATCCTGTTCGGTTGCTATAAAGCAGATTGAAAGAGATTATATTCCATGCGCTTCAACAGATGCAACCTATCATTGTTACTTGCCTACACTAGACAAAACACCATTTGCTTTGAAGATAAATGCGGACTTTTCGACCGACCCTTCCAGAAAGCATATTACAGTTGATAAAATCACGGGAGATGCTATCGAATCTGTTGCAAAACTCCTTGCTTGTCTTTGCAAAGATGCCTTGACACAGCATCGCTCTTTTGGAGCACAACTATTCACATTGCTTTCAGCTCAGTCTTCGTTCTCTAAAACCAGCCAATTGCTGATTTCAAATCTGAAAGAGTATATATCGGAGACTGGGATTGCCCTGCAAAATGACCGAAAAATCTTGTTATCCCAATATAAAACCTTTCCCAATTGGCTGGAACCATCAGAAATTATGTTTTTGCGTAGTAAATGTGCCTACATTAAAAAAGTATCGTTACCTGAAGCCGTATATAAGCAGTATGATGGTGTGGACACTTTCATTGCGTCTTATTCAAAAAACAAGTTTGAACTAAAGGATTTTGAAGAGCTGCTGGAGCAAGATGAGCAAGTTCTAAAGACCATGCCGGACACCTACTGCAAAATACTAGCCAGAATTGTCCGGGAAGAAAAAAGCCATTCGGCAGTATATCATACTTTTTCAAACCAGACGAAAAATCTTCCTGCTTGCATTTCCAATGTATCTAAAGCCGATTCCAGAATATCAACCGTCTTGCAGGAAACTCTTTCCAATTCTGAAGCTAAATGGTTAAGTGAAAGGACCGGATTGAAACTTCCTGAAAAAGAAACTCCGAAAGTGGAGTTGCCACTGACAAAGACTACTGTTGTAAGCAAGCGTCCTATTGTTTCAAAGTGGAGATCAGCTGAACAGCAAGCAGTACAGATTGAGGAGTTTTTAGGGAACAAGGCCATTGATGTCAGCAAGAAAAATATCGGCTACGATATTGAAAGCACGACCTCTTCTGGAGAAAAACGCTATATTGAGGTGAAGTCGCTTCAAAAAGATAGTTCGACTTTTGCGATAACGAATAATGAATACACATCAGCGCATCAATTAGGAGATGAGTACTATATTTGCTTGATTTTTGAAGGTAAGGCAATTTATATCCAAAATCCATTGAAGAACCTTTCATTTGAAAAGAGAATCCGCCAATGGGAGTGGATATGTGAAGAATATTCCGGTGAAGAAATTGAGTTAATGTAAGCGAAAGGATGAAGAACAGATGAAAATTAGCGCAGAAAAGAAGAAAGAGCAATTATTGGATTCTTTTGACTTGCTAAAAACTGATTATGGTGAAAACAGCAGTTCCTTGCGCGATATTGTTGAAAAGATGGCAAAAATTGATTTAGATACAGCTGTTTCCATGTGGAAATATTTAATAAAAGAAAATCCGGATGTTTTGCATACCGATGACGACTTCGGATTTTGGTTCATGTATGCTCTTGAAAAGAAAGTTGGTATAGAGAAGGTCGCTGAGATAGTTTCAACTGATAATTTTTTGAAGGAATCAATATATAAAAATTGCGGCGATATAAGTTCGACGCCATTGGATGTTGTTAGTTTATACGTTTCTCAGGGAAAACTAGGTCTGGCAAATGAACTGATGGACTTGATTTTCTCTAATAAAAACAAAGTCAATTCGCTCTATGAGATTCTCGACAATATAATTCCCGATAAAGACGAGAAAATAACCGAAGATACCTTCGATTTGCTAAATAGGTGGATTGAAAAAGTCCCTCGAAAAACAGAACGAGCCAAATTGAACTTAAAAATGTTGGACTTCATGGACGAAGATGATGAATAATACAGGAGAGCATCGCATTGAGCACTTTGGGTACTCATATGTGATGCCCTCCTGTACCACACATATAAATTATGAGATATTTATTTTGTGTTATCTCGACTGTTTTATCTAAACAGAACGCTCAACTATATAGAATAAATATGAATCATATAGAGTACTGTTTGGAATGGCTTCAAAGAGAAAGTAACGCACAATAGCCCTCTTTAAAAAAGAAATTGCAATGAATGAGAATGTTTTCCGGCAAAAGGCGAGACAATAGCACCCCACCAGTAGTTTTTTTTGAATACCGAATACAGGAATAGTCAAATTCGGACTCAGGCGGGAGAACGCGCGGAAGAAATCCATCTGGGTCAACGATAGATCGCTGGATTCTCTCACTGATTTTTACATAGAGCCCCTTAAAACAACCGTATGATTCCAGAGCATCTTGATAGTAGGGTGTCAGAATCGTTTGATAAACTGTACGCTTAAATTCATGATCCAACTGTCGAATTGTATTTCGGTGCAAAGGAGCATTGCTAAAAATGGATCCAAACCCATTACTCCAATCAGCAATCATCCATGCTTCGATTTCCGGTGCTGCCCAAAAAAAGATGACTGGAATGTCAGGAGCAACGTCCTGAGAGTCCGAAAAACTTTCACGAATGGATTGGTGAATTTTTTTGGTTGCATTTGCCTTAAATGCCTCCCACGATACCGGGTCGATTTTAGAGTGCCCATCTTGTGTAAGGGCTAAGAAGCGGTCGTCTTTATCATCCTCAATGAGAATTGCATCGTAATTTTCTCGACGAAACGTCTCTTTTTTCACAAAATCACAAATAAAATCGATTAAAGCATCCCCGGTCAGCCCACTATGAAAACTATCTATTTGTTCTAATGTGCAATTACGCGAACGGATGTCTTGCTGATTCTTTTTTACAGCATGGGGGCAGAGTTGTCGGATGTTGAGTTCTGGATTGATTTGTTTGAAAAAGCGAGGCAACTCGTGAAGTTCAGTATAGCCACCTGTAAAAAAACCGGCAACATACTTTTTCATTGCGGCCATCCTCCAATCATTGGATCGCCAACACGATACAAATCGCCCAGTGTCCAATTCTGAAGATCAGACGATAATTCGTTTTGATCTAGCTTTCGGATGGGGATGCGACTAGAAGGGTCAAAAACAAAAACACCGACGCTACCTTCAAGAAACTCCTCTGTGAACTCATCAAGAAAATCCGGCGAATGCGTGCTGATGAAGCACTGTGTAAAACTGTTACTGCGAACGATTTCGTTGGCTAACAGTTTCTGCCACGCTGGGTGGAGATTCATCTCCGGTTCATCCATGGCAAGCATAGAAATACCATAACTTTGTGGAAGACAAAGAAATAGTGCTAATAAGAGCATATGGACAGTTCCATCACTGACTTCCGACAACGGAAAATAGTGTTCATCGATTCGCAACTCAATCCAGACTTTTCCACCAGCAGATTGAAGTTTTACATCATCGCAACGATGTTCTAGCCGATTCACAAGGCCGAGATACCGCTCTTTAAAAGACACATCTTTGTCTATAGCTGTAGCATAGCAATTGACGAAATTTGAACCATCCTTTCGGAGAAAGTTTCCATCTGCCTGCGCATCCTGCAGTTCACGGATACTAGAAAGATCAAAGGCAGTACAAGAGTATGAATAAAAACTTCGAAAATATGTTCGTATCACCTCAAGAACATTCCGGATGTTGTCGCGCACAAAAGGAGTGTTAAACAACTGCTTGTTTGTAAAAAAGAGGTCATCCATTTGTACAAGGACGGTTTCAGTTGGATCAACATCGGCCTGAAGTCGCTTGTTTTTCTGATTTTCCAATCCAGCAGTAGAGAACTCACCGATGCCAGGCTGAGGCACATGGCATTTAAAGAAATTGTACGGCTGTTTAAAGCCTTCTCGTTTTGAAGCACTGTCAAGCGACTCTGTGATGATGCGGTTTTCATCTCGCTTCCGACCAACAGAGGCTTGAAGCGTATACTTTACAGGAACTTCGTTGTTTGGAAGATCAAGAGTCCAGCTTAGTTGAAAAAGGTTAGATAAGGTCGACTGATTTGCGATGGAATTCCAACCATTTCGCTTGATTTCGGAGAGGAAGTTGGTGCTTTCAATAAGCGGATTGCTAACCATGTTGGCAGCAAAGGATAGCGCTCGGATAAAATTGCTTTTGCCTGCATTATTGGGGCCAATCAAAATGTTGATTCGCTCGAATGTCAGTCCAGAGCAGGAAATATTTCGGAAATTGGAACAATCGAATGACTTAATCATGGAACCAGCCTCATTTCATAGTGTTAGAGTGGTCTTATTGAGATAATCATACCATACTACTCCATGAGTTGCAATTAGATAGTTACGATTAGACATTTTATCCTGTTGGACTGATTAGACAAAATGCTACAAAAAAGATTAACGCTGTAGGCGTTGGTTTCACAGATTGTTTAGCTCTTTCGTTCAAAATAGAGATTTTCATTTATACTTCAACTCACTATTGACTTGCAACGCAAAATGCGTTACAATTATTTTGAGGTGATAACCATGGAAAAAACGATGACACTCAATCTCCGTGTCAACCCCACTGTCAAACAGCAAGCTGAAGATGTGCTGAAGCAGCTTGGTATCCCGATGGCAACTGCCATTGATATGTACCTGCGTCAAATCACTCTGACCGGCGGCATTCCGTTCTCGCTGTCCCTGCCGAAAGCCCCGGCTGCGCTGAACGCCGACACCATGACCGATGAGCAGCTCCACGCCGCCTTGCAGGCAGGCATTAAAGAGGTGCAGAACGGTGATACCGTGGATGCTGCAAGCGCATTCGCACAGTTCAGGGAACAGCACAGATGAAACAGTATGACGTAAAAATTTCCCATGCAGCCCTCAGCGACATGGAGCAGATTTACAACTACATTGCTGACCGTCTGTTGGAGCCTGACACGGCTATGGGGCAGTATAACCGCATTGCAGAAGCCATCCAGTCGCTGAACATCCTGCCGGAACGCTGTGCGCTAGTGGAAAGCGAGCCGGAGCGCACCCAAGGGCTGCGGCAGATGCTGGTGGACAACTACTCGGTGTTCTACATCGTGAGCGAGGATGCGGTGTCGGTAGCCCGTGTGCTGTACAGTGCATCCGACCTTGTGCGCCGTCTGCGGAGAATGAAGTAAGGAGGTGCAGCCATGACTGCCGTGATTTACGCCCGCTATTCCAGCGATAATCAGCGCGAAGAATCCATCGAAGGCCAGATTCGTGAATGCACCGCCTATGCCGAAAAGAACGGCATCACGGTCATCAAGCACTACATCGACCGTGCGCTTTCTGCCAAGACAGACAACCGCCCGGACTTCCAGCAGATGATCAAGGACAGCGAGAAACGGTTGTTTGACATTGTGCTGGTCTGGAAACTTGACCGTTTCGCCCGAAATCGTTACGATTCGGCACATTATGAGTACCAGTTGGAACGAAATCATGTTAAGCTGGTATCTGCCACGGAGCCTATCTCTGACAGCCCTGCGGGTATCATGGTCAAGAGTATGCTGACTGGCATGGCCGAATACTACTCGGCAGAACTTTCTGAAAAGGTCGTGCGCGGCATGACCGAGAATGTTCTGAAAGGCAAGTACAACGGTGGTACAGTTCCCATCGGCTTCAAGGTGGACGAGGAAAAGTTCTTTCAAGTCGACCCGCTGAAAGCTCCCTTTGTGGTAGAAGCCTTCCAGCGGTACAACGATGGTGCAACTATGAAAGAACTGATGAACTGGCTGAACGACAGTGGCGTGACCACCAACCGCAACCAGAAGTTCACCTACAACAGTGTCCAGACGCTGTTGACGAACAAACGGTACATCGGTGAAAACCACTTCAAGGACATTGTGATGCCCGACAGCATCCCGGCCATCGTGGATAAAGATTTGTTTGAGGAAGTGCAGCTGAAAATCAAAAAGAACAGCCGCGCTCCTGCCCGTCACAAGGCCGAGGACGATTACTTGCTCACCACCAAGCTGTTCTGCGGAATGTGCGGCGCGATGATGTTCGGCGAGTGCGGTACGGGTAGAAACAAGGTCGTTCATCATTATTATAAGTGCGCCACCGCGAAGCGTTTCAAGACCTGCAAGAAAAAGACCGTCCGTAAAGAGTGGCTGGAAGATTTGGTCATAGCTGAAACCATGAAGCTGATTCAGGACGATGCCGTGATCAATGCCATCGTTGCAGAGGTGCTGGAACTGCAAGAGCAGGAGAACACCACCCTGCCCCTGCTGGAAAAGCAGATGAAAGAGGTGGAGAACAGCATCGAGAATATGCTGAACGCCATCCAAGCGGGTGTACTGACCAGTTCCACCAAGGCACGTCTGGAAAAGCTGGAAGAACAGCAGAAAGAACTGGAAGTCCGCATTGCCGAGGAGAAAATCGCAAAGCCCCGGCTGAGTGAGAATCAGATCCGTTTCTGGCTGACCCGGCTCCGCAAGCTGGACACGAGGGTGAAAAGCCACCGGGAAACGCTCATCAACACCTTCGTGAATGCTGTTTACCTCTATGATGAAAAAGTTTTGATTACATTCAACTACAAAGACGGCACAAAAACCATCACTTTCGATGAAATCGCCGCCAAAGATGCCCCAGAGGGCAATGGTTCGGATTTGGGTTGCTTCGCTCCACCAAGAACTCCAGCGTCGTAAAGATGCTGGAGTTTCTCTTTTGTCGAAACTTTTCAACGCATATCCAAGGGTGGATTCGAACAGCTGCGGCGCTGTCGCCGAAGACAGCGCAAAAACAGCCCAGTGGGCTGTTTTTAGCAGCGCGGCTTGCGACATCCACCCGCGCCCACCAAAAATGCTCAGCGTATGAAAGTACGCTGGGCTTTTTGTTTTGCCAAATCATAGCAAAAACCGGTTGGCGTCATTCACACCAGCCGGTTTCCTTTTACACTTTCAGATTTTTCTCTTTCCGCTCAAGATAGAGGAAGAAGCAGACATTCAGCACGATGCCCACAGCGGTAGAGGTGGGCGCGGCCAGACCGATCATGGTCAGGCTGGCGTTAGGCTGGATGCTCATGATGTAAGCCATGGGCAGGCGGACCAGGAGGGTCTGCACAAGGCCCTGCACCATGACCCAGACGGTCTTGTTGTTGCCGTTGAAGTAGCCCACCATGCTGAACAGCACCGCTGTGACGATCGCCTCAGGCGCAAAACCGCGCAGATAGGCGAAGGCATTCACAATGACGGCGGCGTCTGTAGTGAAGATGCCGGACAGCAGGTCGCCCTCGAACCACACCAGCGCAAACACCGCACAGCCGAAGACCAGACCGATGGCAATGCCGGTGAACAGAGTCTGCCTGGCCCGCTTTTTATTGCCGGCGCCGACATTCTGAGAGACGAAAGAGGCCATCGACTGCATCAGAGAGCTGGGGATGAGCATGGCGAAGTTGACGATCTTGCAGGCCACGCCGTAGCCGGAGGACGCTTCCAGACCCAGACGGTTGACGAAGGCGCAGAGCGCCAGAAAGGAAACCTGCGTCAGAAACTCCTGCAAAGCCAGCGGCAGGCCAATGTCCAGAAACTTGCGGCACTGGAGGTTGAGACGGAAATCAGTCTTTTTGAGCTGGAAAGGCAGATGTTTTTTCAGCAGCATCGCCACAGCGCACACGACGCTGACAGCCTGCGCCGCCACAGTGGCGATGGCCGCGCCGGCGGCGTCCATGTGGAACCCGGCCACCAGCAGCAGGTCGCCGAAGATATTCACGATGCAGGCCACCAGCACGAAGATCAGAGGCGACTTGCTGTCGCCCAGACCACGGAAGATGGCGGACAGCACGTTGTACGCCACGATGAAGAAGATGCCTGCGCCGCAGATGCGGACGTAGCTGGCCGTCAGCTCGACGGCCTCCGCCGGGGCCTGCATCAGGATGGAAATGCCGCGTGTAAAGCCCACCATCACCACAAACAGCGCCGCAGCGATGATGGCGAACACCACAGTGCCGCCACCGATGACCTGCCCGATGTACTCGGGGTGCTTTTCGCCCAGATAGCGGGCGATGAGGACGGTGATGCCCATTGCAAACTGGGTCACTACAAAGGTCACGAGGTTGAGCACCTGACTGCCAGTGGAGACAGCGGAAAGGCCCGCGGTGGTTCCGAAACGCCCCACCACCAGCAGGTCTACCGCGCCGTAGGCAGCCTGCAGCACCAATGCGCCCAGAATGGGCAGCATAAAGAGAGCAAGTTTTTTCGGGATGCTGCCCTGCGTGAAATCACCTTTATCGCTTTTCAAGAGAAGTTCTCCTTTTCCACATAACTTGATAGAATGCTTCGATGGTGCGGATGGTACACTCTGCATCCGCTTCGGAGATGCTGTCCAGACAGGGCGCAAGCTCCCGGAAATAATCCGCATCGTACTTCTTCGAAAGCTGCCGCCCCGCCTCAGAGAGAGACAGGTATGTCACCCGCCCGTCTTCGGCAGAGAGTTGCTTTTTCAGGTAGCCTTTGGCCTCCATCTCCTTGACGGTACGGGTCACGCCGGGGCGCGGCAGGCCCAGCGCGTCGCTGAGGTCAGACACTTTCACCCGCAGCCCCTTTGCCTCCAGCTTCTGGATGGCGTCCAGATATTGGATGTAGGAGGGCATCACGCCATCTGGCAGCGGAGGCAGCATGTCCCGCGCCCGCTTTGCCAGATAGCAGGTGTCCATCATCCGCTTGATGAGTTCGATGGTCATAGTTTCTTTCCTTTCCAAAAGTTGCCTCAGATAATTACCTCTAATAATTATATGGATAAGCGCCCCCCTTGTCAAGCCCCTCTGCAAAGTTCGAGGTTCTCCGGCAACGGTCGTCCTCTTGTTAGACATTCCTACGGGTTGGGAACCGCGCACTAACAAAAGCCCCACTGGGGCTTTTGTTGCCCCGCCTGCGGTGGGGCCGTGCTGTTCAAGTCCTCTTATCCGCTGTTATAGCTAAAGGGAAAATGTCATATAAAACAAAAAAGACAGCTACCAAAAGCTGTCTTCCTTGTGGTGCGGTAAAGCAATCCAAATCCGAACCATTTCCCTCGGATGCAACTTCTGTCGCTTCTC
>ENA-OURO01000587-OURO01000587.1-human-gut-metagenome-genome-assembly--contig:-NODE-587-length-14034-cov-3.629802_pt1 | contig 14034 bp, 9 predicted proteins | sample MGYA00242098_ERZ508985 | MGnify/ENA primary metagenome ERZ508985 (study PRJEB26280, sample SAMEA2531409) | human gut metagenome | biome: human gut; feature: human-associated habitat; material: faeces...
TGTAAAACTGCTGAAACAATAATCTTAAAAACATTGGAACCGCAAATTCCAAGATCAATCTTGCCGGTGATCCTTCGGTCAGATTTTTTGTCTGTTTCTGTGTCCTTTCCATCATTTCAATTCCTCCCAATGAAATAATTGTATATGTCAATAATGATCCACTCAAATTTCCCCATTCCACAGTGGGCAAAAAAAAAGGACTGCAGCGTACACAGTCCTTAAAGGAGAAGGTATGAAAAAAAAATCTAAGCTACCAGTGAGTCGACATTTACTCTCTGATATGGTTATTATTATAGGGTGGAATTATGAACGTGAAATGTTATAGTTATTAATATTTTGTAAACATTATTTTTTGTATGAAATCATTGCTTTTGTACACACTAAATAGAGCACTTCCGCCGTCTAAAATTGCGTTTGCAGAAAGGAGGATCCGTTATGAATGCACATCCTTTGCTTCGACAACTGCTTATTATTACATTTATATCGGGTGCTGTTCTTTTGTCCTTCAAATACGTTTTACCCCTTATTTTCCCGTTTTTATTCGCATATACACTGATGCGGAGCTTAATGCCTATCGTCCTATTTTTACAAAAAAAATGTCATCTTCCAAAGTGGCTGGCGGCAAATGGCACCTTACTCTTGATCTCTCTTGCCTTTTTGGGTATTTTTTTGCTGATCGGATGGCTTTTATTTCAGCAATGTAAACTACTTCTCACAAATTTGTCCATTTATCATCAAATTTATACAAAATCCATAGAATCCTGTTGTCATAATATTTTGCGACATTTGGATTATTATTTAGGTCTGCAAAAAGGTAGTTGCCTAATATTTGCTAAGGAACAGTTTCACAATCTGGATCCATCATCATTTACAAACCTCTATCAAAATATTGGCAGGATAGCGCTGCAATGTATGGGAAGCTCAATGCGAGTATGCGCATTTTTGCTGATCGTTATCGTCAGTTTCATCGTTTTGTGCAAAGACTATGATCATTTGCATACTATGATCCGCAAAAATCGTTATTTTTCGGTTTTGTCAGAGCTTGGGCATACCATGTGGAATACCGGATTTGCCTATATGCGAAGTCAGCTCATCATTATTGGCTGTAATTGGGCTATTTGCACAATTGCCTTTCTGCTCATCCGCAATCCATATTGTATCGTGATCGGTCTGTTTATTTCCATTTTTGATGCATTTCCTATTTTGGGGAGTGGGATGATATTGATTCCATGGGGACTTGTAAAATTATTTCATGGTTCTTTTTTCGCGGCCGCAGTTCTGCTTACTGCATATTTATTAACAGTATTTATGCGTGAATTATTAGAAGCAAGGTTAATTGGAAGTAACTTAAATACACTTCCTTTTTTTACCCTTGCTTCCATTTACATCGGTATTTCATTGTACGGTGTGTGCGGCATCTTTCTCGGCCCATTTGCGGTCGTGCTGATCCGCTCCATCTATCAGATATGGATGCGCAGTGCCTAAGAGTTTTCGACATATCCGAGCTGTTAAGCTACAACTTGCGTATATGCAGATCCTCTATAAACTACTGCCTCACTTAATTGAAATAAACAAGCTCTTCTTTTGGCTTTTCTGCCGCTTCCACCTGCTCTGCATAAAAGACAGGACCTTCCTCGCCATATTCCTTCATGAATTTGTATTCAAATCGGGCCGTCACGGTAACATACTGCTTTGCCTTAAACTCTGACCAATCATCTGCTTTGCACAGAAATCCCATATACTGTACATCGTCTGCACAGCAGGTCATCGCAAAACGTCCAAATACTGCAAAGCCTGCCGGAATCCCCTTTGGCTTCTGGATCAAACCTGTCACCTTCAACGTCTTATTCTGATATGTTTCCGGATGGTCGATCATGTCAATATACCAAAGTCCAAAATCATCGTCACTAATTTCAATGACATCTGCATTGACATCAAACGGCATCTGATCTTTCATCTCATAAAACTCATCCTGTGCGGATTCATAGACGATCTGCGCCCGCGGATTGACCGCTTTTATGCTTCCACGGATCGAGTTTTTATTCGTCTTTTCGACGGTGCAACGGTTAATGATTATCATTTCTGCCACGCGGAACTGATCTACCATCATAGATGGCATATTTTTCATATATAAAGCAAATGTTTCATCATTGACTACATCTATCGTCTGAAAGATCACTTCACGATCAAAACAAATTTCTTCCATATCATCATACAATTCCGGAATGTGCTTTGTCGGCCACATACCGTTGTATTCAATGATGATGCGGTCCGGACGGTGTTTTTTCAAAAATTTCTGAATGATCTTTCCATTAAATGCTTCTTCGTCTTCGATGTATTCCACAACGCAGTTGGCCTTCTCTAACACGTCCGGTTCGTATTCTAACTCGCCCTCTTCGCATGCCAAGATCATCGTTTTGATCTTGTCGTCAAACATATCATCCACGACAAGGTCACGGATCAGATTCGTCTTACCGGCTTCCAAAAAGCCCATAATGACGTATACCATCATCTCCTCTTTCTTCTTACCAAACATTCAAAACCTCCATCAACTCTATGTTTAGCTTCCATTTGAAATGGAAGCCGTAAATCGTAGTCCTCTTTACGCAACGTGGAATAATTCTTTGATCGCATCTTCCTTCAAGTCAGCACCGATAACACAAATACGTCCTGTAAAGTCGGCTGCTCCGCGGCGAACTTCCGTCTCTTCCGGTACCAGATCAAAGTGGAACCACTCTCCTTCTGCTGCCGCTACGATACCCTTTGCACGTAAAACGTCACCATAGTCTTTCGTCTCAGCTAACTTGTGCAAAATCTCGGTAAGCTCTTCCTCCGTAAACTTGTGCGCTGTCTCAACGCCCCAGCTTGTAAATACATCATCTGCATGATGATGGTGATGGTCATGATGATGTCCGCATCCACACTCACCGTCATGATCATGCTCGTGGTCGTGATGGTCGTGATCATGATGATGTCCGCATCCACACTCGCCATCGTGATGATGATGGTCATGCTCCTCTAACAGCTCTTTTTCCAAAGAATTAACCTTTTCCATAGCCTCTACGATATTTTTACCCTGAATATCATCCCATGGTGTTGTAATAATAGATGCTTCCTCGTTTTTCTCACGAATCATCTTCAGACAAGCATCCAGCTTGTCGGCTGACACATTCTGTGTACGGCTCAAGATTACTGTTCCTGCGTATTCGATCTGGTTGTTGTAGAACTCACCATAATTCTTCATATACATCTTGCATTTCGATGCATCTACAACCGTTGCCGTACTGTTGATCTGTACTTCATCACCAATATTTTTTACTGCTTTGATCACATCAGACAACTTGCCAACTCCGGATGGTTCAATAATAACACGATCCGGACTATATTTTGTAAGCACCTCTTTGAGTGCCTCTCCAAAGTCACCAACCAAAGAACAACAAATGCAACCGGAATTCATCTCTGTAATCTGGATTCCTGCCTCTTTCAAAAATCCACCATCGATACCGATCTCACCGAACTCGTTCTCGATCAAGACTAACTTCTCACCTTCAAATGCTTCTGCGATCAGCTTTTTGATCAACGTCGTTTTACCTGCTCCTAAAAATCCTGAAATAATATCAATCTTTGCCATTGTCTCATCAATCCTTTCTATCGTCATTTGCATTTGCCTCTAACTATCATTATAACAAACCTGTCAACTCTCAAATTGCTGTTTCGTTGTCTCATACATCGCAATACTCGCCGCGATCGGCAGATTCAGACTGTCGATGCGATTGGAATGCGGAATGATCACACTTGTCCCGATCTGTGCAAAGCGATCCGGCAGTCCGGTCGCTTCGTTGCCAAAAAGCAAAGAAAACGTCCCCTGTGGTCTGATCTCATGCAGACTTTTCTTGGCGTCCAACATAAATGGATATAATTCCCGTTCACCAAACTGTGCCTGATATTCATCAAAATCCTCAAAGTAAACAAAGTTTGTCGAAAAAATCGCCCCCATGGACGCTCTTACCACTTTGGGGTCAAAGGCATCCACTGCCGGACGTATGATCGCCATCTGATTCAAACCAAATCCTAAGGCGCTCCGCATGATCGTTCCCATATTGCCGGCATTAGAAGGATTTACCAAAACTATGTGGGATGTTGTTTTCTCCAGCTGCCCTTCATATTTCGTAAATTCTCCGATCACGTAACAATTTTCTTTTTGAGACAATACATGAAATATTTTGTCTGTCTGAACCATTTCTATACCGGCATCCCTGCACAAACTACGCAGTTTGTCTAATGTTTCCCCCTCTTTCATGCCGGAGTGAATATATACCCTCGTCACCTTGTCCGGCTGAAAGCGTAACAGTTCAAATGTCAGCGTTATACCTAATGCATAGGAAACCGGGGAATCTTTGCGGTATCTCTTATATCCTGCCATCTTTTATCCTTCCTGTTCAATGCGCACATCGATCGTCATATCTCCAATTTCTGTTGAAAAAGGAATCGTAAACATTTCCGTTGCCGCACCATCATAACTTGCACCAACACAATAATCCGGTGGTGTAATATCAATCATAATATTATTATTTGCAAATACCGTCGCCGCATTGCCCGCCACCATATTTCCTAATTCCGAAATTGCACTCTGTCCGATCGCATCAATGGCATTGACCGGCATCATCATCATTTTAGATACGACCCCAAGTGCTGTCTGTGGTTCAAAATTAAGCAATACTTCTCCCGAAAGCTGACCTACCAGCCCGAGACGGATCAAAGAATTTTCTTCCGGGAAACTCTGTTGTCTAAGAGATGGTGTCCCTATTTTTAAATCCAACATACACATATCTTTCATCACTTTGCACACAGATATGATAAATGGATTGACATGCTCTGCTTTCAAACTTTCTCCCTCCCCTTACAACTGGAAATAATCCCAAAAATCTTCACTGATATTAACATCGCACTTATTGAGCCAGATGTTATATTTCTTTTGGAACAGGCGATTCTGGCGTTTTGCAATGATAACTTCCTTGCGAGCCTGTGTCGCATCCTCTTCCTTGTCATTGACGCAATATATAATATAATATCCCTGCGTTCCCTCTACAACACTGCTGACTTCACACTTTTTGAGGGCTAACGCCGCATCCAATGCCGCTTTCTCCAATTTGGTGGAACTTTTGCCAACCACCAGTTCCTGCGTTGTTGCATCGGTATTATCTTTGGCCAATGTCAAAAAGTCTTTCGTCTTAACTGCACGAAGCTGCAGCTGTTCTGCCCACTTAAGAGCCTGTGCCTTGGCTTTCTCATCCATATCGATCTTCTGTCCGGAACTTCCGATCCCTTTCGTCATGATCTCAATATACTGGATCGCAGCCTGCCTTGCTTCCTCATCTGACACATCGGTGTTTGCCTTGTCAGTAGCCACATAAAACATTTTATTGGCAAGCACGTTTTCTTCATACAATTTACTAAGTCCCTGAACGGATAAATAATATTTCTTTTTATCACTGTCAGACACCTTTTCCATGATCTTTTCTGCCTTTTGCATTGCCTCGTCTTTCTCATCATTGGTAAGTGAAACTTCATTACGATCCGCTGCCTGCGCGATCACTTTAAGCTGTGTTACCATATTGACAATTTCCTGCTTTGCCTGAGCACCCACTGTTTTATTTCCGCCCAGCGAATAGTTCCATAGCTCACTTCCAAAATTGCCCTCATACTGTCTTTTTAATAGGTAGGCATAGTTCATCATCTCGCTATATTCTACACCGTCACTGCCCACTGACATAACGATCGAATCCTTATCCGGTGTTCCTGCCGCAAGCTTTACCTTTTTTGTGCCAATCTTGGAATTGCCACAGCCCGTGCATACTCCTGCCACGGCAATGCATATGCTTAAACCAACTGCCATCCATTTACTTTTCTTTATCATAGTCACCATGCCTTTCCGTTACTCCACGACTTTTCCGATCTCACGGATCAACTGATTCACTGTCTGGAATAATTTTTCTGCTGTCTCCTGCTTACTTACTGTTTTGGAAACAGACGGTACCTTCACCGCAGCAGGGATCCTTCCGTATCCGCTGCGATAACTTTTGCCTGCCGGCTGTGGTTGTGGTTTCATCGTGTAAATAAAATAGGATTGTTCTTCCTTTTTGGCCGCCTGCACCACCTTAAAAGCGCCCTCATACGATTCTACCATTTTTACAAGGTTTACGGAAGAGATTTTTGCATTTGGTTTCAGATAAAATCGAATTTGGTTCGTTTTTTGCACAATTTGTGTGATTCCGGCACGGTGTGCTTCCGCTTTAAGCAGTGCCACACGCAATAAATTCTCAGCCGCATTAGGCAATTCTCCAAATCGATCGATCATTTCTTCCTGCATATCTGCATATTCTTCCGCATTTTCAATCCCGGCGATACGTTTGTACATATCCAGCTTTTGAAATTCACTACGAATATAAGTTGCCGGAATAAACGCATCCACTTGCAGCTCCAAACTAGTCTCAAACGGTTCCTCTTCCGGCTGTTCGCCTTTCAGTGTAAGTACCGCCTCATTGAGCATTTTACAGTACAGATCATATCCAACCGCTTCCATATGCCCGGACTGCGCTTCACCAAGCAGATTCCCGGCTCCGCGGATCTCCAGATCCCGCATCGCCACTTTGATCCCGGAACCCAGTTCCGTGTATTCACGGATAGCGGCCAGTCTCTTCTCCGCCACCTCTTTGAGCATACGTCCTCGCTGATACATCAAAAACGCGTATGCTGTACGATTTGATCTTCCGACACGACCGCGAAGCTGATAAAGCTGTGACAGCCCCATCTTATCGGCATGATCAATGATGATCGTATTTACATTCGAAATGTCTAATCCGGTCTCAATAATCGTTGTTGCTACCAAAACATCTATTTCGCCGCTGATAAATGCCATCATGATCTTTTCAAGTTCTCGCTCACTCATCTGCCCATGCGCAAAAACAACATTGGCATCCGGCACCATTTTTGCTACTTCTGCCGCCACCTCTGCAATACGGGCAACGCGGTTATACACATAATACACCTGTCCGCCTCTTCCCAATTCGCGATTGATCGCCTCACGAATGATCTCATCATTATGCTCCATCACAAATGTCTGTATTGGCAGACGGTCTACCGGTGGCTCCTCTAACACGCTCATGTCCCGAATGCCGGTCAAACTCATATGCAGCGTTCGTGGGATCGGTGTTGCACTAAGCGTAAGGACATCAACATTTCCTTTCATCTGCTTGATCTTTTCCTTGTGTGTCACACCAAATCGCTGTTCCTCATCAACGATCAATAACCCCAAATTCTTAAATTCCACGTCCTTAGACAGCAGACGGTGTGTGCCGACAATAATATCAACCTGTCCCTTTCGCAGTAGATCTATCGACTTTTTTTGCTGTGCCGGAGTACGAAAACGTGATAACATCTCAACTTTGACCGGAAAGTCTCCGAGTCGTTCGCACAATGTGTTGTAATGCTGCTGCGCTAAGATCGTAGTTGGAACAAGCATCGCTACCTGCTTTCCATCATTTACCGCCTTAAATGCCGCACGCAATGCGATCTCTGTTTTGCCATAGCCAACATCCCCGCAGATCAGCCGATCCATGATCTTGTCACTTTCCATGTCCTTTTTAACGGCGGCAATGGCTGTCAACTGATCTTTGGTCTCCTCAAATGGGAAAACCTCCTCAAATTCCTGCTGCCACACAGTATCCGGACTATAAGCATATCCTTTTTGTTCTTGTCGCTTGGCATATAACAAAACCAATTCTTTTGCCACTTCCTGCACAGCCTTGCGCACGCGTGTCTTGGTCTTTTTCCATTCCGGTGATGACAAGCGGTTTAGTTTCGGCTGCTTCACCTCACGCCCGGCGTATTTCTGCAACAGATCCAGTCCCGATGCAGGAACATATAGATTTCCGCCGTCTCCATACTCAATCTTAATATAGTCCTTCGACACATGGTCGACTGTAATCTTTTCGATACCTTTGTAAATACCAACTCCATGATTCTCATGGATCACATAATCGCCAACGCTTAATTCATTAAAGCTCTGTATCGCTTTTCCATCGTATTTTTTCTTCTTGACATTACGCCGTTTCTGCTTTGTGCCAAAAATATCACCTTCCGTCACAACAGCAAACTTCGTCATCGAATAAACAAATCCATGACGCATAAATCCATACGATACCATAACCTGTCCGGCTTCCAACGGCATATCCGGCTTCTCATGATAAAATGCCGGAATTTCATATTCTCCCAAGTCTTTACTTAAACGCTGCGCACGCGTCCGAGATCCACAAAGGAGCAGTACACGGTATCCATTCTTTCTCCAGCGAAGCATATCGTCTACAAGTAGTTCAAAATGCTTATTATAGGACCCCACCGGCTGTACCTGTACATTCACCTGCGCCCTGCTCGCAAGCTGCTTTGGCAGTCCATCCAGCAAAGACAAAATAACAAGCTGCTTGTTCTGCAGCAATCCAAATAAAGGATCCATTCCCTGCAAGATCTCCGGCTGCTTTGGCAAAAGATAGCCTTTCTCCAATCTGCTTTCCATACTGTCACGAAACTCTGTTTCCACCGCCTGAGCTTTCTCATAACAGCGGGATGGCTCATCTAAGAAAAAGATTGTCTCCTCCTCTGGCATAATATCAAAAAAGGACAATGTTTCCACCGGAAAATAGGGCAGGTAGGCTTCCAACCCAATACGGCTCTGATATTGTTCGTAATCATTTTTTATTTCCTGTAAATGGTCATTTAACCGATTCACTTCTTCGAATTTCTTCGCCTTTTTTAATTTTGTGCTGATCTTTGCTGCGTCTTTCGCCATTTTTGTAAAACCATCGGCAATTTGCTCAGTAGTCAAAATTAATTCCGATGCCGGAAAGATGGTAAACTCTGCAATGCGTTCAATTGAGCGCTGACTCTCCACGTCAAACGAACGGATCGTGTCAATCTCATCATCCCAAAACTCGATACGATATGGGCAGTCCTCCGTTACCGGAAATACATCCAAAATTCCTCCGCGCACAGAAAAATCTCCAGGCATCTCAACCTGTGCCTGTCTCACATAACCCATATTGACTAGATTTTTGCAAAGAGTCTCAAGATCATATGTCTCCCCTTCCGCTACCTGCTGCTTCGCCTGCTCATAGATCTTTTGCGATAGTACGAACTCCATGCCGGCATCGATCGAGGTGACAATGGTTCCCCCTTTGCGATCCAGTAATGCCTCTCTGACTTTAAGTCTCTGTGTGCTAAGTGCATTACCATGTACATCAGCACTAAAAAAAATCACATCTTTCGCCGGATAATACATAACTTCCCGGTCAAACATGCGATAGTCTTCTGCGATTTCCCGTGCCCTCAACTCATTCGCCGCAATGATCACTTTCCATTTCAGAGACTCACCGGTAAGTCCATAGATCCATTGGCACTTTTGTGATTCGATGCATCCCGATATCTGCAATGGGAATTGCTGCTTTTGTATTGCCTCTTCGGCATTGCGGTACGCCGTAATCTCCGCCAAAGGCGCCAATAATGTTTCCATCACTGCCCCAACCTCTTACTTTCCGTTAAATTGATTCATCGCCGCTTCAACGCTGTCTGTCAAAATAGTCTCACATGCCTTTACCGTCTGCTCCAGCGCAGTACGGATCGTCGGCTCTTCCTCTGCCGGGAATCTCCCCAACACATAGTCCGCCAGATCCCAGCCTGCCGGTTTCTCTCCCACGCCGATCCGGATCCGCGAAAACTGCTGCGTCCCCAAATGCGCAATGATATTCTTGATTCCATTATGTCCACCGGCACTTCCTTTGGCACGTACCCGAAGCTTTCCCGGAGCCAATGCGATATCATCATAAATGATGATCAATTCCTCCTCGGGATCGATCTTATAAAAATCCACCAGTTCGCGTACACTCTCACCGCTAAGATTCATATATGTCTGCGGCATCGCCAACAGCACTTTATTCCCTGCGATCATTCCCTTACCGCATACCGCCTTGTGTTTCTTGATGTCCATCGAAATGCTGTAGGCATCGCTGATCGCCGTAATCGCCGAAAATCCAATATTGTGTCGTGTTCCGGCATATTTACGCTCCGGATTTCCTAATCCTACTATAATATACATTGTTAACCTCGTTTCTATGCTGTCTGTTATTACAATCGCACAATCTCCTAAGCCGGGTTCAGCGATACTGCCTTTTTCTCGCTGCCCCCGGCTCTTATATTGCTATTTGTTTGTTGTGTCGGCTATTGCTAGTACGTCTTATTATCACGGTACTCCCCAATATGTACCGCCTCTCCACTGTACTGCTTTAACATATCCATTCCCATTACATGACGATTATCCATCGTGCGCATAATGTCTTTGATCTGCAATTGTGCAGCGACATGCGGTGTACTCAGATTATAAACCTGATTATCCCTGAATGAAAGTACATATGGCTGCAGCACATTGTACATGCCAGGAATAATGACTAATCCCTTATCACCGTTAGTCAGCTCGACACATACACCCGGTTCCAAAATATTAATACTGTGAATCAGCGCCTGTACCGCAACACGATCGTATCCATTTCCGGCATCTAATAGAAAGCGAATCGCCTGCACATCTGATGTTGGCTCTTCTTGTATGTTCATTGCCGTCAACTGGTCATAAATATACGCTGTACGCAATATTTCAACCTCCGGGATCTTCTTCTTTTCCATTTCATCATCTTTGCCGCCGACATGAAAGATTCTTCGCAATGCTACTGACAATATCATCTTGACACCGGCATCAAGCGAATAATCTCTGCTAAACATCTGATAAGCCGCCACATAATACGTATTGATCTTTTTGAGATCTTCTTCTGTCAATTCCAACTGCGATTTGCGTCGCAATCCGATCGGGATCAATAAGGTACCTATATCATGCAGTACTGCTGCTGTCACCAGATCTGTCTGGTTTTTCTCGGACAAATTCATCCGCTTTGCCATCATCGCACAGAGCAGCGCTGTGTTCAGTGAATGTTTATACACATAATCTTCCACGCTGCGAAGATTTTGGATGAAATTTATCTTGTGGTCCAAAGAACCATACTTCTGAACAAGCTGCGTCACAAACGTATTCAACTTCGCAGACGGTTTCTGTTTGCTGACTGCATCCAAGATCTCTTTGATTGCAAATACTGCCATCGTCTGATAGCGTTCAAACTCAATATCTTCTGCTGACATAGGTGGTACCGGCTCCGCCGGCTCTAATACATAAATACCGATCAGTCCAAAGTTCTGAATACTAATGATTCCCTGCTCTGTCAGTCTGGAATCTCTTTCGTACAACATAACTCCATTTTTGTTGTATATTGGTTTTGCCAAACGCATCCCTTTTTTTAATTCATCTGCTTTTACAAAAATCATGACAGCCCTCCTATCTACGCATTAGATCTGCGCTTTATTTATTTTTTTCTGCTAGATTGTTCGTTACTCGGTTATACAGCTCCCAAGCTGCGTTATAACCCATCTTTTTCTGTCTGTGGTTAACTGCTGCCGACTCACAGATGATCGCAATATTACGACCGGGGCGGATCGGAATAGAGTGGCACACAACCTTGTTGCCAAGAAATTCCGTATACTGCTCCTCCAGGCCAAGACGATCATAATCCTGTTCTTTATTAAATTCCTCAAGCTTAATGACCAGATCAATATTCTGATCATCCTTAACGCTCTCTACACCAAACAGTGATTTTGCGTCAATAATACCGATACCACGCAATTCGATAAAATGTCTCGTAATGTCCGGTGCGCTGCCGAGCAATGTGCTCTCATTGATTCGTTTGATCTCTACCACATCATCCGAAACAAGACGGTGTCCTCTATGAATCAACTCCAATGCGACTTCCGACTTACCGATACCGCTTTCTCCCATGATCAAAATGCCTTCTCCGTAAATATCTACCAGCACGCCGTGAACCGTACAGCGCGGTGCCATATTATAGTTAAGGCACTGGATCAGATCCGCCATAAATTCATTCGTAGCACGCTTGGTACGTAAGATCGGCACCTGATATTTCGTTGCCAATTCGATCAGACGGTCATCCACCGGAAGGTTACGGCAAAAAACGATACATGGTGGTTTGGGTGACTTCTCATTGCCACACAAAATCTCTTCTAACATTTGGACACTGTATTCTACACCTTTTTGCTCCATATAAGTATATTCCACCTGCCCAATGATCTGAATCCGGTTAGAATCAAAATAGTCAAAGAACCCTGCCAATTGCAAAGCCGGTCGATTAACATCCGATTGCGTCACTTTCACGTCCTCAATAGGTACATTCGGTGTACAGTTTTCTAATTTTAATTTGTCTACTAAATGTGTCAATGCGACACTGTACTCTGCATTCTGCATATTCTACCAACCTTTCTAACCATAGTGCATATTCCCTGCATCCCGCAAATTCCTGCCACCCTGCTGCAAATTTCTATACAGCTTGCTGGCAATCCCTATACAGATTGCTGCAAATTCCTATACAGCTTGCTGACAATCCCTGTCAACTGACAGAAAATCATCTATTTTGTTATGAGTCTTTCTTATGAAAAAACTCATATACATTTTGTGCTGCCTGTTCATTCATGGACTCAACTTCAGCCAATTGCTCTACGGAAGCTGCCTTGATCGCATCAAGTGAAACAAACCGCTTCATCAACTGTTTGCGACGCTTCGCCCCAATCCCCGCAATGTCATCCAATATGGATCTGACTTGCACTTTACTACGTAAAGAGCGGTGATACTCAATGGCAAAACGATGCACTTCATCTTGAATGCGTGTCATTAAATGAAATCCTTCACTACATGTATTGACCGGTATCTCACTCCCCTGAAAATACAATCCACGGGTGCGATGCCTGTCATCTTTCACCATGCCGCAGACCGGTATCACTATTCCCAGCTCCCTCAAAACAGACTCTGCAACATTCACTTGGCCTTTCCCGCCATCCATCATGATCAAATCCGGGAACACCGTAAAGCCTCCCGTTACTTTTTCCCCTTGATCTATCTGTTGTCGTTCCTCCAGACCGTGACGAAATCTTCTTCCAAGCACCTCTTCCATGCTGGCATAATCATCCGGGCCTTGCACCGTCTTAATGCGGAACTTACGGTAATCGCTGCGCTTCGGCTTTCCGTTTTCAAAAACAACCATAGAGCCAACCGACTGAAATCCACTGATATTCGATATATCATATGATTCCACCCGCTTTACTTCAGACATGCCTAACAGATCTGCGATCTCCTGCATTGCCCCTAATGTACGTTCTTCTTCTCTCCGCAGCTTTTCTGCATCTTGCGTCAAAACCAGCGCTGCATTCTTATGCGCCAGCTCGACTAAACGCTCTTTCTGTCCCTTTTTGGGTGCAAGAATAGATACCTTTCCACCACGACGTTCCGACAGCCAATCCGAGATCAGGTCTTTTTCTTCTAATTCATATTCTACCATGAGTTCTCGCGGAATAAAAGGTGTTCCTGCATAAAACTGTTTGATAAACGACTGCACTAACTCTTCCGGTGCATCACCGTCTATCCCTTTTAAATGATAATGATCCCGACCGATCAATTTGCCCTCGCGAATAAAAAACACTTGAATGACCGCTTCCAGATCAGTCTGCGCCATAGCGATCACATCGCGGTCAACCCCGCCAAAATCTGTAACTTTCTGATGCACTGCAACTTTTTTGACACTGGCGATCAGATCGCGGCAAGAAGCCGCTTCTTCAAAGGCAAGTTCCTCGACTGCTTTCGCCATCTTTGCTTCCAACATTTCTAAAACCTCTGAGAAATCTCCTTCCAAAAGTTTCAGTGCCTTGCTGAAATTTTGCTGATACTGTTCCGGAGTCACATATCCCTGACATGGTGCCTGACACTGCTTAATATGATAATTCAAGCACGGTCGTTCTTTACCGGTATCTCTTGGCAGCACACGATTGCATGTTCGTATCTGATAGATTTTATGAACCAGATCCAACATATCTCTTGCA
>ENA-OURO01000617-OURO01000617.1-human-gut-metagenome-genome-assembly--contig:-NODE-617-length-13557-cov-3.126648_pt1 | contig 13557 bp, 4 predicted proteins | sample MGYA00242098_ERZ508985 | MGnify/ENA primary metagenome ERZ508985 (study PRJEB26280, sample SAMEA2531409) | human gut metagenome | biome: human gut; feature: human-associated habitat; material: faeces...
CAAAATAGGTGTGAACTTCAGTAATAAAACAAGGAATATAGAGAAATGGGTTGTTGAGTGACAGAATGCCACACTTCATCGTTCCCAATGCCACACTTAAATACATGTAATGCCACACTTCGTAACCGTTGAAGTGTGGCATTACGTTTGTTTAGATGTGGCATTTTACCTGCTGAAGTGTGGCATTACAATTTCATAATGTGTATGCCGCTTCGTGCACATCTGCCACCGCCCGTCCGCTCGGATCATTTTTCCCTTGCAACGTGGCATCCCAGGCAAGTGCTTCAGCAGTAGAGCAAGCCACGCTCGGCACACTGGGCACGCTTCGGGCAGCCGACTGACTGGGGAAGTGTTCTTCGAAAATGCTACGATAGTAATATTCCTCCTTATTCTGTGGCGGATTGATGGGAAACCGTTCGGCAGCATGTTCCATCTGATGGTCGGTGACGGCGGCAGAAGTAATGGCTTTCAATGTATCAATCCAATTGTAACCGACGCCATCGGAAAATTGCTCTTTTTGTCGCCAGGCAACACTCTGAGGCAGCATATCCTGAAAAGCTTCGCGCACAATGCGCTTTTCCACTTCTTTGCCCGGACACATCTTGACGGCAGGGCTGAGGTTCATTGCCACATCCAGGAATTCTTTATCGAGGAAGGGAACACGACCTTCCACACCCCAGGCAGAAAGGCTCTTATTCGCACGCAGACAGTCGTACAGGTGCAATTTGGAGAGCTTACGGATCGTCTCTTCGTGGAAAGCCTGCGGTGTGGGGGCTTTGTGGAAGTATAGATAACCACCGAAAACCTCGTCAGCACCTTCACCACTAAGCACCATCTTGATGCCCATAGACTTGATGACACGTGCCAACAGGTACATCGGTGTGGAAGCACGAACAGTGGTAACATCGTATGTTTCGATAAAGTAGATGACATCACGCAAGGCATCGAGCCCTTCCTGAATGGTATAATTGATTTCATGGTGAACGGTGCCGATGTATTCTGCCACTTCACGGGCTTTGATCAAGTCCGGTGCACCGCGCAGGCCGACGGCGAAGGAGTGGAGTTGAGGCCACCAGGCTTCGCTCTGGTTATCAGTTTCAATACGCTTGCGGGCATACTTCTTGGCAATGGCGGAGATGACGGAAGAGTCGAGGCCACCACTTAGCAGAACACCGTAAGGAACATCGGACATTAACTGGCGTTGCACGGCAGCTTCAAGGGCGAGTTTTACGCTGTTGATTTCTGGTTGGGTAGCCCGGCGGGCGGTGGTGTCATTGGCTTTGACGGCGGCATAATCGGTCCAGGGGCGTTGATACCAACGATGCATTTTCCCTTCACGTTCCCAGAAGTAATGTCCGGGCAGAAAAGGCTCGTAGGTATCACAGAAACCTTCGAGAGCTTTCAGTTCGCTACTGACGTAGATATGTCCCTGGTCGTCACGACCGATATAAAGAGGGATTACCCCGATAGGGTCACGGGCAATCAGATAATCGTCTGCTTCCTCATCGTAAAGGGCAAAGGCGAAGATACCGTTCAATTCTTCGAGGAAATGAATGCCTTTATCCTTATATAATGCGAGGATGACTTCACAGTCCGATCCTGTACGGAAAGCATACTTGCCGGCGTAGCGGGAACGGATTTCCCGATGATTATAGATTTCACCGTTGACGGCAAGGATTTGCTTGCCATCCGGAGAGTACAATGGTTGTCCGCCACTTTCCGGATCGACGATGGAAAGACGTTCGTGAGCCAGGATGGCACTGCCGCCTACATAAATACCACTCCAGTCCGGTCCGCGATGACGGATTTTCTGCGCCATTCGAAGCGCTTTGTTTCTCAATTCCTGGGATTGAGATTTGATATTGAAGATACCTACGATTCCACACATGATATTTAGTGATTAGGGGTTAATGATTAGTGATTAGTTCAGTGATTAGGGTTTAGTGATGAGTGATTAGTAATTAGTAAGTAAAGCATAGCGCAGCCTACTAATCACTAATCACTTACCACTAATCACTCAAATACTTGTCTATCCGTTCTGCCACTCTCCGTCCGTCCGCCAGTGCATGCACCACAAGGCTGGCACCGCGTGCCGCATCACCTGCTACGAACACATTTTCCGGAAATTCCGGTTGTTCCGGTTTCAGGAAGCCCATGGCCAGAAGTACCATATCGGCGTCTATCACTTCCTTCTTTCCGGTAGGCTTCATGGTAGGGCGTCCGCCATCCTGAGCCGGAATCCATTCCACTTCTTCCATCTCTACACCGCAGACTTTTCCATTCTTGCCAATAAACTGATTGGATGCCAGCGACCAGCGGCGCGTGCAACCTTCTTCGTGACTTGAAGTCGTCTTCAGCACAATGGGCCATTGTGGCCAAGGAGTAGCGTCATTGTGACCTACGGGAGGCTGTGGCATGATTTCAATCTGTGTCACACTCACGGCTCCCTGGCGGATACTCGTACCGATACAGTCTGATCCTGTATCACCGCCACCGATGACGAGAACCCGTTTGCCCTTGGCATTTACCAGACGGTCTTTGGGGAACGTTTCTCCATCGAGGATATGATTTTGCTGGGACAGCATTTCGAGGGCAAGATAAATACCTTTCAGTTCGCGTCCGGGGATATTGAGGTCGCGTGCCTGTGGCGTCCCGGTGCAGATGCAGTAGGCATCAAAGCCCGCGGGGAGGTTCTGTACATCTACCGTTACGCCCATTTCGAACTTGATGCCTTCGGCTTCAAGCACTCCCATCCGGCGGTCGATTACTGCTTTATCGAGTTTAAAATTAGGAATACCATAGCGCAGTAATCCGCCGGGCATGGGTTTGCTGTCAAAAAGAGTCACTTCATAGCCTTTAGCATTCAGCCGGCAGGCAGCGGAGAGTCCCGCAGGACCTGCACCAATGATGGCAACCCGCTTTCCATTACGTTCGGGTTGAATGGGCACGATGTAACCTTCGCGAAAAGCTGCTTCGGCAATAGCCGCCTCGTTTTCACGAATGGTGACAGGCTCATCACACGAAAGCTTCAGTACACATGACTTTTCGCAAAGTGCCGGACAGATGCGTCCGGTAAATTCGGGGAAGTCGTTTGTGGCGGCGAGCACTTCGTATGCTTCGCGCCATTTACCTTTATAAAGTGCATCCTGAAATTCAGGTTGTTTATTGCCCAATGGGCATGCCCAGTGACAGAAGGGTACACCGCAATCCATGCAACGTGATGCCTGGAGTTTACGTTCGTGACTGTTTAAAGTTTGCTCCACCTGACTGAAGTCGGTGATACGTTCGTGGACAGGACGGTATCCCGCTTCCTGTCGTGGTATGTTTAAGAATGCTTTTGGATCTGCCATTGTAGTATTGTTTAATTTGACTATCTTAATTCCCAAGAGGAGGAGAGTTGAGATGATGCTCTTGGTTCTGTAATTTTTAATAATCTCTCTGCATCTCTGCAATCTTCTGTTGCAGTTTCCGCATTTGCTCCTCTTGCAGTACCTTCTTGTACTCGATGGGGACTATCTGGATAAATTCATCCACATATCGGTTCCAGTCATCAAGCATAGTACGTGCCAGGTTGGAGCCTGTATAGAGGTAGTGCTGGCGGATGAGTTCGTGCAACTCTTTACGATAGGAGGCTTCTTCGATGAGGCTTAGTTCTACCATTTCCATGTTACAGAAATAATCGAAGTTTCCATCCTTATTCCATACATAAGCTACACCGCCCGACATACCGGCTGCGAAGTTGCGCCCTGTTGAACCGAGGACTACCACACGACCGCCCGTCATGTACTCGCAACAATGATCGCCTACACCCTCTACAACGGCAATGGCACCGGAATTACGGACAGCAAAACGCTCGCCTACGCGCCCATTGATGTAAACTTCACCACTGGTTGCGCCATAGAGCAAGGTGTTTCCTGCAATCGTATTCTTTTCGGCCTGGAAGTTAGAGCGTACCGGAGGCAATACGGCAATCCGTCCGCCCGAAAGGCCTTTGCCGAGGTAATCGTTCGCTTCACCTTCCAGCTTGAAGTTGACACCCGGTACAAGGAAGGCACCGAAACTTTGTCCTGCAGAACCTTTGAACTTTACGTTCAACGTATGTTCCGGCAGTCCCGCTTCACCGTACTTCGCGGCAATGGTGCCCGAAAGCATGGCTCCGCAAGCACGATCCGTATTGGCAATCGTATATTCCAGTGAGATTTCTTTCTGGTTTTCCAGAGCTTCGGCAGCGGCATGCAGCATTTCAACGTCTTTTACGTGGTCGATGCCGTGTTGCTGGTCGATGGTGTGGCGGATGGCTGCACCATTATCGACGCGTGCCAGTATTTTGTCGAAACTAATTAGGGATTGCTTGGGTGATTCGTTTTCTGACTTGCGGATAATAAGATCCGTCCGTCCGATAATGTCATCCAGACGTTCCACACCGATTTCGGCGAGATACTCCCGCACTTCCTGCGCCAGGAAAGTGAAGAAGTTTACCAGATATTCGCTGCGTCCGTGGAAGCGCCGGCGAAGTTCCTCGTTTTGCGTTGCCACACCCACAGGGCAGGTGTTCTGATGACATTTACGCATCATGACACACCCCAGTACAATCAAAGCGCTGGTTGCAAATCCGAACTCTTCGGCACCCAGCATCGCCATCAGCACGATGTCACGACCGGTTTTCAGTTGCCCGTCCACTTGCAGCATCACTTGCCCGCGCAGACCGTTCAGTACAAGAGTCTGTTGCGTTTCACTCAGTCCCAGTTCAGGAGAGATGCCGGCATAGCGGATACTGGAGGCAGGAGAAGCCCCCGTGCCTCCTTCCGCACCGGAGATGACAATAAGGTCGGCTTTTGCTTTGGCCACTCCGGCGGCAATGGTTCCTACACCGCTTTCGGCTACCAGTTTCACACTGATCTTGGCACGAGGATTTACATTCTTCAGGTCGAAGATCAACTGTGCCAAGTCCTCAATAGAATAAATGTCGTGATGGGGCGGGGGAGAAATCAATGAAATGCCGGGAATGGAGTGGCGCGTTTTCGCAATCACCTGGTCTACTTTAAAGCCCGGCAACTGACCGCCTTCACCCGGTTTGGCCCCTTGTGCCACTTTGATTTGTATTTCATCGGCATTCACCAGATACTCCGTTGTTACGCCGAAACGTCCCGAAGCTACCTGCTTGATGGCGCTACGCAGACTGGTTCCGTCTTCGCGGGGCGTAAAGCGTGCGCTGTCTTCGCCTCCCTCACCTGTGTTGCTGCGTCCGTGAATCCGGTTCATGGCAATGGCCATTGCCTCATGCGCTTCTTTGCTGATAGACCCGTAACTCATGGCACCCGTCACAAAGCGGTGCATGATGCTTTCTACCGGTTCAACCTTATCTATAGAAATGGGGGCACGGCGGAAATCCAGGAAGTCGCGTAGGAAGATAGGCGCTTCTTTTCTGTCTACCAGACTGGTGAATTCTTTGAATTTCTTATAGCTGCCCAAGCGTGTGGCGAGTTGCAAGGTAGAAATGGTTTCCGGATTCCAGGCATGTTTTTCTCCGTCTTTACGGAAAGCATACAAACCGTTGTTGGGGAGTAATCCGTCTACTTGTGCGGTAAAGCCTGCATCGTGGAATGCGATTGCATCGTGTGCCACTTCATCCAGCCGGATACCGCCTATTGTGGATCTTAACCCGCCGAAATAAGCATTGCTGAGCTCTTCACTCAAACCTACGGCTTCGAATATTTTCGCTCCCCGATACGAGCGGATGGTACTGATACCCATCTTACTCATGATCTTGAACAATCCCTTGCAGATGGATTTGATATATTTCTTTTCGGCTGTGGCATAATCCAATTGGATTTCTTTCTTCGCCACCAGCTTGTCGATCACGGCGAATGCCATGTAAGGGTTCAGGGCGCTGGCGCCAAATCCCAGTAACAGGGCTGCGTGCATCACCTCGCGTATTTCACCGCTTTCCACAACCAATGCCGTCTGCACACGTTTACCCACGGAGATAAGGTGGTGGTGCACTGCGCTTACTGCCAGCAGGGAGGGGATAGCCGCATGAGTGGCATCCACATCACGGTCGCTCAATATAATGTAGTTCACCCCTTCGCTGACGGACTCTTCCGCTTGCTTGCAAAGTGCTGTGAGTGCTTCCTGCAATCCGGCACGACCCTTTGCTACTTCAAACAGCAAGGGCAGTTTCACCGTTTTGAAACCTTTGTAGCGGATGTTGCAAAGAATATCCAGTTGTGCATTGCTCAGGATGGGATGGTTGAGGCGCACCATCTTACAATGGCTTTCGCTGGGTGTCAGGATGTTCATGCCCACGGCGCCGATATATTCCGTCAGTGACATTACCAGTTCCTCGCGTATCGGGTCGATAGGCGGATTGGTGACTTGTGCAAACTGTTGGCGGAAGTAGTTGTACAGTAGTTGCGGCTTATCCGAAAGCACGGCAAGCGGCGTATCATTCCCCATTGAGTTGATAGGCTCGGCACCCGTGGTACACATCGGAACGATGAGCCGCTCCACATCTTCCTTGGAATAGCCGAAGGTACGCAGCATCCTCTCGTAATCGGGCACAGTGTGCGCTACCTTACGGCCGCTTTTCAGCTCATCCAGTTCGATGCGGTTCGTTGCCAGCCAACTGCGGTAAGGCTTGGCTTCGGCCAACTGTTTTTTCAATTCTCCGTCGTAGTAGATTTCGCCTTTTTCGGTATCTACCAGTAGTATCTTACCCGGTTGTAGACGTCCCTTTTCTTTGATGTCTCCCGGTTCGAAATCCATCACGCCCACTTCGCTGGCCACTACCATCATATCGTTGTGCGTAATCAGATAGCGTGCAGGACGCAATCCGTTACGGTCGAGCATACCGCCCGCAAAACGTCCGTCGCTGAACAGCAAGGCGGCAGGGCCATCCCAGGGTTCCATCAGGATGGAGTGGTATTCATAGAATGCTTTCAGGTCTTCGCTGATGGGATTCTTTTCATTGAAAGATTCCGGCACCAGCATGGCCATGGCGTGCGGCAGGCTGAGGCCTGACATAACGAGGAATTCCAAAACATTGTCCAGTGAGGCACTGTCGCTCATTCCCGGCTGAATGATGGGGCGTATCTCCCTGATGTCGCCCAGGATGGGAGAGGAGAGCACACTTTCACGGGCTTCCATCCAACCCCGGTTGCCGCGGATGGTGTTGATTTCGCCGTTGTGAGCCAGGAGGCGGAACGGTTGTGCCAGTCCCCAGGTAGGGAAGGTATTGGTACTGAAGCGGGAGTGTACCAGTGCTATGCCGCTGGTGAAGTAGGGGTTTGTCAGATCGGGGAAGTAGCCTCGCAGTTGCAGTGAAGAGAGCATACCTTTGTAGATGATGTTCTTCGTGGATAGGGAGACAACGTAGAAATCTTCGCGCGTGGCAATATCCGATTTGCGTACTTTGTTTTCTATTCTTTTTCTTATGAGATAGAGTTTACGGTCGGCTGTCTCGCTTTCCGTAAATCCGGTGATGAAAATTTGTTTGATATCCGGTTCGTTGGCAAGTGCCGATTCTCCCAGAATTTCTGGACAAGTGGGCACATTGCGCAGGTGCATCAATGTCAATCCTTCTTTTTCAATCTCTTCGATGATAATACTTAAGATAGCACCTTGATCTTTCTCATCTTTCGGCAGAAAGAGAAGACCTGTACCGTATTTTCCTTTCTCGGGGACAGGAATACCCTGCAAAAGAATAAACTCGTGCGGGATTTGCAGCAGGATGCCGGCACCGTCTCCGGTTTTGTTATCTGCACCTTCGGCGCCCCGGTGACGCATGTTCTCCAACACCTTCAATGCAGACTCTACCAGTTCGTGTGACTTGCCTCCGTGGATGTTCACTAACATACCGACACCACAAGCGTCATGCTCGTTCTCTGCATCATACAAGCCCAACTGCCTGGGCTGTCGTTGATATACAGGATGTTGGCTTTCTTCCCTTCCCTGTTGTCCGGCTTTTCTCTTTGTTTCGTTGTTAAAAAGTTCTTCTTTCATCTTTTTAAGTTTACTTTATTCTGTAGTAATACCTATTATTACTATCAAAATGTTTGGCAAAAGTATTAATTTAATTTCAAATTGGTACAATAATATAGGTTTTTGTGACTTGAAAAATGTCTGTTTATTGGAGATATATTTTAAATTGAAATAAAATATATGCTTTTGTGTTTTGAATTGAAGTAAAATGTATGATTTATATTCCGTATTGTAAGTATGCCTTTCCCTCGTTCGAGAAATTGCCATATTGCCATAATGCCAAATAGCCAAAGAGGAAGTGCATGACATTTTTTTCGTTTCGTCCTTGTCCGGATATAACCAAGTCCGTACCAACTCCGTGTCAAGTCCATACCAACTCCGTACCAAGTCTATTCCTATAGACACGGAGATGGTACGGACTTGATACAGCGTTGATATGGGATTGACGTGGATTTAGTCTCTTTACCCGTTGGCAGAATTGATTTCTTTCTTTCGGGTATGAATAATGAGTATTTCTACATTAAGTAAATAGAGTATCTCAATTCCCCTCCTCCGTCGGAGGAGGGGTGCCCAGAGGGCAGGGTGGTAGGTAAAGCAAGAAATACCGATGAATCATATCAATAAGGAATTCTTTTCTCACCTACCACCTCCCCCTTCGGGTACTCCTCCTCCCGGGAGGAGGAGAACTGAGAATGATTCGAGAGGCATCATACTATTGCTATTTCTTTTACACTATTCGCTTACAGGTTCTACTTTCTTCTTTCTCTTGAATATGAACAGCTCACTCAGGCGGTCCATCTTACGGCGAAGCACAAGGCCGACACCTGTCTCGGTTATCTCACCATCGAGCACACTTTCATAGTTTTTGTTGTGGAACACGCGGACATAGCGTGTACCGCTATTGTCCAAACGATATTCCAAAGAAATATTATCGATGAATGATTCTACGTCATTCGTTGCATTAGCGCCACTGGATACTTTTCCACCGATTACAATCTGTATACGATCATTGAAGAAACGCTGAGAGTAGCGGAAACTATAGTCCGTCTGTTTATCACCCGTTTCAGCAGCGGTACGGTCTTCAATGCCGACACTGAGAGAAGCGTTCTTCAGATTTCCGGTCAGCGCATTAATCTGACTTTGCAGCACGCTGTTCAGTGCGGAACCCATAGTTAAGCCACCACCTTTTCCGCTGTTATAAAGATACATACCTGTGGCAAGCATGGTAATGGCTTGCTTGCTTCGTTCATCGGCACTCATTCCTGCCAGTTCGCCCTGTACGGTAGCATCATCGGGAGCACTCAGATTAAAACTCAAATCAGGGTTCTCCAAACGGTTCTTGATGCTGATGGAAACGTCGAAGTTCACCATGCGCGAACCGCCGTCATCGCCATCGGATACAGAAGCGCGGACACGTTCCGTAGCAGTCAGGTTGAGTGAAGGGTTCATCGGATTACCCGTCCAGTCCACATAACTTCCATTGACAAACTGGAACTCTTTCAACGGGATAACGGGCAGGGCATATTTCATCATACCACCTATCAACGTATAGCGACCGGACAATGTGAGATCTCCTTGCGGAGTATATTGCAGATTCAGGTCCCCTCCACCTTCCAGTTCCACACGACTACTGCGGTCGGGGCTAAGATCAGCACGCAAACGTACGGCATCATCGATGTGCACAGACATCAACATGTCCATACCGCCGAGCGACATGGTGGGGACCTCAGTTGCCTGCACCGAAGTAGTATCCGTAAAGGAAGTGAACGTGACAAGTTCACCCAAACGGTCTTCTACAGTCAGAGGAGAGTCAGTCAACACATAGGTCACATCTGTGTTACCCAGCAGATTCATGTTTCCACGCATGGTCAGTCCATCCAGCGGACCACGTACAGTGGCATTTAAATCTACAAAGATTTTGCCGTAAATCATACTTTCCTTGGTACGGGGAGCATCAAGCAAAGTGTAGTTCTGTGCACGCAGGTTCAACTTCGCCGTCGGATTTTCCATATTGCGGAAGTCTATGTTCCCGTCTATCGTAAAGGGATTCCGGCTGGTGGTGTATATGGCAAACTTATTAAAGATAAGTTGATTATTCTCTATCTTCAACGGACGATTGTCAAACCAGTAACGTGCACCTGCCTGACGGGCATAGACGGACACGCTGTCCAATGAGAGGTCACCGCTCAGTTTAGGCTTCTCCATGGCACCGCTGATATAGAGTCCGCCGTCGATGTCACCGGTAAAGGCAACTACCTGGTCGGGCATGAAAGCATTGGCAAGCGAGAGTGGGAAATGCTCAAAAGTAGTGTTGACTTCAACCGAATCGCGCCCATTCTTCTGGGTCAAGACGGCATCAGCGGTCATTACCTCCTGATCTCCCGACCGGAAATAGGCATTCAGATAGTGTGTACCTTTATCACCCGGAAGCCAAGTGGCACCCAATCCGATGTTACCTACCGGCTGGCGTTCGTAAGTCAGCTTTTCCACACCGGCCTCAGCGGAAACTTGCAGTGAGGTTGCGGTCTGTATATAGTTGGCTTCTGCCGAGAAAAGTCCCGTGATGCGGGGCATATATGGCAGAATACCGCTCAGTTTATCCAGGCGGAAACGTATGAGTTCCAAATTGATATTCTGCAAGGAAACGGTGTCGGAACGGTCGGACTGCATGCGGAAGCAAAGTCCATCGTCGCTATCCATATCCACATTGGCATAAACGCGCATATTCTTATGCAAGTAAATCCAGTCGCTGTTATCTACAAAGCGGAACTTCTGGAAAGCAATAATAGGCTCGGCAGGTGTCAAACGGAAGGCAATACCATTACCCCTACCCCGGCCCTCTATCAAAGGACGGGCATTGATACCCAGATCGAGTCCGGTATCTCCTTTCGCATCCACATAATTCAAGGTCAGTTCGGCATCTTCATTACGGATTTCACCCGTCAGTGTACTGCGGAAGACAAACTGCGGGTTCTTTGGACCATTAATGACACCACCCTGCAACTTCATGCGTGCAGTATCTTGGCTGATAGCGAAGAAAATAGTATCCAGTTGCAGGGAGTCCATACGCAAACCATGTATAGCAGTACGCCCATTGATACCTCGTCGGGGGGTAGTGCCGAAACGCAACACAAAATCATCAAAAGAAATATCCTTAGTTGCCAGGAAATAACTGACAGGGTTCTGTTTACCGGCTTTCAGTTGCATACCAGCTGAAGGCAGTGCTTTCCGTAATTCTGCATGATCGAGTTGCTTCAATTCTATCTGCTTGGTAAGAAGCGTAGAAAAGGCAGTACCTTGTTCCAGCAATTTCTTCAGTGTGCTGCGGGCACGGAACTGAAAGTCGAGATCGCCTGCATCCATGCTCATCTTGATAGAGTCATGGCGTGCTTCGGCACCGAGAGTGAAAGCGAAAGGATGCTTCAATGGTTTAGGAGAAATACCTAACTCATGCAGACCGACATTCTCCACATTCATAGCCACCTTGCCATCCAGGTATTTACGATCAAGGCGCATATCGGCATCCGCCTGCATTTTCAGCAGGGCATTGTCGCTCGTCATGTGTACAGTGGCTAGAGCGGATTTCAATCCGGCTGTCAGGTCAATACCGGAAATATTCCAGTGTCCGTATTGTAATTCGCCGAGAGAAGCTTGTACAGCAGCCACGGTACGGTGGTTGGCGGGATCGAATCCTTTTCCTTTAGCGGCAACCTTAGCCGAAAGGGTATAGATAGAATCTTTAGGTAAGAAGTGGTGTACTTGCAAGGCGTCCACATGAAGGTCTGCCTGATAAGCTTCAGTGGCAGTGTTATAGTGCGCCAACAAGTTCAATAGCCCTTCACGTTCTTTCAACTTAAGCGTAGCGTCATACTTAGGTCCATCCATGCCAAGACGTGCTGCCAAATGCATACTGTCCGGCACTACTATGGAGCCATCCGGGGTGACGCCTGTCAGTCCGGTAAGGAAATTCAGATTTTGTGTCCGGATATCGAAGTCAATGCTTCCGTTGCGCGTCAGACTGTCGGTAAGATTCCAAATTTCACCACCACCATTCAAGGTAAAAGCACCCGGCAGATCGATGTTGAAGCGGGAAATCTGCATCTGCTTAAAGTTACCTTCCGTACCGGCACGGATAGTAAGGGGACGGAAAGGATATGCATCCTTGAATGTATCAGGTAAATCACCTGCAAAGAGCATCACATCCTGCTTGCCGATGCGGGCATTGAAACGAGCGGAGAGTCGTCCGGAGGTGGGAATTTCCACCAGTTCCCAATAAGTCTGGGCAGTGAAATCCATTTCACTGTGTGGGGTAAGTAATTTTAAGGAAGGCACCTGAATGACTGTGGAATCAGCATATACCCTTCCCGTCAGTGAAGTGACGCTCAAACCGGAACGCTCATTCATGGAGAATTCCCGGATAACGGCATTGATATTCCGTCCATGATAAAGCACGGAGTCCACCCCAATACAAATATCCCGCAAGGCGATGTGCGAAGCATCAAATCCGGGAGCAGGTTTCACACCGGTGCTATCAGTAGCCGCAAGACTACCGGTATCTATCAGGCTATTAATGGCACTGAGCAATTGGCTGCCCGTGTCATAGTTCACCGTAGTACTGCTCAATTCAAATTTCTTCAGACCGTACATCTGTCCGCCCAAGTCAGCAACCGCATCATCTACCTCTGCATCACCCAGACGGGCAGCAAGACGCATGGAATCCAACGGCATTTGCAAATCAACGGAAACGTTTTTCAGTGCCAACTTGTGCAAGGCTACTTTCCAATTAAGGGCGGTAGTCGCAGTGTCCGGTTCGGCAGTGGTAGTATCATTCATCACAACGAGCATATGAGTATCACTCAATTCCACACGATTGATGACGGCATCCTCTTTCTTCAGGTCTATGCCATGGCTTTCAAGGAAGAAACGTCCCAATACGCCACGTATGCGGATCCCCTCTATCAGATCGGCAGAGTTCAGGAAAACTCCGTTCACGGTTACCTCATCCACTTCTACTTGTCCACGTATCAACGGCCATGCCTGCACGCGCACGTTCAGGCTTTCCAGGGTTAGCAAAGTATCAGGAGTTTGTTTCACGGCAAGAGAGTCACCGGGAGCTGAGGATATTTGTTTATCTGCCTGTATAGGCTGAATGACCTGCACACCACGTACCAAAAGGTTCAGCGGAAAGCGGAGGTCAATGCGTTCAACAGATATATCCATACCCGTTGCCTCGGATGCGATGGCAGTAGCTTGCTTCCGTATCAGGTTCTGTACGGGAGGGATATAAAGCAATACCATCAATATTGCAAATAATATGATAGGGGTAAGTAGTATCCACACTACCCATTTTAACCATTTTCTTCTCATTAGGACGTCAATCGATAGTCAGTGTTTAAATCGTTACAAAGTAAACAAATTCTAACGACATTTGGTTGATGTAGAAGACAAAAAGGCTATTTATTCCTCTACCTGTACTACGATATCTTCAATCTGAGCGAGTGCTGAGAAAGATTTCTCTTTTATCTTTTCACTGAATACTTCCCCGCGTGAGGCTTCAAGCTCTTTCAATAAAGCAAC
>ENA-OURO01000625-OURO01000625.1-human-gut-metagenome-genome-assembly--contig:-NODE-625-length-13488-cov-3.274994_pt1 | contig 13488 bp, 8 predicted proteins | sample MGYA00242098_ERZ508985 | MGnify/ENA primary metagenome ERZ508985 (study PRJEB26280, sample SAMEA2531409) | human gut metagenome | biome: human gut; feature: human-associated habitat; material: faeces...
AGTACCATGGAACTTACAAATGGCTGGATGAAGGGAATTTATTTTCTTCTCATCTTCTGTTCCAGCTGCCAAGCGATTGAATACATACAAAGGAGATTTATAAATGATCCATATTGCAATCTGCGAAGATGACCCAATCTATCTACATGAACTTGAAAAAACTATCAAAGAAACAAAAGGACTTTCTGCCGAGATTCATCCTTGTTCCTCCCCAGAAGAACGTTCTAAATTATATGGGAAGAATTTTGTTCCTTATGACATCGTCTTAATGGATATCGAACTCCCTGAAAAGTCCGGCATTATCTTATCTAAAAAAATCTTGCAGGCAGACGCCTCGACACAGATTATCTTCATCACACAATATCGTGAATACTGCAGTGATGTGTATGAGACGGAACATGTATATTTTATTCATAAGTCCGATGTTAAACAATATCTGCCTCGTGCGATTGAGAAAGCAATCTTCAATCTTAAGCAACACAAAAATAACTATCTGACAATCTCATGGAACCGCAGAGAACATAATATTCTGTTAGATGATATTGTCTACATGGAGCGTAATCTCCGTACGACAACCATTTATTGTACATCTTCCACTTATCATACCTCTGAGAAACTTGCCCTGTTACTTGAGCGTCTAAACCAGAATTTCATCTGCTGCCATAGGAGCTATCTGATCAATCTAAATCAGATTACGGATTTTGAAAATAATCTTGTGACTTTGGCTGGACAATATAAGATTCCAGTCAGCCAGAAAAGAGCAGTGGAGGTTAAGAAACAGTTTTTGAATATGTTTATAAAGTAGAGGGGATTATACCTCTACTTTACATTGATGGCTCTTAATTTTTTATTATAAGAGATACCTACTTTCACAATCTGTCCTAATCCTTTTTCTCCCAATTTTCCTTTTAATCTTAGTTCATACTTTTTGTCATTAATCTGAGCAATTGCTTCTTGTGGTGTACTGTCTATTTTTAATTCCAAGATAATTCCCAGTTCTTTATTTTGAATACTGACTTTTCCATTTTCATATGTCATAAACCCGTATACTACCATTGCTGAAAAAATTTCGTCCCTTGTAGACAGATTCATTGATACCGCTGTATATTCTCTTACTTTAGCTGGAACTGCTTCTCCTGAAACCATCAATGCAATATCATCTCTGACATCATCCACGTTATGTTCAATATATGAATAGATTTCATCATACGGCCCTGAGTTTGTCCAAATCTTCTTGGCCTTGCGATACTGCCTAAGTAAAATCCCATGTTTCTTACCTCCTAAGGGTAATTTTTATTTTTTCCCATATAGTATCTCCTTATTATTTTATCTAATATATTGATTAACTGCAATGATTTTAGTGAGAGGATAAACTCTCAGTGAAATTGTTAAAATGTTTGATGAATTTATTATGATTCGTTTTTAGATTTATGCATATTTTAACAGTTTTAATTATATTTATAAATATTAAATTAAAAAAAGAGATACCATAAATGATATATGATACCTCTTTACTTTGTTACTGTTTCTTTTTATAATAATAAACTTATTTTGTTTTAACTGTCTTTACAGGCGACCAACTTGATAAATAATTCCATTTCCCTTTTGTTTTATAAGTTCTAATTCTCACGTAATATTTCTTCTTCCTTTTTAATGTTTTGATGGATACTTTTTTGCGTTTATTTGATATTACATAGCGAGAAATTTTTTTAAATTTACTGTTTGTCGAACATTGCATTTCATACGCTGTTGTCTGTGTTTTTTTTGGTACTATCTGAATTATAAATCCATTTTTCTGACCTTTTAATTTCTTAATCTTTGTGGCTTTAGGCACAATAACAAATGTTTGAGTTTTGCTTCCATTAAAACTTCCTTTTCCTGTAATCTTAACTTTTGCAGTTCCTACATATTTGTTACTAGAATATGAAACTGTATAATCTTTTCCATTTTTTAATACTTTGGATTTATATTTTACTGTAACTTTTGGTTTCTTTGCGTACCCATCATATACATATCTCTGCGAACCAAGTGTAATAGATGCAGATGATATTGATGTGTATTTATAAAAGCCAAATGTATATGGTCCCGTGGAATTCCATTTTTTATCTACAACAAAATAATAAGTACCTGCTGATAATGATATCTGTTCTTTTATTATATTTAGACCACTCTCACGATCCTTACTACCATATCCATTCCATACAACTTTTCCATCACGATCATAAATATACAGCTCTACATTCTCTAATCTGGAACTATAACTCAGCGTTAATTTCTTTGATGTATTAAGAGTTAATTTATAAATATCTTTTTCATCATTCTCTGCCATCTGACCTGTATACTTTGAACCAACAGATATGCTATTTGCATTCTGTATGGAATTATTCGTTCCATTTCCACTCTCTGTAAAACTTTCTCCTGCGCTTTGGAATGAAGTTTTAAATGAATATGTTCCTGTTGTGTCATAGCTAGCATTAACAGCAAAATAATAAGTACCTTTTGTCAGATCAATATCTTCATTTAATGCACTCTGTCCCGTAACATCGTCTTTGTAAAGACCTTTATCCCATACGCTGTTTCCATTTTCGTCATAGATATTATAATTGACTCTATAAATTTTAGCGTATGCATTTAGTTTCAACCTTCCAGATGATGGCATTACAAATTTATAAAAATCTTTCTCATCATTTATTGCTATCTGACCTTTATAGGTATTTTCAAAAGATATTGTATTGGCTGTCCACATGGAATTATTATTTCCATTGCCTGTTTCATTGAAAGTTTCCCCTGCACTTTTAAAAGAGATTTTAAAATTATAATTTCCTTTATAGCCCTCTCCATCAACCACTAAATAATATGTTCCAGATGTAAGATCCAGTTTTTCATCAATAGAACTCATTCCTGTTGTATTATCTGAATAATATGACTCATCCCACAATTGATTACCATTGGAATCATAAACTCCATACTTTATGTTATAAAGTGTGGCTTTTGCGATTAAAGAAGCTTCTCCTGAAGATGATAATGTAAATTTATAATATTTCTTTTGTGTTGATGAATTCAACGTTCCCGAATACGTTTGTTCAGTAGAAGCCGATATTGCATTGTTCATTGAATTCTCTGTAGCAGCCTTAGCAGGAATGATCTGCACCATGCTAATAATCATAAAAAGTGCCATCATCATTGCCATCATTTTCTTTTTCATACCTGAATTTCCCCTTTCTGTTTATAAAATAAAACTTTCATATCATGCGAAATCTACTATTTAATCTTAACCTTAAACATTGCTTTCTTACCACTTCCATCAACAGCCATTGCCGTAATCTTCACGTTTTTCTTCTTACCCGCTTTAAGTCCTTTTACTTTTCCTAAAGATGTAACTGTTGCGTATTTTGTATTACTGCTTGTCCATTTCAGAGATTTGTTTGCTCCTTTACTTGCTGTTACTTTGGCTTTTAATTTCAGTGTTTTTCCTGATTTTACTGTCTTGCTTCCAGAAATCTTTACTTTCTTTACAACACCTTTCATGATTTTGATCGTAAATGTTGCTTTCTTCTTACTTCCGTCGGTTGTTTCCGCTGTAATTTTAACTGTTTTGCCTCCAGCTTTTTTATTAAATTTTACAACTCCGTTTTTATCCACAGTTGCAAGTTTTTTATTGTTTGTTGTCCACTTTAATGTTTTCTTTGTGGCATTTTTTGGATTAATGGTTGCTGTTAATTTAATCTTCTTTCCTGCAGCAATCTTTGTTGAAAGCGCTGACAGTTTAATCTGGCTGACTTTTATCTGCTGTGTCTGCGGAGTTGTTGTTTGCTCTGGTTTCTGTTCTGTTACTTCTGATGGAATTGAATTTTCGTTATTATCTTTGACAGTGTTTTCTACTTTAATATTTTCATATCCCATGTTATGCAAGAACTTTTCTGCATATGAATCTTTATCACAATGATATAAAGTTTCCTTTGGCAAGCTCTTGAACGCATCTTTGTTGATTGTTTTGACTGTCGTTGGAATATAAATCTCTGTTATTGCTGGTAATTCAGAAAATATGTCTTCTCCTAATTCTGTTACTTTGTATCCATCAATGTAAGCTGGTATTTCACATTTTGTTTTATCTACTATTTTTCTAGCTGATTTTGCAATTGCATTCCTTGATTGACCTGCTTTATAAATTTTACAGATCTTTAATCCTTCCGATGCTTTTATTTCATATTCACCTTCAGCATAATACTCTGTGTAAAATATTTGATTTTTACTTACTGTCAGATTTCCTGTCGCTGTCTGCGTACATTTTTCATCTGTATACCAATTTGTTGGAGTTGTATATCCTGATTTATCTTCTACTTTCGGATATTCCATCTTTGCATTCTTTGCTTTAACTTCTGCCGTAACACTAGTTGTTCCATCAGGATTTTTTACCATAAATAGCAACAATGCTCTATCTCCATTTTTATCTGATCCAGTATCTTCATACCAATTCACACGCGCAAATGCCGTAAGATTTTTCATTGCATTAATGTATTTATCATTTTCACTGCATCTTTTTAGTACATACTGCTGTTCCTCATTAATAGTTGATTCCTTATTTAAATTCAGCATCCCTGATACTATATCTCTTAATGGTCTTTTCACAGTATTTAACTTGTCGGATATCCTCTTACTTAATAAATTTTTTGAAATGTAATAGTTCCATTTTCTACTGATTCCTATTCCATATGTAGAAAGATCAATCAGAAAACGATATCCACCATTCACTGCTTGAATTTTTTCTTCTCCATTGCTCGCTATATTCTTTGCTGTACAATTAGTGTATGCCTCTTTTGCAGCTTCATCAATTCGATCAATCATATACAGATAAATATTGACTTCTGCCAGATTTCCTGTGCCACAAATGGTATCCATCAGATAGATTGTAGGATCTTTTGTTAGATTTACTACTTTGGATAATCCTGGCATTGCAACATCTATTAATTTTTCCATTGTGCTATTGAATGATTCTGTAAATAACTTACTTTCTACTTTATTCTTCAACACAATCTGACCAATCTTAGCCAGCATATCATCTCCATTTGTATCCATGCATTCTACAATACGATCAACTGCTCTTTGAAATGCTGGTATTTCTTTATAATTCTGGGTAGTTTTTAATTCTTTCAAAAATGCTGTTGTGTCTGTAGAAATTATAGATTTTAACTCAAGATATTTCGTATATTTATCTACAAAATCTTTTGTAATTTCTGCCGCATCCAGCACTCCATTCATTATATCTACATCTTCAACTTTTGCTTCTTTTAGTGTATCACTTATTTTCTTTTTACTTGCTTCTGTTAATGCATCTGTTTGTTTTATGTTTTGTTCATCGTCAATAAATTTTAACAACTTGACTTCCATCTTGGCTGATTCTTTTAAGAAATCATCACTTGCCTGTTTATCATATGATTTTCTTAACATTGCATCAATCAGTATTGTTTCCCATATTTCCGAATCATCTGCATACTTAAATTTACTGTTCCATGCCAGACTTAACATGTTAACTAATGCATATTTCGTCGGTGTATAACTGTTTTCTATTTCTGAATATATCATGCTTGTTGATGTTTGCATGGATGCATTTTGAGCTAGATAATTTGCTTGGTATTTGTCGTAATCGCTCAATACAAGTGCTGGTCTTTCCATAATTCCTATTTGTACAAATGGAATGTTATTTTCGTTTGCGTAGGTTTCTGCATAGGAATTTTTGTAGCCGTAAATGGTGAAGTTTTTGCAATTTTTGAATGCTAGACTTCCTACTTGTTTTACGCTAGATGGTATCTGAATTTTTTGGATCTGGTTATCTGCATCTACATATACTAAACTTGATGGTATTTTTTCCATTCCTTCTTCTATTATTACTTCTTTTAAATTTTTGGCTCCTGCCAACGCTCCTCCATTATCTGAATATACGCTTTCTAATGTCTTTGGTATTGTTATGCTTGTTATCCCTGTTCCTCCAAACACTCTGCTTCCCAGCGATTTCAATTTTAATGGCAATTTGATTTGCTTCAAACTGTTGCAATTATAAAAGGTCATTTCTCCTATTCTTCTGACATTTTCTGATAGTTTAACCTCTTCTAGATTTATACAACCTGCAAATGCACTGTTTTCTATTGTCAGTTCACAATTTGTATCGGCATTGTCTGTAAAATTAATCTTTTTCAATCCTTTGCATCCATAAAAAGCTGAAGCTCCTACTTTTTCCAATCCTTTTCCAAAACTCATCTCTGTCAAGCATACACAATTTCTAAATGCAGAACCTCCTATTTCTTTCACACTGGATGGTATCTGTACCTTTTGAATCTGGTTATCTTCTTCCACCGATGCTATACTTGATGGTATCTTCTCCATTCCCTCTTCTATAATTACTTCTTTTAAATTTTTTGCTCTTGCCAATGCTCCACCAGCACTCGATGATGCATTTTTTAATGTTTTTGGTATTGTTATGCTTGTTATCCCTGTTCCTTCGAATGCTCTTCCTCCCAGAGATTCCAATTTCGATGGTAATTTGATTTGCTTTAAATCACTGCAATTATAAAATGCTCTTTCCCCTATTTTTAAAACATCTTTTCCATTTATCGTATTAGGAACTGTTACAATGCTATTTGTTCCCGTATATTTTTTTATTGTTATTCCACCGCTGCTCTCAACAACACACTTAAAATCTCCATATGTCAATTCTTCTGTCGCCGCTTTTATACTAATCTGTCCTATTCCTTTAAAACCAGTCAGCTCTGCATATGCTGGCACATTCATTATCCCTACTGTCATAGTTGCTGATAATGCAATCGCTATTATTTTCTTCATATATATCCTCCAATCTTTAATTTATAAATATCATTTGTACATATTTTTATCCTTTTTGCACACAAAATTTTCACAATTATTATATCATTTATCTTTTGTTCAAAAATTTAAGATGCACGAAAATTGCTTTATATGTCATATAAACTTACAATAAAAAAAACAGTCAATTCAGATTCTTTTATCTACTCCAAACCGACTGTTTTTTCATTAAACTTTTTTAATTTATTTACAACTTCAGATTATTTAATTTTAATCTTCACGGTTGCTTTCTTTCCACTTCCATCCGTTGCCATTGCTGTAATCTTCACTGATTTCTTCTTTCCTGCTTTTGATGCCTTTACTTTTCCTGATGCAGATACTGTTGCATATTTAGGATTGCTGCTTGTCCATTTCAGTTTCTTGTTAGCTCCTTTGCTTGCTGTGACTTTGGCTTTTAGTTTCAGTGTCTTTCCTGCTTTCACCGTTTTCTTTCCAGAAATCTTAACTTTCTTTACGACTCCTTTCATGACTTTGATCGTAAATGTTGCTTTCTTTCCGCTTCCATCGGTTGCCTCTGCTGTAATCTTTACTGTTTTACCTCCAGCTTTTTTCTTGATCGTTACAACTCCATTTTTATCCACAGTTGCGACTTTCGAATTACTTGTTGTCCACTTTAATGTTTTATTGGAAGCATTCTTTGTGATGTCTGCTGTTAATTTAATCTTCTTTCCTACAGCAATCTTTGTTGAAAGTGCTGACAGTTTGATCTGACTGACTTTTATCTGCTGTGTCTGTGCACTTGATCCCTGTGTTGGTTTCTGTTCTGGTGCAGGTGTTGGAGTCGGTGTTGGTTTTGGAGTTGACTCAGGTGTTGGCGTTGGATTTGGTGTTGGAACCAATGTTTCTCCATCGTAATCTAACACCTTCTGTGCCAAATATGGTTTTTCATATTTCCAGATAGTTCCATCTTTTCTTACCATAAAATATTGAGCATCTTCATAATAATTATAGAATTTACAACCTACCACATCTGTAAGAATCTTATTACCTTTGATGTAAACGATTCCATCTGCAGTTATTCCTGTAAATTTTTCATCCGTACAATTAATTTTCTCTGTAGTATAGTACAGATTATCATCGTCATCCCATGATTGTTCGAAAGCATAATATTCACCATTTAAAGTTTCATAAACATTCTCAGAATCAGGTAGTACTCTTTTTACATTGTCTGCTATTTTGTTTAATTTTCCTTCTTCATAACTATATAGTGTATGATCTTTCATAAGATATGTACTAACTTGATTTCCATCCTGAACCTGCACGGTTGTCATTTCTGTATCCGTTGCTTGTCTTGGAGTTATATTTTTATCTCCTGAATCTGTTTCATACCAATTAAGATAGAGCATTGCACCATCATTTTGTACAATATAATCATACGATGCTATTTCCTTGATATTTTGCACTTTAAATTTGGAATTCCTTACTTCGGTCAAATCTCCATTCGTATGTAATACCAGACATTTTCCTTTTTGTGAATAATAATTAAACGCTAAAATATCTTCTACATTTTCATCAATTTGTTCCGCCTGATTTTTCTCGTTTACACGATATAATTTTTTGTCATTTGTGATAAAGTAATTTTTATCTGACTTAGTAACTGCGAAATCCTGTTTCTGTGAATTACCTTTTGAAAGTCCTGTATATAGCTCTCCTGATTTAGAAATCTTCGTTTTCAACATAAAATAATTATCACCGCTGTATACGTAGTTCGCTACATAAGATTTTGCATCACTTTCCACTTTTTTTCCACCATTGGAAAGGTCATATACATTACCATTATTAAAGACAGCACTTATCATTGTTCCTTTATCTTCTGCTTGGCTTTTCTCCAATGTTGGAAGCTGATCTTTTGTCTCTCCTGCTGGCTCAATATTGGATGCATCCTGAACTTTCACATGGATTTTTTTAGATGCTTTCTGTTCTTTTCCTTTTACTGTGATTGTTACATCCGTTTCACCATTATTAACTGCTTTTCCGTTTTCATTAATGACATTTTTGTCATCTGCTGAATAAGTAAATGTTTCTTCATCATCCCAATCCTCTTGTGGAACATTCGCATCAATTTTTGCTTCTAAACTTTTTAGTGATACTCCATTTTGTACGGTTACATCTCTAAAATCTTCATAATCCAAAATCTGATCCGCAGGTATGTTGGAACTAACATAAAGTTGTTCATATTTTCTTTTTCCTAATGCTGAAATATCGTTTATTTTTGTACAGTCTTCTATGTCTAGAGTTCTTAATCGGTCAAGATTCTTTATTACATTAATATTATCTACTTCTTTAGAGTTTAAACATAAATATGTCAAATTTGTTAGATTTTTCAACCCCTCTATATTTTTGAATGAACCAGATATATCTAGGTCTTTTAAATTAGTCATCTTTGATATAACTTGTATATCATCATTTGTAATTCCTGACAAACGTAGAAAGTCTAATTTATTTAAATCTTTTACCTGATCAATATGATTGATCTTTTTTGCATTTTTTATTTCTATATTTTCTAAATTTGTTGCATATTCTAGTCCTGTAAGATCTACCTCTTTTCCTTTTGCATTGGATATGTAAATACTTTTGACAGATTTTAAATCTTCTTTTGTTAAATATCCAACATCTTCTTTATTAGCACTCTTTAACGCAGCATTTAAAACATATTTGTCTGGGATGTTTACAGCATCTTTTGTACTTGCTTCCACTATGATTGGTAATTTTACTGAATTGGCATTTTCTGTCTGGATCACCAGATTTGTTGTACCTACTGTTTTTCCCTGTACATACAACTCATCATATTCTACTATTGGATCTGCAATACCTGAATCTTCAGAAGTTACGGTTGATAAAATACCATCTACTTCTTCATTTTCTTCATCTGTTCCAAAATATACGATGCCTTTTGGAAGTACTTGTACAACTGGGGTGCTTCCTTTTTTGATCTCTGATGGTTGTAATCTTAATAAAGTTAGCTGTTCTTTTTCTGGGATACTGGTTCCTTCAAAATTTACTTCTTTTAATTGCCTCATATTTATCGTAAAGTCCAGATTTGTTATATCATCATTACCTTTCAGGTAAAGTTCTTTGCAATTTACTGCCAGTTCAACGCCTTGCATATCGTCATCTGAAACATTTATATCTGTATACCAGTTATGCTCAACGTCTATTGATTCCACATTTTGTATCTCGCTCTTACTGATCTGACCGTCATTGTCTTTATCTGCACTTTCTCCATCTTTGTCTTCCATTCCTTTATAAATATCATAAGAAACTAATGAGACTATATCATTGCTGCTCACTTTATCTACCTTAAAAGTCGCCTCTGCTGTAACTTCATCCTCATTTTTAAGTTTAATAAAAGCTTCTACTTTCACTGTTCCTTGTTTTTTTGCAACTGGAACATAATAAATTCCCTCATTGCCGTTAGAATCTCTTTTTTGTACTTGTTTTATTTCTAAAATCCCTTCTGTATCATAATTAAATGAAATATCATCTATATCACTGGGATTAATGCCCTGAAACTGATATGCCTTGAAATGTCCGATACGAGTGTTTAACGAACTGCTGTCAAATGAAATATTTGTGCTCTTGTTCAAAGTTTTCGCTGTTGCTGTACTTTTCATAGTATTTTCTTCTGTTATTGCCGTGCTATTTTCTGTAGATGTAGTCTGTGCTGCCATGATCACCGTATTATTTGATAATAGCATAGACAAACTCACAATATAAACCAGTATCTTTTTCATGATTTTCCCCTTTCTGCTCTTAAAATTGTGTTTTATAGTTTCGATTATAATAATCCCTTATCTGTTCCAGATAATTTTGGTAATTACTATCAAATTGAAGAATCGATTCATCTTTCAAATGATTTGCAATCGGATTTGTTTGCGTGTTAACTTTCTCTATGTATTGCTGTATCCAGAGCAATTCTTCTAAATACTGTTTCATCCCTTTTGTATCTGAATCTGCTTGCTTTTCTTGTAGAATACATGCCAATTTATCAATATAATCTTCGTAAACTGCTATATCATATTTTCGATTTTTGATTTCCTGCCTTTTATAACGCACCATAGCATTATAGTTATTTTCCCCATATGCAATTTCCGCTTTTACCCCATATGCCTGACTAATTATTTTATTTGAATGAATCAATTTGTCCGCCGATTCTTCTGCCTGATTCTTATCAGTTTCTTTTGATAGTTGTTTCATCCTGGCCGTTGTAAGCTCTGGCATGATCTTTAAGGCTTGTTTATATTTTCCTTGATATTCCAAGGAAGTTCCTATTCCTGCCCGTAAAGACAACACAAAACCTACAAATGTTAGCAAACAAAAGATTTTTATTTTCTTCAGTTGCAACTCCTTCTTTTCTTTGCATTGCATACACACGATAACAATCATCCCGATTGAAAGAAATTGAAAATTAAAATCCAAACAACTATGAATTGCTATGATCACTAACAAATGTTTTTGTAAATCTTGACTACTCTTTTCATAAATACTTTGAATAAATAATATAACTGCCAAGATCATTGCAATCATTCCACCATCAAGCCCAATTTGTAGGAAATCATTATGTACAAATTTTGTTGTGTATGCCGCACTTTGCACAGATGGCTGCAAAAAATAGTATCCCATATATCCTAAACCTGCTGGTCCTTTTAATAGCATTTTCAAGCCATCGATCTGATATAGAATTCTTCCCCATAATGTACTGTTGTGTGTGAAGATCGTAAGATATCTTCCCATATTCTGATAACTTCCAGTGATCACAATTCCTATGATCGTCAATCCTATGATCCAGCTAGTCATAACGAATATCGTTACACGATTTTTCTTATCCACGATAAAAAATAAAAGATAATTTATGATCATCAAAAAAAAGACAATCCTGCTTCCTGTAAACAAAACTGCTGTAGTAAGTATATACAATTTTATATACCACAGCTTACCTTCTTTCTTTTTTTCATATAGCAACACAATAATCCCTATTAACAGGTACAATGCAAAGGTATTTGAATACTGAAAAAATCCCCCTAATCTTGACGCTTGAAAAAATGTATGTTTCCATGGTGTGATATATGAAATCATTGATATGACCGCCATCACACTTGCAATCATTGGAATCTGCTCTAAGAGTTCAATTCTTTCCTCATATTGAATCTGCTCTACTAGTACTAAAAATTCCAGTAATGCGATCACTTTGATCAACCCGAGCTCACTCATTCCAGAATCTATTCCATAAAAAACAGTTCCAACATAGCATAGCATTATGCCGGTAACTGTTATACATATTGTTTTCTCTGGTAGTATGATCTTCTTATTTTGAATTGCGATGTATAACAAACATACTTGCCAAATTACTGCCATTGCAAAAATAATCCAATCATAAAATCCCCCATATATAAATGGAACAAGTATCCATGATCCTTTTATGATTTTCATTATGCTTTGATTTTTCACGTTCTGTATCCTCTTTTTGCATAGCTATATAGTTCTGTAAATTAATATGTTTCGATTACACAAGGCAATAAAAGTCTATCATTAAAATCTTTAAACTCCCTTTTCCGAATTACTTTTACTTTCATTCGTCCTTTCTTTAACGTTACCAGACGAACTCTTTCATAGACTTTATCCGCAGTCATGGCATCTGTTAATACTAATCCATTGCCACTTGTGTAATTATAAATAACCGTATGCCATCCATCCGCACTTCCTTTTACTTTTTTGTACTTTCCACCTTTATACTGGTAAATACGAATTGTTGATCCTTGTTCGCTTGCTCCATATCTTATGATCAATTCCGGCTTACCATCTTTATCAACATCACTGTATCCATAGTACATAATTGCTGGTTGCTCACCACCATCAAAAAATCCTATCTTATCTATTACTTTTTGTGATGCTTTTTTATATTTAGATTTCATCTTTTTAACACATTTCTCATTTGCCATCGCTGGTAAATTCTTGCTTAATTTTCTGACCTTTTTCATGTCATTCTTTTTATAAGCTGCTAAAATCTTTTTATACGTTGATTTTTGTGCCGCATTTATATTCTGTGGTACAAAAATGGCTATTCCAAACAATAATGTAATCACTGCTATAAATATCTTTTTCATATAATCTTCCTCCTGTTCTTAAAATCATGACTGCTATTTTTATGTCTTAATAATGTCGATTATAATAATTATTTATCTCATTCAGATAGTTTTGATAATTATCATCAAGTTTGATCTTTGGATCATCTTTTAAATGAATTGCAATTGGATTTGTATATTTATTTATTTTTTCTATATATTCTTGTATCCACACTAATTCTTTTAGATACCTTTGTATCTCTTTCATATCTGACGTCTGTTGTTTTTTCTCCAAAATCTCAGCTAATTTCTCAATATAGTCTTCATATACCTCCTTTTGATATTTTCTATTTCTTATCTCTTTTCTTGTATATCTGATCATCTCCTCATAATGTTTATTTTCATAATCAATCTCTGCTTTTACCCCATATACCTCACTGATATTTTTATTTGATCTTATCAATTCATCAGCCAAATTTTTTGCATCTTTTTCATTCGTCTCGCACAATAATTGTTGTATCCTAGCGGTTGTAAGTTCTGGCATATATCT
>ENA-OURO01000631-OURO01000631.1-human-gut-metagenome-genome-assembly--contig:-NODE-631-length-13444-cov-5.256330_pt1 | contig 13444 bp, 13 predicted proteins | sample MGYA00242098_ERZ508985 | MGnify/ENA primary metagenome ERZ508985 (study PRJEB26280, sample SAMEA2531409) | human gut metagenome | biome: human gut; feature: human-associated habitat; material: faeces...
AAGCCGCATATCCAATTTATTGAGCGAATATCCTGTGGCATCTTTTTCTGTTCAGTTCTCATAGGAGTTTTTTTATATATTTGTCAGCACTTCGTCACTCTTGAAGTAAGAGGCAGATATATAGCATGTTATCAGTGCTGATAGCAGTGACGGTAAGTGCTGACAAGTGTTTTGTCGTCACTGTTTTTATTCTTTTTCTTTACAAAATGGTCGATTAATATATTCATTGTCAGACTGTAATATAACTTTTTATATTTATGACTGATATTGGTGCGAATACTCTGTTTTTGTTAGCATACTATGGGCTTTCATTGCTCTGGGACGAATACGCTGCTACCGGTTCTACAGATATGAAGTTTGTTCCCTATGATGGTACGTCAGTTTCCTTTCGTGGGAACGGTCGTTTCTCTTAATGGGAACGAAATAGGGCTTCGTGTGTCCGTAGGACATATGGAGCCCCTGTTGTACGTCCTTCTCTCTTATGGGTATTAGTATCCCATTACTTATTTTCTGTCTTCCTTTTTTTCATTAATCATTTTTGTTTAGTCTCTTTTTCTTTCCCATATTTCCTATAACCATTGTACTTCTCTATTCTAAGATCCCTTTTCTTCAATCAAATTTTCACATAGGGCATTAGCATTCCCTCCATGCGTATTTTCGCATAGCTTCTCCTTAGTTATTCTCACTTTTCCTGTGTATCCCCCTTTCTTCTCATTAGTACCGGTGGTGCCCTGGTTGGATGAAAAGTCTGTATGGTTATCATTTGCGCCTTTGCGCAAGATTTGCAGATATTATAATCTTCCCATTTTTGTGCGCATACCTCTGTCCATTTCTTCTTTCCCCCTTTTATTGGCGAGCAAGGAACCTTCATTACGCGTTGTATCTTCCAGAGTTTTTCCCTATTTGAGGATGCCAGGAATCCGTAGTGTCTGATTCGTACAAATCCGGCTGGAAGTATATGCTGACTAAACCTGTGCAAGAACTCCTCTCCGGTTAAAGTCATCATCTTACACTTTCGGTTGTCTTTATAATCTTTATATTCAAATGTGACATGCCTGTCTGTGATTTGCTTGATTCTGGAATTACTTATAGCCACCCGATAAGAATATCTTCCCAGGTATTCAACGACTTTGTCAGTCCCTTTGAAAGGCGCCTTGCTGTAAACGACCCATTCCTTCTCGAAGAGTCTCTTCCTGACAGTAGCTGGGATTTTTACCGATTTGGTCAATTCCTTCATGAATTTAGCCCGAAAGACCTTACTCATGCCTTTGACTGTAAAGAGGAATGCCTTCCGGTTATACACATTTTCATAAGTCTTCCATTTCCCGTCTTCCCGTATGCCTCCTCCCGGAACAATACAATGTACATGCGGATGATAATGCAGGTTACTTCCCCATGTATGTAGTATGGCTGTCATGCCTGTCTGAACCCCCTGGTTGCCGGAAAATTTCTCTATCGTTCCCCAGGCGGCCCTGAAGAGTGAGCTATATACGGCTTTCATGTTTGCCAGTGACAGGGAATGAAGCTCTTCCGGCAAAGTGAATACCACATGGAAATAATTAACAGGCAATATCTCCTCTTTGCGGGCCTGTATCCACAATTCCCGTTCTATGCCTTGACATTTGGGGCAATGGCGGTCACGGCAGCTGTTGTAGCTGACGCGCACCGCACCGCATTCGCTGCAAGCGTCCACATGCCCTCCCAAGGCGGAAGTCCGGCATTGCTCCAAATGGGAGAACACTTTAAGGACTTGTTTGCAAGGTGAATACTTTTCTAAAAAAGCATCCTTGAAACGGGTGATAATATGGGCTACTTCCAATGAGGTCCTCATTCCGCTGACTTTTGAATACCGGTTGGAAACAGTCTGTCCAAAGGGCTAAAGGCCTTTCCTCCTTCAGGCAGGGAAGCCAGATGAAGGTAAATCATGGTTGTTTTGATATTTGCATGGCCGAGCAAGTCACGGATACGCAGGATGTTCTCACCCATTTCCAACAAGTGGGTGGCATAGCTGTGGCGCAGGGTGTGGAGCGTGCAGGGCTTAAGAATCCCCGCTGTACGCACGGCATCACGAAACAGGTAACGGACCTCCTGTTCGGTTACCGGCTTGCCGGGGGAATCATTAAACAGATACATACAAGGGTCATATGCTTCCAAGTACCGTTTCAATACAATCTGGACATTGGAAGAGAGGGGGACATAACGGTCCTTTTTACCTTTTCCTTGATACACGAAGACCTGCATGCGTTCATTGTCTATCTGGTAAAGACGGAGATTGATTAATTCGCTCATACGCAGGCCGCAGGAGTAAATCAACGAAAAGATAGCCTTGCTGCGTATGCTGGAAGTGACAGACAATAAACGACGGATTTCTTCCTGAGATAACACGATGGGAAGTTTTTTATCCTTGCGGATACTCGGAAGAGGAACTGTAAAAGAGGAAAGACCCATCATTTTACGATAGCAGCGTAAGCCGTAAACGGTATGTTTGAAATAACTCAGACCGGGTGAAGGGCTGCGAGAAAGGAGCATGCTGAAGTAATCACGGCAATCATCTTCCGTCAAGGACTCGGGAAGCTTTCTGAAATGAAGGCAGATGGCAGATAACTTGTGACAATAAGCACTGATGCTACCCGGGGAATACTGACGGACTTGGAGTTCTTTCGAAAATTTTTCATATCTTTGCTCAAACTCCGGAATGGAGAAACAAGCACGCTGAACAATATTGGCCATAGTGATGGAGGTATTTAGTGGAACATTTGTGATATCACCGCTAAAGTTCAGCAAAAAAAAGGAATCCCGCATACATATAGCTAAACTTTAGCTAAAACGTATGCGGGATTTAGTACAACGATCGTTTCCCTTAATGGGAACGGAAATCCCTGTCAGTTTAGCATTAAACTCATATATGCTCGTTCCGAAGCAAATACTTTTTCTGTTAATTGCCCGATGGTTAGTCGCTCGTGTGCACCCGGAAGTCGTCTGTGGCTATACATACATTTCCCTTTATTCAGATAATAATAACCGTTATTGGCTGAAAGTTCGTTATCAATGAGGTCAATGTTCATTTCCTCTTCAGGATGTGCGGCTGCATAAAGTTGCAGTACGGGTTTGGCTTGAATGATACGTATCATGCCCAGATCGAAAGCTGATTGATCTTTAACAGGGGGCATGATGATGTCGAGGCTTTCAGCCTGCATGTCTTGGCAAATGCGGGTGAGTAGCAAACGTTCTGCTTCGGGAGTATCTGCAAACAATTCATTTATAAACAGTTTAGAAGCTTCTTCATCGGGATATACGATGGCAAGAGCGGCGATTCCAAATTCATCCGAAAGAGTGAAAATACATCCGCGACTTAGGTTGAGGTCAGCCAGTATGACGTGGAAGTCAGCTTTTGTATGTTGCAGACAGCAAGGGCGTTCCTGCATTTTACGATTCATATATTGGTAGACATCTTCATCATAGTCTGTGTAAGCCTGAAAACACCAGCCTGTTTTGGCAGATGAAGTGGGAGAAGAAGTATCCGTTTCACTGGTTGGTAAATGAAATGTGCGTTTACCGTAACGGAAGGCTGTTGTGTAACCTACACGTGCGTAATAGCCAAATAACCAAGGTTCGGCAGGAATGAGAGTGGTAAATGCAATATTATTACGATACATGCGCCCGAATGCCTGGGACAACAATTCTCGCATAACGCCCCGGCTGCGGTAATCGGGGTGAGTGCAAGCACCCGAAATATATGCGGTTGGTACGCTATTGCCATGAAAAGTAATCGGATAGGGAAGCATCTGTAAAGCGGCAATGACTTCATCACCACTTTCGATGGCAACATTCACTTCACTGTTGTAGCGAAGGTTAAAGTACATATCTATAAACTCGTCATTATCGCTAAAACAAAGCTTCCACAGCTTCTTTACCTTTTCACGCATTATTTCTATCTCCTATCCAAATGCTTACAATTTTTATTTGACTATTTATTACTTGCTATTAACTGCTTTAAAGAATCTTACCATTTCACCGGATCTACAGGGGTATCTTTCAGGCAAGCCATATATTTCTCCAGGACAATCACTGGCTGGTAGGATAGTTTGGCTTTGCGCAGACCTTCGATGCCCAAATCTTCTTCCCGGTTGATATAAGTATATTGCTCGGGGATATGGTTGGCGAATTCATAATTTATCATGGTGTAGGCACCATCAATCGTAGTATCTGCTTTTTCTACATGTACGCCGAAAGTATCCTGGTTGATGGGCATACCGAAAGTGAAAGCTACAATTTTACCATCTACATGCAGAACACCTCCTGTCAGCCCAAGGGCGTCGAAGTTATGTAGCGCATAGATGAGGGCGCGGCGTTCGTTACCCGTACCTTCATGCTGGTCGCAGTTGTTCACTTTGCACCATTCGGCTTCCAGATCGAGACATTCCTGTATACGGTTGGAAGTGAGAGGAACATATTCATAATTGGTATAGGTCCGGCGGAACTTATTGAGGTGGTTCCGTTTGGCTTGGAATTTCTTACCGGCTAATGTGGCAAGGTCGGTCCGAAGATACAGGTAATCGGCATAATCCCTGTCCGCTTCAAAGTGAAACTTATCCGGCATGATGGCTTCCAAATCCGCCCGCATACCTGCACATACTCCGAGCATACAGAAGCGTTCACCTTCCCGGTTGGCATCTTCTATCATGTCCTCCAGCACTTTCTTTAAATCTCCACTTCCGACGGGCATCATGTATACCAGTTTCTCTCCTGCCCAGAATTTCAGTATCAGGAAGCCGTCCTGTACTGCAAATTGGGTGTCGTAAAGGAAACGCCAGCTACAGAGATTGGAGAATGAAAGATCACAGTTACGTCGGGGACTATGCTGTGTATAAGATGTAATGAGTTCTTTATCTTTAAGTTCGATGTCTTTAAATGATATCATATCGTTGTTTTCGTTAGTTTGAATATAAAGAATAACAAAGATAAGGAGAAATTGTTATAGCAACCCTAATAATCGCAAAATAGTTGGTGTGAGCAGGGCGGTGAAAATGCCATTCAGCGTAAGTCCGAGACTGGCGTAGGCTCCGTATTTGCTGCTGATATCCATAGCGGTGGAAGTTCCCACGGCATGGGCGGCAGCTCCCAGGGATAATCCTTGGGCAATAGGGCTCTTAATACGCGTTAGTTTCAGGGTTTTTATTCCGACAATACTACCCAGCAAACCGACGCAAACCACCACGGCAGCTGTCAGTGCAGGAATTCCACCTAGTGTATCTGCCACTTCCATAGCAATGGGAGTAGTGACAGATTTGGGTGCCAGTGAATAGATTATCTCTTGGGGCGCTCCCATCAGTTTGGCAATCACCACTACGGAAACTACCCCGATGATGCAACCCGCCAATTGTGAAAGCAGGATAGGGACCAATTGCTTTTTTATGGCCTCCAACTGTAAATATAGAGGTACTCCAAGGGCTACTACTGCCGGTTTCAGCCAGAATTCAATGAGATATCCGCCTTTGTTGTAGGTTTCGTAACTGATATGCGCCATTTTCAGAAAGATAATTAGGATGGCGATAGTCAGCAAAATGGGATTAAGCAATAGAATACCGGTTTTCTTTTGCAACAGTTTTGAAAAGAAAAACACGCCGAAGGTGACGGCTAACAAGAAGAATTCGTTGTCTAAGTAACTCATTTGATTTTGCGTGCTAATTGATGAACCCACCCTGTAACGACTAAAACCAGCAGGGTGCTAACTAAAGAAGCTATGACTATCGGCCAGAACTGGGCAGCGATAATGTCAAAATAAAGCATGAGGGCTACACCGGGAGGAACAAAGAAAAATCCCAAATTAGCAACCAGGAAGTCGGACAATCCCTGCACCCATTGCAGTTTAATCCAACCCAATTTCAGAAAAAGGGTGAGCAACAGCATACCTACGATGCTGGACGGAAGCTTGATATCCGTAAGAAAAACAATCAATTCACCCAAAGCCAGGCATCCGAAAAGGATGGCGCATTGACGAATCATACTACTATTACCTATTTATTATTATTAAACTCAACTTCCTTTGGCTGAAAGGAATTAAAGGAACTGTCACTTCGCTGAAACTCTCCTAATAACTAATCAGAAGCTGAATTGTTTACTGAAAACGCTGCAAAGTTAGGCATTTTTTAGTTTGGCTGTCACTGTTTCCCGTGATATTTATTTCCATTTGTTTCAGGGCAATGAAAAAAAAAGACGTGATATGGATATTATTAGAAATATTTGCCTATTTTTGCGATAACGATTGTATATAAAGTTTCAAGAGAAATATTAATCTTTTAAACAGGAAGAACATGAAAAAGAGTTTATTTATTAGCGCTTTAGTAGCGTTTGTTATGATGTTTTGTGTAAATGTGAATGCACAGGAAAAAGCTACTGGTAAGGCCTATGAAGACCTGAAAAAGCAGGAAAAAGTATTGGATAAGGATTTGCAGAAGAAAGCTATCAAAGAAGCTCGCAAAGAAGCCAAGAAACTGGAAAAAGAAGGTTTTAAGACTCCGGTAGGAAAACTGCCTCTGGCCAAGCAATTGGAAACAGCTTGGGAAAAACAAGCGGAATTGGATACTGAAGGTAATCCGTATTGGTACATCGCTTCTTCCAGAGCGGTAGGTGGAAATCAGTCGGCTGCTGCCTTGCAGGCTACCAATGCTGCAAAAATAGATCTGGCAGGCCAGATTCAGACCAAAGTATCTCAATTGATCGAAGCGAAAGTTGCTAATGACGACATGGGGCAGGAAGAAGCTGCCAGCTTGTCAAGCGTAGTTGCTTCCAGCAAGAGTGTAATTTCAGCTACACTGGGTCGTACGATTCCTTTGGTAGAAGTATACAAAACTTTGCCTAACAAGAATGTGGAAGTAATGGTTACCATCGGCTACAGCATGCAATCTGCTAACCAGGCTGCTGTTCAGGCTATCCGTAAAGAACTGGCTGCCAAGTCAGAAGAACTGGCAAAACAGTTGGATAAACTAGGCTATTAATTAATTCCATTTTTCTTAAAAACAGATGGTGAATGAATAGGAACAACCTGATTGGGTGGATATTCCTTGTGATATGTACAATAGCTGCTCCGCTGCACGCCCAGAATCCCGTAAAGGTGAAGGGTGCGCAGGGGCGCTGGCAAGTGAGTGAGGAAATCACGCTGAAAGAAGCGGAAGAACGCGCCTTTATGGAAGCGAAGAAAGAAGCCTTGCGCAAAGCCGGTGTCATGGAGAATGTGTGGTCCGTATTCGGACAGATTTCCCAGGAGAGCGGCACGGAGTTTCACGAGGCATATTCACAGATGAACGTACTTGCGATTGGGGGAATGGTGAATGTTATCAACAAGAAAGTAGAGGAGGTGTGGGATACGAATACCCGTAGCCTGTATAAAGTGGTAACTATCGATGCCGTTGTGCAGAAAGAAGAAAAAGTGGATAAGTCGTATGCTCTGGAAGTGAAGGGCGTAGCGAATTTATATAAAGAAGGAGATGTGTTTACCTGCACGCTGAAAGTGCACGGCACAGACTCTTATCTGAAATTTTTCTGGTTTGACAGTACCGGCGGTGCATTGCTCTACCCTAATACTTACGAGCCCAACACCTTGTTGCAGGCCGAAAAGGAGTACAGTATTCCTTTCAGCAATGCGGTGGACTACCGCATGGAAAAGCAAGGAAAAGAGAGTGAGAAGATCAACATGATGATGGTGGCTACCAAGGAAAACATTCCTTTTACGGACGAGGTGACTTATCAGAATGTGTTGAAGTGGGTATACTCCATTCCTAATGACAAGCGTTGTGCCTTCTATGACATGATACTTATCAAGTAATACATGTTTTTATTTTAACTTCTCTAAATCTATTGTACAGATGAATAAGATGAAGTGTTTTTCTGCTGCTTTAGTTGCCTTCTTTTTGTCGGCGGCACACTTGTGTGCGCAAGACATTGAGAAAGAATTCGATGATTTCGCGAAGCAGCAACAACAAGAGTTTGAAGATTTCAAGAATAAGACGGACGCGGAGTTTGAAACTTTCTTGCGGGAAACGTGGCAGAAGTATGAAGCATTTGCTGCGATTCCGGCTCCTGAACGTCCCGAACCACCCAAACCGGTAGAGTTTGACAAGACAAAGCCGACGATGCCGCCGGTGAATATTAAACCTGCTGCTCCGAAGGTGCCGGATGCTCCTGTGCCCAGTATGGGTGATAAGGTTCCGGTGGATGTGAAACGTCCTGACCTGCCTGCCATTGAGGATAAACCTGCTCCGGGCGTATATGTGCCGGGTAAGCCTTATACTCCTGTGCTGGTCGAAGTACCTTCCGTAAAACCGGGGAGCACGGTGTATCGCACTCCTGTAGAATTTTACGGTACTTCTTTTGAAGTTGCTCTGGAAGCTGCGGACGATCTTTCTCTGAAAGGTAACCGTGAGTCCGATGTGGCGGATGCCTGGAAAGCTATTTGTAAGAGGGATTACGAGCAGATGGTGAAGGATTGTATGACCATCAAGAAGGAGAAGAACCTGAGCGACTGGGCCTATCTGTTGTTTACGAAACAGATTGGAACACAACTATACGGTGCCGGGAATACGAATAATATTGTATTCTTGCAGATGTTTCTTCTGAATAAATCCGGGTATAAGGTACGCCTTGCCAAGATTGACGACCAGTTGAAGCTAATGGTTGCACCTGCCGGTACTATTTACGGTACACCTTATCTTACTATAAGCGGTAATAAGTACTATGTGTTTGAACCTACACCGGGAGGCTCGATGGGGATTTATACCTATCGTCAGGACTTTGCCAATGCTAAGAACCTGGTATGCCTGAATATAGAGGGTGTTCCCGCTTTTTCTGTGAATGAATTTGAAAAGAGTCTGACTTCTTCTACTGGTGCTGTGAAAGTACAGACACAGGTGAATAAGAATCTGATAGACTTTTACTATGATTACCCGCAGTGTGATGTCGTGGTTCACTATAAAACGCCGATGAGTGAGGAACTGCGTGCTTCCCTTTATCCGCAACTGAAAACCGCTATTGTAGGTAAATCTCAGAAAGAGGCTGCCAATATTCTGCTCAACTTTGTGCAGACTGCTTTTGAGTACATGACGGACGGGGAACAATTCGGTTTTGAAAAGCCAAACTTCCCGGACGAAACATTCTATTATCCTTATTGTGACTGCGAAGACCGCGCAATGCTTTACTCTACTTTAGTGAGAGATTTGCTTGGTCTGGACACTATCTTGCTGGATTATCCTAACCATATTGCTTCGGCTGTCCGCTTTACCGAGGACATTCCGGGGGACTATGTGGTACTGGATGACGGCAGCAAATATCTGATTTGCGATCCCACCTATATAGGAGCACCCATCGGTGCCTGCATGGACCAGTACAAACAAGTGGCTCCAGAAATCATCCGTTAGTGTTAAATATTATAATAATTGTAGTTAGGGGCATAAAAATGCCCCGAATTGCAATGTTGATATTGCAAAATTGTGTACTTTTGCGGCGTGAATAACACATCTACCGAATTTTTATACACAATTTATATATATGCAGAGATTAATTAATGAAATCGTTGAGCGTGCGAAAGCCGACCGCCAACGTATTGTTCTTCCTGAAGGAACGGAAGAACGCACCTTGAAAGCTGCCAATCAAATTTTGACAGACGGAGTTGCTGACTTGATTCTTCTGGGTAATCCGGATGAAATTAATGCTTGTGCAACGGAATGGGGACTTGGAAACATCAGCAAGGCTACAGTCATTGATCCGGAGAATCATCCGAAGAAAGAGGAGTATGCGCAATTGCTGTGTGAACTTCGCAAGAAAAAAGGCATGACTATCGAAGAAGCTCGTAAGTTGGTAGTTAATCCACTCTATCTGGGTTGTCTGATTATTAAGAATGGTGATGCTGACGGTCAGTTGGCAGGTGCACGCAATACCACAGGCGATGTACTTCGTCCGGCATTGCAAATCATTAAGACCACTCCGGGCATTACTTGTGTATCCGGTGCGATGTTGTTGTTGACACATGCTCCCGAATATGGAAAGAACGGTATTTTGGTAATGGGTGATGTAGCCGTGACTCCGGTGCCCGATGCAGAACAGTTGGCGCAGATTGCTGTTTGTACAGCTCGCACGGCTAAGTCTGTAGTAGGTATGGAACCGAAAGTGGCAATGCTCAGCTTCTCAACCAAAGGCTCTGCTAAACACGAAGTTGTGGATAAAGTGATTGAGGCTGTAAAGATTGCACATGAGATGGATCCCGACTTGGCTCTCGACGGTGAATTGCAGGCTGATGCCGCATTGGTTCCGGAAGTAGGTGCCAGCAAAGCTCCGGGTTCTGCAATTGCAGGAAATGCGAATGTGCTGATTGTGCCGAGTCTTGAGGTTGGTAATATCTCCTATAAATTGGTACAGCGTTTAGGCCATGCAGATGCGGTAGGTCCCATCTTGCAGGGTATTGCCCGTCCGGTGAACGACCTTTCACGCGGTTGCTCCATCGAAGATGTTTATCGCATGATTGCAATTACTGCCAACCAGGCTATTGCAGCAAAGAATCAAAAATAACCATTAAATCTGAGTATATAATAATGAAAGTTTTAGTATTGAACTGCGGTAGCTCATCCATCAAATACAAGTTGTTTGATATGGATCATAAAGAAGTGATCGCACAGGGTGGTATCGAAAAAATAGGTCTTCAGGGGTCTTTCCTGAAGTTTACTTTACCTAACGGCGAAAAGAAAGTTCTGGAGAAAGATATTCCCGAACATACCGTAGGTGTGGAATTTATTCTGGATACATTAACCAGCCCTGAATATGGCGCTATCAAATCTTTGAATGAAATCAACGCAGTAGGTCATCGTATGGTGCATGGTGGTGAGAAGTTCAGCGAATCTGTGCTGCTGACACAGGAAGTCCTGGATGCTTTCACGGCTTGCAACGACCTGGCTCCGCTTCACAATCCCGCTAACCTGAAAGGCGTAAACGCCATCTCTGCCATATTGCCGAATGTACCGCAAATCGGTGTATTCGATACAGCGTTCCATCAAACTATGCCGGATTATGCTTACCTCTATGCTATTCCTTACGAATTGTATAAGAAATATGGTGTACGTCGTTACGGTTTCCACGGAACTTCTCACCGTTATGTTTCACAACGCGTGTGTGAGTATCTGGGAGTGAGTCCGGAAGGAAAGAAGATTATCACTTGCCACATTGGTAACGGTGGTTCTATCACTGCTGTTAAGGATGGTAAGAGCATAGATACCAGTATGGGATTGACTCCGCTGGAAGGTCTGATGATGGGTACCCGTAGTGGTGACATTGATGCCGGTGCTGTGACTTTCATCATGGAAAAAGAGAACCTGACTGCTGCCGGTGTATCCGACTTGCTGAATAAGAAGAGCGGTGTAAAGGGTATCTTCGGCGTATCCAGTGACATGCGTGAATTGGAGGCTGCCGTTGCTGCCGGTAACAATAAAATGGCCGACCTGACCGAAAAGATGTATTTCTATCGTATCAAAAAGTATATTGGTGCTTATGCTGCTGCTTTGGGTGGCGTAGACATCATCGTATTTACCGGTGGTGTAGGCGAGAACCAGGCTTCTTGTCGTTCCGGTGCATGCGAAGGTTTGGAATACATGGGCGTGAAGCTGGATCTGGAGAAGAATAAGATTCGTGGCGAAGAAGCAGTGATTTCTGCTGAAGATTCTAAGGTGAAAGTTGTAGTAATCCCGACTGATGAAGAACTGATGATTGCTTCGGATACAATGGCTATCCTGAACAAGAAATAATCCTTTTAAAGTAGATAGCGTCGCAATCGCGATGTAACAATAATGCCGGAAGCAATGCGGATTGCCTTCCGGCTTTATTTTTTTAACAATATCTGCTCCGGTCACTGGGGTAAATTCCTTATCTTTGTTTGTCATTTAAGAGAAAGCGACATTTATTCAAACTACTTTAAATATACCAACTTATGAAACGATTCATGTATGTATTGCTCTTTGTCCTGTTAACAGGCGCGACGTATGCGCAACAGGCAAAGTATGTATTCTATTTCATCGGTGATGGAATGGGAGTAAACCAAGTGAACGGTACGGAAATGTACCTGGCTGAACAGGAAGGACGCATTGGCGTGACGCCGTTGCTGTTCACTCAGTTTCCGGCTGTAGGTGTTGCCACTACTTTCTCTGCCACTAATTCGGTTACGGACTCTTCCGCTGCCGGAACTGCATTGGCTACCGGAGTGAAGACGTATAATGGTGCCATCGGTATGGATGACCAGAAGAATGTGATTCAATCAGTTGCCGAAAAAGCGAAGAAGGCCGGGAAGAAAGTCGGTGTAACTACCAGTGTCAGTGTAGACCATGCTACTCCTGCCGCTTTCTATGCTCATCAGCCTAACCGCAGCATGTATTATGAAATAGCCCTTGACTTACCGAAGGCTAACTTTGACTTCTATGCAGGTGGTGGTTTTCTGAAGCCTACTACTACCGCTGATAAGAAAGAAGCTCCGAGCATTTTCCCGATCATTGAGGAAGCCGGTTACACCATTGCGAAAGGTATTGATGACTTTAAGGTTAAGTCCACCCAGGCTGATAAGATGATTCTTATCCAGAAAGACGGTGCTAATCCTTCTTGTCTGCCTTATTCCATTGACCGTAAAGACGGCGATATGACCCTCGCTGAAATCACAGAAAGCGCTGTTTCTTTCCTGACCAAAGGCAAGAACAAGGGCTTCTTCCTGATGGTGGAAGGTGGAAAGATTGACTGGGCTTGCCATAGCAACGACCCTGCCACAGTTTTCGAAGAAGTGATTGATATGGACAACGCCATTAAAGTGGCTTATGAGTTTTATAAAAAACATCCGAAAGAAACTCTGATTGTAGTAACTGCCGACCATGAAACCGGTGGCTTGGGATTGGGTACAGGCAAGTATGAATTACATTTGAAGGCTCTGAAGAACCAGAAACAGTCTCAGGATTTACTTTCTACTGCTATCACGGATTTGCGCAAAGCCAAAGGTCATAATGTAACCTGGGAAGATGCCAAGGCTCTGTTGGTAGAAAAGATGGGTTTCTGGAAAGAATTGCCTTTGACTTGGGAACAGGAGAAGATGTTGCGTGATGAATTTGAGCAATCCTTCGTAAAGAATAAGGTTGTGTTCGAAGAAACTCTTTATTCGAAAACTGAACCGCTGGCTGCTACCGCAAGAAAAGTGATGAGCCAGATTGCCATGATAGGCTGGACAAGTGGCAGCCACACAGCAGAGTATGTGCCGGTATATGCAGTAGGTGCAGGTTCTAAGGAATTTGCCGGTAAGTATGATAATACGGAAATCCCGAAACGTATAGCAAAAGTTGCGGGATACAAATAAACTACTAGCTACCAGTTACGAGCGACGAGCTACAAGTGCCATGCGGTATAATTGCGCAGCCACTTGTAGCTCGTA
>ENA-OURO01000643-OURO01000643.1-human-gut-metagenome-genome-assembly--contig:-NODE-643-length-13304-cov-7.284776_pt1 | contig 13304 bp, 10 predicted proteins | sample MGYA00242098_ERZ508985 | MGnify/ENA primary metagenome ERZ508985 (study PRJEB26280, sample SAMEA2531409) | human gut metagenome | biome: human gut; feature: human-associated habitat; material: faeces...
AGTACGACTCTCTTGTTCGGTACGCGCCTGTTCCTTGTTCACTTCCATAGAGGCGCTGGCTTTGGCGATACGTGATTCTTTTTCGGCGTTTTCTTCCGCTACTTTCGATTCACGTTCCTTGTCGGCTATGGCTACTTTAATCTCCTCGTCACGTTGCGTATCGGCCAGTTGAGTGTTCTTGTCGCGGTTGGTTTCCGCTACTTTGGTGGCGCGCTCTTTTTGCTGTTCTGCAATCTTGATGGCCCCCAGTTTCTGCTGTTCTTCAATGTTGGCTAAGGCTTCATTCTTGGCTTTCGCTTCGGCTTCTTTTCCCAGATTGACGATATAGTCGGCTTCATCACGGATGTCGCTGATGTTGATGTTCATCAGGTAAAGGCCGAATTTCTTCAATTCGGAATCGATGTTTTTGCGGCAGTTCTCAAGGAATGTATCACGGTCGCTGTTCAGTTGTTCGATAGTCATATCGGCGATGACCAGACGCATTTGTCCGTAAACAACGTCTTTAATCAGTTCCTGTTGTGCCTCGATGTTCAGTCCCAGCAAGCGTTCGGCCGCATTCTGCATGACTTCGGGCTCTGTGCTTACGGCCACAGTGATGGTAGTGGGCACATCTACGCGGATGTTTTGTTTGGAGATGGCGCCGGTCAGTTTGCAGTCAATCTGCATGGGTTTCATGTTCAGGAAAGAGTATCCCTGGATGATGGGCCATACAAAAGCGGCTCCTCCGTGATACAGTTTAGCCGATTTCTTATCGCCGGTCTTACCATATACTACCAATACCTCGTCGCTCTTGCACTTGCGGTAACGACTTAAAATCCCGACGATGGTCAGGACGATGACAGCTACCAGAATAGCTGCATAAATGAGAATCTGCTCATCCATAAATGATTGCGTTTTTAGGGTTTATTTAATCAATATAATAGATTCCTTCCTTGTAATCCTTCAGTGTGAGGATATCGCCTTCCTGATAGCTTTTACCCTGTATGCTCCGTACGGTAAGTTCTCTTTGTGCACCATTGATGGCGATATAGACCACGTATTCTGTTCCTGCCTGTCCTTGTTCCTGACAGCGGGTATATATTTCGCATTTCCTGCCTATTAATTCTTCTCCCTGTTCGGGCTTATTTTCTTGTTTCAGCTTATAGCAGAGCTTATAAATCCAAGTTAGGACGAAAACAAAAAAGCTGCCGCTTATCACGGCGCCCAGATAATGCAAGACAATGTAGGGAGGCTGGCATAAATACATGAACCAACCGAAACCCATGCAGAAATGAATCAGCCCTTTGAAGGAGAGCACGCTGCTCATGTCTATATCGGCGTTGCCGTCGGCATTAACGTCTATGTCGGTGTCCATATTGCCGAAAAAGATGGATAAGATGAATTGCAGAAGAAAGATTCCCGTACTTACTAATGCAGCGAAAAAATATACGTTAGCTTCCATTTGAGTGATATATTTTGTGTTTATCTGTTTTTTCAATTCACAAAATAAAGCAATTAATCCGGAAAAGCAAGAAGATAAGGGAATAAATGTAGCTGCATGTATAGCTTTCGACGTTTTTATCCGTCCGGCGGAAAGTTTTCCCTAACTATTGGCATGTCTTTGAAAAGTTACGGGCAATCATTCGTGCGAACTATGCCCGTAACTTTTATAGGTTGTTCTACCTTGTATGTCCTGTTATAGGGAAACCAATGCCAGCGCCTTGTTCTCGGCAGCTTCCATAATCTCCCGTTCACCGGGCCCTTTGTCGTTGATGCCGCACAAGTGCAGGATACCATGAATAATCACCCGGTGAAGCTCGCGGTCGTAGGGTTGCTCAAACTGTTCCGCATTGGTGCGGACAGTATCCAGACTGATGAATAAATCACCGGAAATGCGATTACCTTCGCAATAGTCGAAAGTGATGATATCCGTGTAATAATCATGTTGCAGATACTGCTGGTTTACTTCCAGTATTTTATCGTCCGAGCAGAAGATATAAGCGATTTCTCCCACTCTTTTTCCATAGCAGGCGGCTACCTCTTTAATCCATTCGGTGGTTTCTTTCTTTTTGATATCGGGCATCTTTACCCCATCGGTTTGATAACTTATCATAGAATAACAAATTAGAAATGACAGGCAAAGATAGGTAAAGTATCTTGTTAGCGGTTCACTTTCGGGATATTTTCTAATAACTTTCTAATCTGGTCTGAGTTGATTATAATCGGTTTCACTTCTCATCGGGAAAAGGGCGTTGTACTTTTGTCACCCAAAAACAGAAAACAATGAAACAACGTGCTATTCTTTTCTTTTTTATAGGCATAATGACAGGAATACTGCAGGCACAGACCTTGACTCTGAAAGATGCCGGACAGCTTTTTCTGAAGCAGAACCTGTCTCTTATTGCAGCCCGGTATGATATGGACATTGCTCAGGCACAGGTATTGCAGGCCAGACTTTTTGAGAATCCCGTTATCTCGTTAGAGCAAAATGTGTACAATAGGCTGAATGGAAAATACTTTGACATGGGAAAGGACGGGGAGTCAGGAGTGGAGATAGAGCAGGTTATCAGTATTGCCGGGCAGCGTAGTAACCGTATCCGTCTGGAAAAAGTGAACAAGGAAATGGCCGGATATCAGTTTCAGGAAATCATGCGCACCTTGCATAGTGAGCTGAACGAACGATTTGTCGAGACTTATTTTCTGACTAGAAATATGGCTGTTTATGAAAAAGAAATAACTTCGTTGGAGCGCCTTCTGGCTGAGATGAAACTTCAACAACAGAAAGGAAACATTTCACTGATGGAAGCCTCGCGTCTGGAGGCCATGTTGCTTTCATTGAAGAAGGAAAGGAATGAGCAGGAGAATCAGCTGGTTGCCGCCCGGGGAGAATTGAACCTTCTTCTGAGCCTTCCTGCTGATGCGCGTCCTGAACTGCTACTGGATGAAAGTATGTTGAAACAGCTGGACTTGTCACAACTCTCTTATGCGGACTTGATGGCACGTATGACTGGACGTCCCGATTTAAAACTGGCCCGTACCTATATCCGTGCTTCGCAGGCGAACCTTAAACTTCAGAAGTCGCTGGCTTTTCCCGAAGTATCCTTTAAAGGGACTTATGACCGTGCCGGTAATTTTATCAATAATTACTTTGCTGTGGGGATCAGTTTCTCTGTTCCTATATTTAACCGTAATCAGGGTAATATAAAGTCGGCCCGCATCGAAATCATGAAAGCGGATAAGGAAAAGGAGTATGCCATGGGAAAAGCGGAGATGGAGCTTTTTACCGCTTATTCGCAGCTGGAGAAGGCGATGAATCTTTATCAGTCGGTGGATAGTGATTTGGAGCAGAACTTTGAGAAACTGATAGCGGGAGTGAATGAAACGTTCCGGAAACGTAGTATCAGTCTGTTGGAATTTATAGACTATTATGAGAGTTATAAAGAAACTTGTATACAGTTATATGACACACGTAAGGACTTGCTTCTGGCTATGGAGAATTTGAACCGAGTTATCGGACAAAATGTATTTAATTATTAATAACTAACTTATCAATCAGAGAACAACAATGAATCAGAATATCTTTTTACTGGGCTTATTTTTTCCTCTTCTTTGTAACTGTTCGGCACCGGCTGAACAAACAGACACGACCAATGGGGGGATCTTCCTGACAGACAGTTTGAAACAAGTAGTGGCCATTGATACTGTAAGTATACAGGAGGTCACGATGGAACTTACCCTGAACGGTCGTGTTACTTTCAACCAAGAACAGGTGGCACGGGTGTATCCCATATTCGGGGGGACGGTGACGGAAGTCCATGCGGAAACGGGAGATTATGTGCAAAAAGGTGAGGTTCTGGCCGTAATCCGTAGCGGGGAAGTGGCCGACTATGAGAAACAGCAGAAAGATGCTGCCCAACAAGTGCTTACCGCCCGGCGTGCCATGGATGCGACTCAGGACATGTATGTTTCGGGCATAGCTTCGGAGCGCGATATGCTCCAGGCAAAGCAAGAACTGGCCGCAGCCGAGGCGGAGGATAAAAGGGTGAAGGAAGTTTTCTCCATTTATCATCTGTTGGGTAATTCCATTTATCAAGTGAAGTCTCCGGTAGCGGGATTTATTGTCAATAAAAACATCAGCAAAGATATGCAGATACGTTCAGACCAGAGTGAGGAATTATTTACTGTATCGGGGTTGGAGAATGTCTGGGTGATGGCCGATGTCTATGAAAGTGATATCAGCAAAGTATGTGCAGGAGACAGGGTGGAGATTACTACACTGGCTTATCGGAACAGGAGTTTCGGAGGCACTATAGACAAAGTGTATCAGGTGCTGAATGACGAGAGTAAAACGATGAGCGTGCGCATAAAATTGCAAAATAAGGATTATCTGCTGAAGCCGGGTATGTTTACCAATGTAAAGGTGACTTGCAAGGCATCCGAGGAACGGATGGCACGGATAGACCCTCATTCGCTGGTTTTTGAGAATGGGAAGAATTATGTGGTAGCGGTAGACGGCGACGGCAGTCTTCAGGTGAAAGAGGTGGAGATTTACAAGCGGTCGGATAAGGAATGCTATCTCCGTTCCGGTGTTACCGGAGGCGATAAGATTCTTAACAAAAATGTTCTGTTGGTTTATAATGCTTTGAATGACGATTCTAAATAGAAGGAAAGTATGCATAAGTTTATTGATAATATAGTAGCTTTTTCACTGAAAAATAAATTTTTTATATTTTTCTGTACCACGATAGCGGTCATTGCAGGGGCGATATCTTTCAAACATACACCTGTAGATGCTTTTCCCGATGTGACGAACACGAAAGTGACCATAATCACCCAGTGGCCGGGGAGAAGTGCGGAAGAGGTGGAGAAATTCATCACTATCCCTGTTGAAATAGCGATGAATCCTGTTCAGAAGAAGACTGATATCCGTTCTACCACTCTTTTCGGTCTGTCTGTTATCAATGTGATGTTTGAGGACGATGTCGATGATTTCACAGCTCGCCAGCAGGTGTATAACTTGTTGAATGATGCTGATTTACCGGAAGGGGTCACTCCTGAAGTACAGCCGCTTTATGGCCCGACGGGAGAGATTTACCGCTACACTTTGCGCAGTGGCAAACGTGATGTGCGCGAATTGAAAACAATTCAGGACTGGGTGATAGACCGCAATCTCCGTGCTGTGCCGGGTGTGGCTGATATTGTGAGTTTCGGTGGCGAGGTAAAAACTTTCGAAGTCAGTGTGAATCCCCATCAACTGATAAATTACGGTATTACTTCATTGGAACTGTATGATGCTATTGCAAAGAGTAATATCAATGTCGGAGGAGATGTGATTACTAAGAGCTCACAGGCCTATGTGGTGCGTGGAATCGGATTAATCAATGATTTGGAGGAAATCCGGAATATTGTAGTGAAGAATATCAACGGTACGCCTGTATTGGTCCGTCATTTGGCGGATGTGCACGAATCCTGTTTGCCCAGACTGGGACAAGTAGGACGCATGGAGGAAGATGATGTGGTGCAAGGCATTATCGTCATGCGGAAAGGAGAAAATCCGGGTGAGGTGATTGCTGCCTTGAAGCATAAAATAGCAGAACTGAATACAGGGATTCTGCCCGAGGATGTGGAGATTGTTCCATTTTATGACCGTGAGAACTTAGTCAATCTGGCTGTTCATACGGTGACTCATAATCTTATTGAGGGTATATTGTTAGTTACGTTTATCGTTTTAATTTTTATGGCGGATTGGCGGACGACAGTGATTGTCGGCATCGTGATTCCGTTGGCGCTGCTCTTTGCCTTTATTTGCCTTAGAGCGATGGGAATGTCTGCCAATCTGCTTTCTATGGGAGCGATAGATTTCGGCATCATCATTGATGGCGCCGTGGTGATGGTAGAAGGGGTTTTTGTGGCGCTGGACAGAAAAGCGTACGAGGTGGGAATGCCTGCGTTCAACCGGATGTCGAAAATGGGGCTTATCCGGAGCACTGCCAAAGATAAGGCGAAAGCGGTGTTCTTCTCCAAATTGATTATTATCACAGCGTTGGTGCCTATATTCTCTTTTCAGAAAGTGGAAGGAAAGATGTTCTCTCCGTTGGCATATACATTGGGATTCGCACTGCTGGGGGCTTTGATCTTCACTTTGACACTGGTTCCTGTCCTGTCTTCTATGTTGCTGAAACGTGATGTCCGTGAGAGGAATAACTGTATCGTCCGTTTTATCAATGAAAAAGCTTCGTTGCTGTTCGACCGGTTTCATGCCCGTCGCAGTCTCACTATCGGACTCTCTACGGTGGTGGCGGTTTTCGGATTGTGGCTTTTTACTTTCTTGGGAACGGAGTTTCTTCCTCAGCTGAATGAAGGTTCCATTTATGTACGCGCCATGCTTCCGCAAAGCATCGCTTTGGATGAATCGGTGGAGCTGGCCAACACCATGCGTCGTAAACTGATGGCTTATCCCGAAGTGAGACAAGTGATGTCCCAAACCGGACGACCGAATGACGGAACAGATGCGACCGGTTTCTATAATATTGAATTTCATGTAGACATCTATCCCGAGAAAGAATGGGAGAGCAAACTGACCAAACTGGAACTGATTGATAAGATGCAGCAGGATTTATCCATTTATCCGGGCATCGACTTCAACTTCTCACAGCCTATATCGGATAATGTGGAGGAGGCGGCATCGGGGGTAAAGGGCTCTATTGCGGTGAAAGTGTTCGGCAAGGACTTATATGAGTCACAGAAACTTGCCGTACAGATTGATAAGATTTTGGGGACTGTGGAAGGTATTGAAGATTTGGGAGTAATCCGTAACATCGGCCAGCCTGAACTGCGTATCGAACTGGATGAACAGAAACTGGCACGATACGGGGTAGCGAAAGAAGATGTGCAGTCCATCATCGAGATGGCTATCGGCGGAAAATCGGCCTCTTTACTTTATGAAGATGAACGGAAGTTCAATATTATGGTGCGTTATAATCCGGAATTCCGTCAGAACGAAGATCAGATAGGCAAGATATTGGTTCCGGCCAGCGATGGAGCCATGATACCTGTCAAGGAATTGGCGGATATCCGTACCATTACAGGACCCTTACTTATTTTCAGGGACAACCACACTCGTTTCTGTGCGGTCAAATTCTCCGTGCGGGGACGGGACATGGGAACGGCGGTGGCAGAGGCACAAAAGAAAGTAAATGCCGCGATCCATCTTCCTGAAGGATATTCTTTGAAATGGACGGGAGATTTTGAGAACCAGCAACGGGCGTCCAAGCGTTTGGCCCAGGTGGTTCCTGTGAGTATCGCTATTATCTTTGTCATTCTGTTTGTACTTTTTTCGAATGCCAGAGATGCAGGATTGGTGCTGCTGAATGTACCTTTTGCAGCCGTGGGAGGTATTGCCGCATTGTTGCTGACGGGATTTAATTTCTCAATTTCTGCGGGGATCGGTTTCATTGCTTTATTCGGTATCTGTATTCAGAATGGGGTGATTATGATTTCGGATATCAAGCATAATCTGCATACACGGCTATCCTTGCCGGATGCGGTGAAAACAGGAATGCGCTCGCGTATCCGTTCCATTGTAATGACGGCGGCCATGGCGGCTATCGGGTTGATGCCTGCTGCCATGAGTCATGGCATAGGTTCCGAATCACAGCGCCCGCTAGCTATTGTTATTATTGGCGGTTTGATAGGAGCCACTTTTTTTGCCTTGTTCGTATTTCCGCTGATTGTGGAGTGGGTTTATAGCAAGATGTTGTATGATAAAGAAGGTAATCTGCTGCAAAGAAAATTATAATGATGTATATTTGCAACCGACAGAAAAACAGATTTGTTTATGGCAAAAATAATATTGGTAGAGGATGAGATAAATATTGCCTCGTTCATTGAAAGAGGGCTTCGTGAGTTCGGTCACGAGGTCTCTGTGGTGTACGATGGTAATGCGGGATGGGAACTGCTTCAGAATGAGTCTTTTGATTTGTTGATATTGGATATCATTATGCCGGGTATGAACGGGTTGGAACTGTGCCGCATGTACCGGCAGCGTTTCGGCTATCACTCTCCTGTTGTTATGCTGACGGCGCTTGGAACTACAGACGATATTGTGAAAGGACTGGATGCCGGAGCGGATGATTATCTGGTGAAACCGTTTAGCTTTCAGGAACTCGAGGCGCGTATCAAGGCTTTGCTCCGCCGGAGTAAGGAGGTTCCTGTACAGCAATTGGTTTGTGGGGATTTGATTTTGGACTGTACGTTGCGGCGTGCTCGCCGGGGAAACATGGATATTGATCTTACGGTAAAGGAATATCGGTTATTAGAGTATTTTTTGTTGCATCAAAGGGCGGTGCTTTCCCGGCTTACGCTATTACGTGATGTGTGGGATAAGAATTTTGACACCAATACGAATGTAGTGGATGTATATGTGAATTATTTGCGCGCCAAAATAGATAAAGGTTTTGAGGACAAGTTGATACATACAGTGGTGGGTGTGGGCTATATGATGACTGATTGAAAAGTATCTTTAGGATATAGAGAAACTTAAAAGAAAGGATAGACATGAAGATTGGACCTAAAATAGCTTTGTTTTATTCCCTCATTACGATGTGTGCCATTATCATGGTGATGAGCGTGTTCTATTTGTTCAGCTCTCGCTATATCAACCGTCTGTATGAGTCTTATTTGCGGGAGAAGGCATTTATCACTGCTCAGAAATATTGGGAAAAAGATGAAGTTGACGAACAGAGCTATCGGTTAATCCAGCAGAAATATGATGAGCTGCTGCCGCAAGCAAGGGAAGTATTATTGAATATGGACACGTTGGCACACGTCAAGGACACGTTGGGAAAATATCTCAATGCCAGTCAGCAGGAAAGACTTTTTCATGGTGACGGTACTCCGGTGACTTTTAAATATAAGAAAGAATTGGGTGCGGCTCTCTATTATCCGGATAATGAAGGATATTTTATTGTCTTTGTCTTCTCTGAAAACACTTATGGCAAGGAGATACAGGAGCATATTTTGCTACTTTCGGTTACTCTCGTTGTCATCAGTTCTATTTTTATTTTTTTTATCGGGCGTGTTTATTCTAACCGGATTCTTACTCCCCTGCAACATATCTTGAAAGAATTGAAGCGTATCCGCGCCAATAACCTGAATGTACGTCTGAGAAGCTATGGGAACAAGGATGAGCTGGATCAGCTGATTGTGTCACTGAATGGGATGCTGGATCGTATTGACACAGCGTTTAAATCCGAGAAATCATTTGTCAGCAACGCTTCCCATGAATTGAACAACCCGCTTACTGCTATTCAGGGGGAGTGCGAAATAGCCCTTCTGAAAGAGCGTAGCACTTCGGAATATATGGATTCTTTGGAACGTATCTCGGTAGAGAGCAAACGTATTTCTCTGCTGATAAAGTCTTTGCTGTTTTTATCCCGTCAGGATAAGGATATTCTAGCAAATACGGTAGAGGATGTTTGCCTGCCTCGGATGCTGAGGGAGCAGTATGCCGGCCGTCCTCGTATTCGTCTGTCTTCCACACTTAGGGAGGAGAATGACTTTATTGTCCGTGCCAATCCTTATTTATTGGGAATAGCCCTTCAGAATGTAGTGGATAATGCCTGTAAATATTCGGATAAGGATGTGGAAATCAGCTTGTTCGAAAAGGAGGACCGGAGAGTGGTGGAAATCAGGGACCAGGGTATTGGTATTCCTCAAGAAGAGGTAGAATTGATTTTTCAATCTTTCTATCGTGCTAGTAATACACGTTCTTACAAGGGGCAAGGCATCGGGCTAAGCCTTTCTTTGAAAATTATATCTACTTACGGCGGCCAAATGGGAATCCATTCGGAAGAGGGACATTTTACCACCGTAAGTATAACTTTTCCTCTGTCCCTAGCCGAAGAATAAATAACAGATAAGAATAGCCACAATCACTCCGGCCAAATCGGCCAGTAGTCCGCAAGGAACGGCGTGGCGTGTCCTCACTACTCCTACGCTACCGAAATATACTGCCAGGATATAAAAGGTAGTGTCTGTGGAACCTTGAAAGATACAGGCCAGTCTGCCTACGAAAGAATCGGGACCGTATGTAGTCATGGCATCCACCATCAATCCGCGTGCTCCGCTTCCACTCAATGGTTTCATCAGTGCTGTGGGGAGTGCTCCTACGAAATCACTGTCGATACCGCATAGCTTTACGGCTCTGTCAATGCCGTCAATCAAATAGTCCATCGCACCCGATGCACGGAAGACACCGATGCCTACCAGTATGGCTACCAGGTAAGGAATGATGCGTACGGCAGTGTTGAATCCTTCTTTGGCCCCTTCAACAAAGGAGTCGTAGACATTGATTTTTTTTCTGATCCCTGCTACAATGAAGCCGATGATGATAAGAAATAGAAAGACATTGGCAAAGGTAGTGGAGTAAATATCTATCTGGTTTCGTGACAAGGTATTGAAGAAATAAATAATTCCTGCTACCAGCAAACTCATTCCCCCTAAGAAGAAGAGGATGGTACGGTTAAACAGGTTGATTCTCTGATAAATGCTTACAGCGACAATACCTGCCAAGGTAGAGAAGAAGGTTGCCAGCAGGATGGGGACAAATATGTCTGTAGGTTGGGCAGCACCTAGTTGAGCGCGATATACCATGATGCTGATAGGAATCAGAGTCAGCCCCGAAGTATTCAGTACCAGGAACATAATCATGGGATTACTGGCAGTATCTTTCTTGGGGTTCAGTTCTTGCAGGCCCTCCATTGCTTTCAGTCCTAAGGGAGTGGCGGCATTATCTAGTCCCAGCATATTGGCTGCCAGATTCATAAAGATGCTACCTGTCACAGGATGTCCTTTGGGGATATCAGGAAAAAGTTTACTGAACAGAGGTCCCAGCAATCGGGAAAACAGAGCGATGACTCCGCCTTGTTCGCCTATTCTCATGATACCCAGCCAAAGGGAAAGGACACCGGTCAGTCCCAGTGAAATTTCAAATGCAGTTTTGGAAGAACTGAAAGTAGAGTTGATAATTTCGGGAAACACTTGTGTGTCGCCAAGGAAAACGAGTCGCATCAACGCTACTACGAAGGCTATCAGAAAAAAGGCTATCCAAATGTAGTTCAGAACCATATCGCTAGTTTTATTAGTAATAACTCGGACAAAAGTAGTCAATTTATTCGTTTTTGAATTAGAAAAGATTCAATTCTCTTATTTTTATTTCCAATCTTTGTTTGAACACGATAGCAAAATAGTATGAAATGATTTTAAGAGCAAACTACTCTCTCATTTGATTATTTCGATGAACGGGACGAGAAGGAAGCGTTTAAGCGATTCTCGCGAGTTTGAAGAATATCAAAAAGAGTAAAAAGACGTTTGATGGTTTGCTATTTGTCGGGTATATAAAGAAAAATGTTCTTTATGGATTTAAATATGCTTTGAAATGGATACTAATGAGATGTAAAATAACTCTTGAAATAAGTCTGTTCTAGAAAAAACGGATAATATAAGAATCGAAATAGTTAGGAAAAAGAGTTTTGTTGATCGGATCTGATAATAAAAGGTTATATTTGTGCAAATATGTAGTGTGAATTCTGTAGTAGAAGGAGGGCATTGACGTAATAACAAGTAATATGGGAGAATATATGATGAAAACCGAGGAAATAAAAGATTAGTTCAAGCAGTTTGAAAGTATCGTTTGTGATTATCATGGAGTAGAGTGTTGGAGTGCACGCGAGTTGTATTTCTTATTGGGTTATACCCAGTGGAGAAACTTTGAGGCTATCATCAATAAAGCGAAAGCTGCTTGCACGAATGCAGGTGAAGATGTGACCTATCATTTTGCTGACGTCAGCAAAATGATAAGTTTACCTAAAGGTGCAGAAAGAGAGATAGATGATATCTATCTTACCCGTTATGCCTGTTATTTGACTGCTCAAAATGGTGATGCGCGTAAATCGGCTATAGCTTTTGCTCAAAACTACTTTGCTGTTCAGACAAGGCGTGCAGAATTGGTGGAACAACATCTGTTGGATTATGAGCGGGTTCAAGCACGGACTAAATTGGCTGAAACGGAAAAGCTGTTATCGGGTGTGTTTTATGAACGCGGAGTAGATAGTAAAGGTTTTGCCATTATCCGTTCAAAAGGAGATAAAGCCTTGTTTCGTCTTGACACAGCGTTGCTAAAATGTAAACTTGGTGCGCCCCACAGTCGTCCGCTGGTCGATTTCTTACCAACCATCAGCATTAAGGCAAAAGATTTTGCTGCTGAGATGACTTCTATTAACGTACAACAAAAAGATCTTTATGGACAGTCATCAATTGAAAAAGAACATATTGAGAATAATACGGCTGTTCGGAATATGATGGGGTAAGCCGAGGAATCTATCCGGAACAATTGCCTGCAGGCGAAGATTTAAAGAAAGTAGAACACCGTTTGAAATCAGAAGAAAAGAAAATAACTAAGAAATAATGAAGGAACCGCTTGAGGAGAAACTATAAATGAGCTGAAACGGTTTGCTCACTTTCACATGCTTCAGTAAATAATTCTTGTGATGTCTGGTTAGGCAAAATAGAACTTTTAGCCATATACTCTTTATTATTGGCATAAATAAAGAGTACGCTTCCCCCTTTTATCGTATTGATAATAGGTTTGGTCAGTGCCTGTGGCAAAGCCGGACAACCGAAACTCCGTCCTAATCTACCCGATTTGCAAACGGATGGATTGGCGTATGCGGCGCCATGAACCACAATGGCACGTTCACGGGCCCGGTCATTTATGCCTTTTTCCAGCCCGTCTAATAAAAGAGAGTATCCGTTTTTACCTTGATATGTGTTTCCGGTAAGATAGAAGCCGAGGGAACTTTTATAAGAGCCGACTTCGTTGGAGAAAGAGGTAGCATAGTTCTCGCCGCTGTTTTTTCCATGAGAGACCACTGATGAGTATAGCATCTTTTTCTGTTCCATATCAAAGACAAACAAACGTTTTTCGGTAGAGGGTTTGGTGAAATCAATCAATGTCAGTATGGATTTGCTTTTTTGTTTAATCAAGTTGTATCCTGCCACAGCCTGTCGGAATGCCAGGAAATTGACCACCCCTCCCAATTGCATATCTTCAAATAATTGTTCGCCGTCCATTTTTTGAGGTGCAGGGACAGATGTAGCAACTTTCTTTTCGGGTGTAGCCGTCCGGGTCGATACATTGCTCGACGGAAAGAGGAATAGGAACAGGAGTAAAAAAGTTTTTTGCATGCGTATGGAAAAACTGGATAACGGGTGCAAAGTTACGCACATTTCTATTCCAAAACAAATATAATCGTCTCATTAACAGG
>ENA-OURO01000653-OURO01000653.1-human-gut-metagenome-genome-assembly--contig:-NODE-653-length-13206-cov-3.700327_pt1 | contig 13206 bp, 6 predicted proteins | sample MGYA00242098_ERZ508985 | MGnify/ENA primary metagenome ERZ508985 (study PRJEB26280, sample SAMEA2531409) | human gut metagenome | biome: human gut; feature: human-associated habitat; material: faeces...
ACGTCTGACCTTATCGTCAAGTTTTTCCATAGGTACTTTGCCATTACGAACAAAATACAGGAGAGAATCAGCCATATAATACTCATTATATGGTTTTAATGTTCCCATTTCTATATCAAGTCCGTTCATTGCAGCCTCATACGCATTCTTTGTTCCGCTCCAGTCCGAGATGACTGCTCCGTCAAATTTCCACTCCCCTTTAAGAATATCATTGATGAGATAGTTATTGTGGCAGCAGTATTGTCCTCTGAATTTATTATATGCCCCCATTACAGACCATGCCCCAGCCTCTGTTACAGCAGCTTTAAAGGCAGGAAGATAAATCTCTCGCAGTGCCCTTTCAGACACCTCTACATTAACGGTATCTCTCTGATACTCCTGATTATTAAGTGCAAAGTGCTTTACACATACAGCAATACCGTTATCTTGAATGGCTTTGATATACGGAACAGCAATTTTCGAAACTAAAAAAGGATCTTCACCCATATACTCGAAGTTTCTTCCGTTAAGAGGTGTCCTTGCGATATTTACTCCCGGAGCAAGCTGAACGTCTTTCTCCCGATAGTTCGCCTCTTCACTGAGAGCTTGACCGTATTGAGACGCAAGTTCCATATTCCAGCTGGATGCAAGAACCGTAAGAGCCGGAAATGCCGTACAGGAATCATTGGTAGTTTCCGCTTTTGTCCAACTGTTGTAAAGGACTTCGCTTCTTACACCGAACGGTCCGTCATTCATCCACAACTCAGGAATGCCGAGTCGTTGCACTCCGGGAGAACTGAATTTGGACTGAGCATGACATAATGCCACCTTTTCTTCCAGCGTAAGACGTGGAATAATATCTTCTACTCTCTCGTCTATCGTTTTGGATTCATCAAGATAAACGGGCAATTGTCTGTTAGTTCCTGTTTTGGATCCTGATGTACACGCGGATATCAAAATAAGGACAGACAATACAGTCATCGTAATTCTACTCATAACTAATTTAATTTTAAATTTCATTTACAATATTCAACCACCGGAAGCGTCGTCATTCTTATCCTTGTACATCCGGACGGTACCATTTCTATCTCTTCACATTCTGACGAAACCTGAATTTTCTCTTCAGGTAGCCCAGGGGTCGTATCACCCAAAAGTCGCCATTCAGGAATTTCAAATGCAGTTACTTTAAGCTTGACAGGTGTTGAATCTGGTGTCCACGGGAATCCTTTCTTCCCTGTGTTCACCACTGTTATTTCAGGGTTTTCAGGCAGACCGAAATTCCACTTAGAAGCAGGGGTCACGTTATATGCAGGAAAAGCTACAGATGTTTTGAACTGGTCCTTTATGATCTCAACATTCTCATCAATATCTACAGAATACAGCAATGGCCCCATATATACATTAATTCCGGCATCAGTTCTTTTCTCTGCCCTCGGCTTCATATCGATGTCCAACTCTACGACATCCCCATCCTTAAATCGTCTTTCTATCGTACTGAACCCTCCTGCATGATATTCTTTCGGCTGTTCTGCATTGACTGTCAACTTTGCATTCTCTACCCATGATGGAATCCTCATGGTAAACGGTATTCTGACAGGAGCACCATCGAGAGCAAACCTGAATGTTATTTTCCCGGAGAAAGGATAAGAAGTATCTTCCGTTATACATACTTTTGTGCCATTAATTTCTGTCCTATATTCCGACGGACCGTACAAAGCGGCAACTATCTCATGCTCGTCACCATTCATCCACATCCTTGAAATATAATTCGGAAACATCCTGTGGACATTGCCGGAACAACATTCAACATCAAAACCCGGTCTGTAAGCCTGACGTGACAAGCCCTCTTCACCATACGGAGCCATGGAACTTTTTTCAGTTGCCAATAACTGATTCGGAGATGAGAAGTACTGCAAAGCCTTGAAATCTTTATTAATAGCTCCCAAGGCTGCATTATACACAGCTGATTCCATCTTATCCGCCCACTTAACATCTCCGGTTGCCATCAGCATGTAACCGTAACTCCATATAAAGTCACTGATATCACAGGTCTCATGCAGCGCTTCCGCATGCTTAGGAAACAAGCTTTCATATGAAGCCGGTATCCCATCTGGAAGTTCGTTTTCCCGTTCCACGGAAGAATAGAAACCAAGCGCGGCATCGAGATATTCCTGCCTACCGGTATAAAGATACAGAATCAACGGCTGTTTGGAAACTTCAGCAGCCGTCACACCATGTACGTCAATCGGCTTTGAAGAGACCATATCTCCATGGATGAACACTTCATTGTCTTTTGTTCCCCCGTTCATACTGAACAGATCCCAAATATGCCCGGCTTTCTGCAAGATTTCCTTGTCGCCCGTATATGAATACATTTTGCACATACTTTCTATGATACAAGTCTGCCTGTTGGTCAAAGTATCATTCAAGGCAGAAAAATGTTTTTTCAGCAGAACCGGAATCCTGTCGTCTTCGGTATAGTCGTAATATGCAAGCAACGTCCGTGCGAATACAGAAAATGCCCACTGGTTCTCACCAAGGGTTTCCGGACCTAGCATTCCGTTCGCCCGGGGATGGGATAAGACATATCCGACATTGTCGGAACCGAGCTGCATAAGTACGCTGTCTCTCAGGAATATTCCACACCTATACAGACCGTCAATCATATATCCCGACTGTTCATAAGGCCACCAACCTTTCGCTATCGGATTACCTCCCTCCGGGATTATTCCATTCCACAGACATGTGTTATAAGGATAACCAGACTCCTTGCGATTAAGCCCGAGGCCGTCTCTCTGTCTCTGTAATATTTCTCTTAACCACGAAGACGGTCTTATATTTTCTATATTCGCTTCCTTATATACTCCATAATATTCAGGAGTGTCAGTCACATCAGCACATGAGCCAACCCCCAAGACAAGACCGACCGCAATAAACAATCTAATCAACTTCTTTTTCATGATTATCGGTTTTCAATATTTTATTTTTTCTCATCCATTCTACCAGTTCGACAGTCCAGTCATGTCCATAACCATCGACAGTAATTTCAAAAGCTCCGTGTCCCCCATCATCGACAGTCTTCCAATCCAATGGAACTCCGGCCTCCAAGAGTTTTTCCTTGACACTAAGTGCAAAACCGTAACCGCTGTCATTAGTCGCATGACGCATAAAAAAGGAGGAGTCTCAGCATCAAATCTGAACGGCCATTTCTGTTTCCCGTAATACCAACTCGTTAATGGAATCACATAGTCAGGGCGCGAAAAGGCGTCTGGGCAATCGGCTGAAGCCAGCCTCAATACAATCAGCGCACCTGCCGACTGTCCTGCTACTCCGATTGCATTTTCATCTATATTCCACTCGGAGGCTTTCTCTCTGACTGTCCTTACGGCTTGTCTTGCATCTTCCAAAGCCACGTCAAGTCCACGTTTCACCCTGTATTTTACACCGATTACCGCTACTCCATATGGCCTCAACAGCTCTGCCGCCTCACGCGCATTTCTGATAAAGCCGGTATAGCTCAATCCTCCTCCCGGGAAAAAGATTACCACCGGAGACTTCTCTGACTGACGGGGAAGGAAAACTTCCAATTCCGGTTCGGAAATCCTGTCGATACGCGCTATTGAATTGATATATTCCGGCCCGGAATATTCATAATCGGGAATTTCGCCCTGCCATACAGGCAGCCTTTCAATACCTCTATTTCCTTCTGCCATACCGGTCCACCATTGAGACACGGCATCTGCGATATATGATATACACCGCTTCCAGTCATAACTTTTCTGATTGGAACAAAAGCCCTCATAATCAGCAAAATCACAATTACAGGAAACAATTTGAGCCGTATCGGATGTCATCCATAATATGTCGGTATTTTGCCTAGCAGCCATCAAGCGGATTTTACAGAAAGTATTCTCATTAGTATTCAAATCTCTGCATTGTATGACAAATACTCTATATCTTCCTGTCTTTTCCGTAGATATGATCTCCGCGGCTTCCTTTATTCCCCTTACACAGCGGTATGTTACTTCCGGGCTGTCTGTCAAATCCAGTATTTTCAGCCCAGAAGCAATTTGGTTTTCAATATAGGTGGCACTTTCTTCAGGGAAATCCACTCCAAGAAACAGCACGGACGGAACATCCGGGAGTTTTCCGGCACTAGGCCACACCGGACAGAAAGTCATCGCAAACAAAATAACAAAGAAAAAAAGCTTCATCTCAAAATGGAATCAATAATTCGGAACACTCTATTTAATCTTCAATTTAACCCCCCAAACCAAATCGCAAGGAGGATTCTTTCTGACAGACTCCGGTATGATTATTTCTATTCCGTCTCCAGTTTTTTTCCATTTGAGGGGACGATTATGCCCCATCAGAAATACCGATTTGGCAGAAATCGGAACGAATGATCTGATTTTCACCACAGACGGCATATATTCATCCTTGGCATTCAAGTAAAAGGCATATACGTTGTTATCTTTTGAAGTAAACGCTATTCTGTCCTCTTTGTAAGGAGCAATTGCTTTCGTTCCATGGATACCCTCTGAGTTAACCTGCATCCAGTCACCGATTTCCTTAAGTCGCTGATATGCCTCCGGAGCAAGTTCTCCGTCAGGACCCGGTCCGACATTCAGTAGAAAGTTTCCTCCACGTGAAACTATCTGTACAAGGGTAGTCAGAATGTCATGCGTGGATTTGTAACTATCATCTGGTTTGTATGACCATTGAGTAGCCATAGTCATACAAGCCTCCCAAGGATAGTCCAAGGCACGATCCGGTATTTTCTGTTCCGGAGTCCTGTAATTTTCATAGATGGTATTCGTATGTCTTGCCACCATCATGATTCCAGGCTGATTGGTTCTTACCGTCTTTGCGAATCTTTCCCACTGCGGATGCCTGTCAGGAGAAGCATCGCACAAGTCGAACCACAGCATGCCGAGGTTACCGTACTTTCCTCCGGTCAGTTCATTCAACTGATTGTTGATAAAGTCATTTAAGCGCTGCCATTTTTCCGGGAACATTTCAGGAGGATAATTTATATTCCTGTCTTTGGGAGGGAAATAATCCCACCAATAGTCATTATTGTTCCAATCTGCTATGGAATAATAAGCACCTGCCATCATACCTTTGCCACGAAATGCATCGAAAATTCTCTTTGCAATGTCAGCATTCGCATCTGTGTGGAACGGACATTCGACATCGGTTATTTTATAGTCGCTGTACTGAGTATCGTACATATTGAATCCGTCATGATGCTTAGTTGTGAAGACCACATATTTCATTCCAGCATACTCCGCCGCTCCAGCCCATTTTTCAGGATTGAATTTTACAGGATTGAATGTCTTTTTCAAATCTTCATACTTCCGGACATAGTCAAAATAGTTCATTCCTTCCGGCCTCACCATACAGAATTTATATGCTTCCGGACAAATGGACCAGGATTCTACTATACCCCATTGGCTGTATGTTCCCCAATGGATAAACATACCGAATTTCATATCCTGCCACTTTTCTATATTTTCCCTTACAATGCTTTCCTCCGGATAGATATAAGGAGGTTTACTGTCAGTATTCTTTTTGTCCACCATCGGATCCTGTGCAAATACTGCAATTCCTCCGATAAACATGGTAAAAAGCGATGCTATTACTTTTTTCTTCATTTTCCTCATTTTATTTAGAATCAATACTTCTTGCTTCGTAAATCTGGCGGGCTATAGTCTCCCCGATAAGATTATATGCGTATTGGCTGTAATGGATGTCATCCGTCATCATATTCATCTGTGGAAAAAGCCAAGGATCCGCAGCTACAAGATGAACTCCATGCATTTTTTCAGACAGTCTGCGTTGTGCCGCACGAACCTGATGATAGCCCTCTTGCGGACGGTCGACATATTGTCCTGTGAGGACTATATAGAAAGGAAGGTCGGCATCATGAAGATGCTTTCTGAACCGGAGTATAAGATTGCGAAGCGCCGCCTCATAATCCTCACCGTCCATTTTCCCATCATTGATAGCATTTGCGTCACGTTCTCCTTGAAGCCAGATCACCCCACTGAATTTCAATCCTGTAACGGCAATCGCAGAATTACATTTAGCCATCGCTGCATCGAACAAAGGCAAGACACCCTTTTCCGCCCAAGTACCGTAGATTGTCTCTCCTGTAGTGGAGCATGCACTTCCTCCCCTCGCCGCAGATACCACTACAACCGAATCACCTGTCATTTTATTAAGGTTCCACGCGAACGAAGGACTGATGCTGCCGCTGTTCGCCTTGCCGAAATACTTGCCGTTCTCACCTACTGGGTCCTGCAGTATTTTCAACGAATCTCCGGATTGTACATAGTCGAAACACTCTTTGCTATAGTATTTCATCGAAGTTCTTCTATCACCCATTCCGGAAGCATTACTCTGTCCAGCTATGAGCCACATACTCTTTTGGGCAACTCCCGAAACGGACAGCCCCGCTAAAATCAACAATATAAAAAATCGTTCCATAAAATCGTTTATAGTGAAATTTCAATGACATTCATACCCCATGGAGCAAAATCAAGATTGATCTGCCCTTTCTTTCCCGCCGATCTAATAATTTTACCCTGAAGAGCCTTAGCAGAACGGAAACCTGTCTTATTCGCAACTAACTGCGACAAATCCAGAGTTACAGTGCATGACTGACTGTCATTAGACTGACACATTGCAATCAAGTATAACTTCGTGCCGTTCTCTGACAAAGCGGTAAGGAATTCAATCTCCGGATTATCGCAACCGACCATATCCGGTCTGAACAGAAGATCCGCTTTCTTACCGTAAATATTACCGGGTGCAAATCCATATGTGACATGTGGGCCAACCTTAGGAGTCATGTAGCCATATGGAAACGAAATATTACTGTCCGAACGCAAACCAGCCTCCGCAATCAGATAATCCACAATCCAGCCAATCTGCCAGTACGCATGCCACGGGAACATTGTAGAATATTTTTTCAACTCATTCATTCCGTGCCAGTAATAGACTGCGCATCCGCTTTTCTGATCGACAAAAGCATTTCTTCCGATTGACGCAGCTCTTGCCATAGTAAGGAAAACCGGTTCCTCCGTCCATTCATACATTTTCACGAACAAACCTGCATAACTTGATATCAAAATCGGTCCGTTTACTGCCGTACCTCGTATATGCTCCACACCAAGACCAGTCTGATTCAGCTCCCAATCTTTATATGCTTGCTCGCCGATGTATTTCGTTTCATCAGTCATTACCGGATTGGTGAATATAGACGTCGCGTAAATCATGGCGGCATCTATAGACGCCTGTTTATATGCCTTGTTACCCGTTATTTCATACAAGTCCATATAGGCACGAGATGTCTGTGCCGTACAGAAATCCCAGATATTGCGTCCATCACCGCATACTCCGAGATAATATCCTTTATCCACTCCGTTTTCCTGCTGCCAGTCTGCACCTTTGCAGGCTGCGTCAAGGTATTTCTTGTCTTTCAAGTGCTTATATGCGATGTACAATCCATACCAGGTTGGTCTGTAATCCTTAAGATCCGGGAAAGACGGTTTCATAGAAAATCTGTCATAGCCGACCTCAAAACTTCCATCATCTTTCTGCCATGCAAGCAATCTGTCACCTGCCATCCTCAACCTTTCAAGCAATTCCTTGTCATCAGGATTGAATAGAAGCATATTTCCGAAATCGACCATAGTATAATAGGTCGTATGCAAAGGTTCTATCCAATTGCCCCTTTCCGACTCCACACCGTCTATATCCGCATATTCTCCGAGAGCGGCACCGCAGAAATATCCCGGTTCTGTCTGCTGCTGAATCATTTTATAATTCCTCACATAGTGAAGACGGCTGCTCATTACGGAATCCTGCCCGTTTCGTGCAATCATAAACATGGTACCAGCGTCAGCAATCTTGGAGCCATTAGCACCTATTGTCTCACCTCTGCTCTGCCATGTTTTCCAGCTCGACTCTTTATCTTTACGCAGGAATTTCTGAAGCCGGCTCACGCGCTCGGACAAAGACACCTTGTTGGTAAGCAAATCCAAGGATGATGGTAAGGCGAAAACATCGTTCACTGCATGCTGGAATACATCGAACCAGCCCGAGTTCTTCAAGGTATAACGGAATCCAAATACCACTTCATCTCCGGCTTTGTGCTTAGCTCCCACCTGTCCGAGTACCGGATGATAAACCACGGGAGTAAGTTCATTATGCCTGTTCGCTAAACTCAATCCCAAGGAATTAGGACTCTTATCCGGAGCTTTGCCAGCTATCGGGTCGGTTTCCGTCCCCGGATCTGGAATAACAGCTAAGGTATAGCCATCCTTCGACGAATACAGCGGACACAGAGTCATCGTATTACGTTCTTGGGCAAGCATCGGAACACAAGGAATGCCCATGCTGTAAGTTTTTGCCATATTCAGATTATACTGGATTTCATTGCCATACCAATTACCCGGAATCATCGCCCATGATATATTGTTCTCTTCGAAGACGGTAATCGTAGGGGTGGCGATGGATACGGAACCGTTCGTCGACAGTCTGACCTTCATATCGACCTTTATATCAGACGGAAATAATGGATCTACCTTCCATATTGCTTCAACGTCTCCGAAACGGAGACTGTGAGAAAATTTCAGAGTACCATCGGGAAGCATTTCTGCTTTTGACGGATAGAACGTAAAATCCTTTCCCTCAAGATCCTGATCGACCAAATCCTTTGCCGGATTACGATCTATATACAAAACCGTGTAATATCCCTTGGGGGCAGGAATCTGCTTCCCGTCGATTTTAATACACGAGATATGCCAGCCATCCTCCTCCTGTTGCCATTCAAAATCAATACTGCCCGTATTAAGATTCAGTTTGGGCTGAGCGGACATCAAGACACTCACACAAGCAATGAGTAACGTAGAAAACAAATATTTCATAATGTATTTTTCAGAAAATTATTTTTCAACTATTTCTATTTCTATATTTTGCACAGATTCTTCAGTTCCAAAAGCGGTAGCATTACGCGACACTACGGTCACCGTAAACTTACCCGGTTTGTAATATGTGTAATCATAGAACCCCGGAACAACCTCGCTGTACGACTTAATAAGCGTACCATAATCAGGAATCACTTGGCTCGGATCGACAGGAGAAGTAATTACCCAGCTTTCAAAATCCTCCTTACCGTCAGGCATGCCTGCACAAGTAAGCGATGTTCCAAGTGTCCACTGATAAGCGGGGAAAATAGCACCGGTCTGATCTTCCTGCAGTTTATTCGTAGTTGTACCACATTTTGCAAAAGAAGCATTTGTCCATATCGTATAAGGAAGAGCATCCGTTTCAACTGTATTATTAAGATTGAATGAAGAGATTGTATATCCTTCCTGTTTCTGTCCCTTTTTCGCAGTATAACAGAAAGCAAGATAGATATCCCGTCCGTTCCATTCTGACAAATCTATTGCTCCGGAATTAACATTAACACCTTTTTTAGTCCCCTCAACAGGCCATTTCGCTTTTTCAGAAATATCCAGCCAAGTGGCACGTTTTATTCCCTCCATGGTGATGTCACCGTCAAAGTCAGTAGAAAGAAGAAGCTTGATTTCGGCATACTCCTCCAAGTTATCTCCATCTTTTTTACAATTGAAAGACAGGACTGGAGAACCATTCTCCCTTCCGCGATTTCTATAGATATAACGCGACCCTTTTATAGTTCCTCCCATCGTTCCGCCATTATAATTATCAACTCCGGTAAAAATCGTCACGAAATCAGCTTCTCCTGAGAAGTGGAAGCGAACATTCTCTCCAACTTCGTATACATTCTTTTCAAGCCTAGTCACAACAGTTGATTCGGTCACGGTGTCAACTTGGCAGGACACAACGACTAAAGCGGCGACTAAAGCGGGAAACAGGTTTCTAATTATATTTCTTTTCATTGTCTCATACTTTTAATAATGTTAAATATACAATTACCAGCCTTCATTCTGTTTCAATTCAGGATTAAGCATTATTTCTCCGGAAGGGATCGGAAGGTAATAATGAACATCGGACACATTGTTGCCAGGAGTCATGATATAATCAAGTTGCGCTCCATTGACTCCTTTTGCATTCCTGCCATCATCCCTCGTAGCCTGAAGCACCTCCACAAGATTGTGCCAACGTTTGAGGTCTAAACGTCTCCAGCCTTCAAAGCATAGCTCCCTTGCTCTTTCATCCATAATAGTCTGAAGGAATGCCTCCTTTGAGTCTGTAGCTTCAGCAGGCAATTCATAAGACGGACTCTCATCCTTCATCACTGCGATTGCCGTAGCACCGCTACCCTTAGGACCTTTCCCGCCCTCGAGTGACCTGATCACCACCTTCGGAGTTTCACTGTAGGCATGTCCCCTGTCGAGCAATACTATTGACTCAATAGGTCTGGTGGCTTTAGTGTCCGGTTTCCCGTCAGAACCAAGAATCTCAGGCAACTTGGCAGTAGCAATTGTAAGAGGACCTTTAACGTCTCCGACACGATATGCCTTGGGAGATTTGTTCTCTTCCGTTGTGCATGTGACAGATGCAGTATTGTCGGTAACATCTACAATTTCCACACAAACTTCATCAATGGTATAATTTTCTCCCGGATTGGTAAGTTCAATATGATCAATAAACTTGCGACCGTCCATCTGTCCGTATGCCCTTTTTCTCACCGCGTTGACATAGCCTATAGCCTCAGGTGTCGAACCATTATTTATCTGACACAATGCTTCGGCTGCCATAAGCAATACATCGGAATAGCGTACTATACAGAGGTTGGTTCCTGTATTACTCTGATATGCAGGCCAAATCTTTGCATACTGACGGTTGAACTTGTTGACCTGACGATCATAAACCAATCTGTCATTATCAGGATCCTTATGCGAGCCGAAATAAGTAAGAACAAGACGATCGGCACCATCAAGCTTCGTAGGGGCATTGGTAAACGGAGCGATAGCCCAGTTACGTCTTTCATCATAAGAGCCTAACAATGCCTCAGTATCCTGCTCATAATATGAAAACATTCTTTTGGTGATCTTCATTGTATTATTAACCATAAAGGACACATTTGCTACAGCTTTGCTGCAATTGGTACCAAGCGAGGTCGACAATGAAGGAAAATATTCTTTCAGTCCGTCAGACGTACTTTTACAATACGCTTCTATCTCCCATAGATTTTCACGTATATCATACTTGTCCTGAATAAGCGGAATGAATGCTTCTGCAAAATTAGGAATCAAGCTGTGAGCAGGATCGTCGATGACCATCTTTGCCCATTTGTATGCATCTTTGTACCTTTCAGTGTTGTAGCAAGGGAATCCGGCATTGAAAAGGCAGACCCTTGCCAGCACTCCCCTGACAGCAGACTTATTGATTCTTCCTCCAAAGTTAAATTTGGTAATCGGAAAGACCTTACTCTCTGCCTCTTCCATCTCGCGAATTACAAAATCGTATATATCAGCCTCCTCTGCCTGCTTTGCAGAAGTACTATTAACATCCGAAGATGCCTCCGTTACAAGAGGAACCCTTCCATAATTTTGTACAAGATTGAAATAACAGAATGCCCTTATAAATTGCACTTCACCTTCCATGGCGAGCTTTGTTTCTGTTGTCATCTTGGCATCAGGAAGATAATGAAGGAACTGACAGCAACGCTGAATCGCCGCATAAAGATTCTTGTACATAGTAGCATTAGGAGCATATCCGGAAGTATAGCTATACACCTTAGGACCTGTTCCGGCTGCTGCATTATACATTTCATCCGTCACATTCCAGATGACGAACTGAGAGTTCATGCTTCCATCAAAAAGTCCTCCTCCCGGTACGCTAAGAGCGTCATAACAACCCACTAAAACCTTTGCGCATGCCGCACTATCTTTGAAAAATGTATTCGGAGTGTCCGAATCTATCGGATGCAAATCCAAATTAGACAAACAGCCTGTAAGAGGAAAAAATGCAATTCCGAACAATATACTTTTAATAACCTTATTCATATCCATATAAATTATTATATCACATTAAAACGAAATTTGTGCACCAAATATGAATGTACGTGGTACAGGGTATGCCGAATAGTCATAACCTGGAGTTCTTGCATTCGACATCGTGCTGACGGTAGGGTCCTGTCCCGAATATCCCGTCACCGTAAACAAATTCTGGGCAGAGAAATAAATCCTCATGTTGCTAACAAAAAACCTCTGGCTCACCTGAATAGGCAGAGTATATCCTATATTCAAATTTTTCAGTCTCAAATATGAGCCGTCCTCTACATAACGGTCACTGCCCCAAGCCGTATTGTTTGCAGATCTTGCACGCGGAAGTTTTCCGTTAGGATTGTCCACGGTCCATCTGTCGGCATACGAAGCAAACTGATTGGAACTCAATGATCTGCCTTCTTCTAAATAATAACGGTTCATATTAAGGATATCATTGCCGTAGCTGAATGTAAAGAACAATGACATATCAAAATTATAGAATCTGAAAGTATTTGTTATACCGCCCGTAAAATCAGGATTCGGATTACCTATAATCGTCAAGTCTTCTTGAGTAATCTGAAGATCGCCATTCAAATCCTTGAATTTCTGATATCCGGGAAAGACTCCCTTTCTGTTTGCATGAGTTGACTGTGAAACTACATCATCTCTCAATATCCAGCTGCCATCGCTTCCCTTACGGAAATCTTCATATTGATAAAGACCGTCTGTAAGGGCTCCGTACATCATACCGATAGGCTGGCCCACCTTCGCAATATACAATGCAGCCCCATTCGGAATCTTCAGATTATCAGCAGGAAGCACACTCTGGTTGTTGGCAAGTGCAAGCACTTTGTTCCTGTTGAATGAAATATTGAAATCGGTAGTCCAGTTAAAATGCCTTCTCTTCATATTAACAGTGTTTAGAGACAGTTCGAAACCTTTGTTCTCCACCCGGCCTATATTCCTATATGCTGAACCATAGCCGATATGGGCAGGCAATGTGGCATTGATCAGAAGATCTTTAGTATCTTTCTTATAATACTCGGCGGTCAAGTATATTCTATTGTCGAAGAAGCCCAAATCCATTCTAGCATTAAAGGTATATGTAGTCTCCCATTTCAATTTAGAATTACCTATCGATGAGACAATCGCTCCCGTTGTAGGATATTCATCATTGAATGAATAGTCATAATATGTCCCTCCGGAAGAAAATCCCATCTGCGGAAGATAAGCGTATTCT
>ENA-OURO01000661-OURO01000661.1-human-gut-metagenome-genome-assembly--contig:-NODE-661-length-13069-cov-3.070309_pt1 | contig 13069 bp, 10 predicted proteins | sample MGYA00242098_ERZ508985 | MGnify/ENA primary metagenome ERZ508985 (study PRJEB26280, sample SAMEA2531409) | human gut metagenome | biome: human gut; feature: human-associated habitat; material: faeces...
CCATTTGTTGGAACGATTCTTCGTGCAATGCACTATATCAAAGAAATTCGTTCTCCATATTTTAAGATTTATCCAGATATGGGAAATCTGACGCAGTTTTCAGCGGATGTTGAGAGTGAATTTGAACTTGGAATCAGTGAAACGGTAGCGATCCATGTCAAAGAGACAAACCCTGGAGTATTTAAATGTGTTCCATTTGGAGAAGGAACCGTAAGATTTACAGACATTTTTAAAAAATTAAAAGATTTAAATTACACAGGAATGTTCTTGATCGAAATGTGGGCAGATAACACAAAGAAACAAACGATGGAAGAAGCAGTTGAAACAATCAGGCAGGCACGCTTATTTGTAGAAGATAAGATGGAACAGGCAGGGATCAAAGTACCTGCATAAGGAGGAAATCATGTATCGAATGGTAGTGACCGATCTTGATGGAACATTATTAAACAATAAAAAACAGGTTTCAGAGGCCAATGTAAAGGCAATTCAAAACCTAAAAGATCAAAATATAACCTTTGTTATGGCAACAGGACGATCAGATGTTATGACGAGAGCATACACAAAACAATTAAAAAATGTCGATATTGTCATTGGGTGTGATGGAGCTGTCATTCGAAACATTAGGACCGGAGAAATCTTATATGAAAATCATTTAAGAAGTGAAATCTGTCATACGACATTTGAAATTTGTAAAAAATATGGATTACAGTATTATGTCTTTGCAAAAGATGAACTGGTATCCGATGATCCTCAGAATGAAAGATTTCTGATCCATCAGAAATTTAATCAGACTGTAGAGGAAGATGAAGAGATACCAATGCAGATTGTGGATGATTTAAATGAATATGTAAATGATCATATCATTTACAAGATCGTTGTAAGTCATAATGACACAAGTTATTTAGACAAAGTAGCCGAAGTGATAAAAAAAGAAACGGATGCAGATGCCATTCGCTCTGGGAAAAAAGTCCTTGCAGTTAAAGCAAGGGGAGTTTCCAAAGCAGAAGCGATCAAAAAGCTTGCACAAAAGTTAGGTATTTTGATCAAAGATATCATCGCATTTGGTGATGAAGTAAATGATATTGAGATGCTTACGTTGGTTGGACTTGGAATCGCAATGGAAAATGCAGATGATGTCGTGAAAGAGGCAGCAGACCAGATTGCAGGAAGCAATGATCAGGACGGCGTAGGAAAAGAATTAGAGAAAATATTTGGAAATGCAGGAAAGTAAGAAAGGAGTTAAGAAGATGCTTGATGAATTAAAACAGCAAGTATACGAAGCAAATATGGAATTACCGGCAAAAGGACTGGTAACTTATACATGGGGAAATGTCAGTGGGATTGACAGAGAACGTGGTTTGTTTGTCATTAAGCCAAGTGGTGTTGACTATGAAAAACTAACACCAGATATGTTAGTTGTCATGGATTTGAATGGGGAAAAAGTTGAGGGAGATTTAAATCCTTCCTCTGATACACCAACTCATATCGAGCTTTACAAAGCATTTCCAGAAGTCGGTGGAATCGTTCATACACATTCTCCTTGGGCGACTTCATGGGCACAGGCAGGAAGAAGCATTCCATGTTATGGAACAACACATGCCGATTATTTCTTCGGAGATATTCCATGTGCACGATCTTTAACAGCCAATGAGATCAACGGAGAGTATGAAAAGAATACAGGGATTGTGATCGCAGAAACATTTGAGGGAAAAAATCCAATCTATGTACCAGGTGTTTTATGTACAAATCATGGACCATTTTCATGGGGAGCAGACGCAGCAGAAGCAGTTCATAATGCAGTTGTTATGGAAGAAGTAGCAAAGATGGCATACCGCTGTGAACATCTGAAAAAAGATATTGAGGAAGCACCACAAGTATTACAGGACAAACATTTCTTCAGAAAGCATGGAGAAAATGCTTATTACGGAAATGACTTATAGGATATAGAGATAGAAGATTTCGGATAGAAAAGGAGATCAAGGTTATGAGTAAAATTAGTGAAATGACAAGAGAAAGCTGGATCGAAAGCACATTCCCAGAGTGGGGAACATGGTTAGTAGAAGACATTGAAAATGAAGTAGTAGCACCAGGAAATGTAGCAATGTGGTGGCTTGGATGTACAGGTGTATGGTTTAAAACACCAGCTGACACAAACATTACGATCGACTTATGGTGTGGAAATGGGAAACGTACACATGGTGATGGAAAAATGAAAGTCGGACATCAGATGGCAAATATGTGTGGTGGACGTGCAATGCAGCCAAACCTTCGTAATGTACCATTTGTAATTGATCCATTTGCATTTAAGAAAGTTGATGCAGTATTAGCAACACATTATCATCAGGATCATATGTCTGCAGAATGGGCAGCACACGTGATCAACAGTGGAATGACAACAACAGATGAAAACGGAAAAGAAATTCCAGTACCATTCATCGGACCTAAGAAATCCGTAGAATTATGGCAGAAATGGGGAGTTCCAGCAGACCGTTGTATCACAGTAAAACCTGGAGATTCCATTAAGATCAAAGATATCGAGATTATTGCTTTAGATTCTTTTGACAGAACATGTATCGTAACAACAGACTCTACAGGTCCAGACAGAGAAGAATTAACAGGTGTATGCCCAACAGATATGGATGACAAAGCAGTTAACTACTTAGTTAAGACACCAGGTGGAAATATCTATCATTCTGGAGATTCTCATTTCTCTATCTATTTTGCAAAACATGGAAAAGATTACGATGTAGACGTAGCATTCGGATCTTTCGGAGAAAACCCTATCGGTATGCAGGATAAGATGACATCCATCGATGTATTACGTATGGCTGAAAACTTACAGTGCAAAGTTGTTGTACCTATTCACTGGGATGTATGGACAAACTTCCAGGCTGATTGTGATGAGATCAAAGTATTATACGACTTCAAGAAAGATCGTAACGAATATAAATTCCATCCATTCTTCTGGCAGGTTGGAGGAAAATACACATATCCTGCAGATAAAGATAAAATCTACTATCATCACAGAAGAGGATTCGAAGACTGCTTTGAAGCACCACAGAATATCCCATTCCGTTCTTGCTTATAGGAAGAAGGTGGAATAATGAAAGTATCAAAGAAAGTTATTGGAAATTTAGAAAAATGTTATTCTGTAGCTCCTTTAACTTATAAAGGGAAAAAACATATGCTCGTAGCAGCAGAAAAAGTAAACCAGTGCCGTTTATATGATCTTGAAGGAAATCAGGAAGAAGTAATCTGGGAAGGACCGGGAGGAACCATGTCAATGGTTCAGGTCCCTGGTTCCGACGGACAGTTTTTAGCGACACATAAATTCTACTCTCCAAATGATTCCAAAGAAGCAAAGATCATCTTAGCTTACCCAGAAGACGGAGAATGGAAAGTAAGAACACTAGCAGAGCTTCCATTTGTGCATCGTTTTGATATTATTTCAAGAAATGGAGTAAACTATGTGATCGCATGTACTTTAAAATCAGGACATGAATACAAAGAAGACTGGAGAAGCCCAGGAAAGATTCAGGTATGCGTTCTTCCAGAAGATTTAAGTAGTGTTGATGAAGAACATCCATTAAAGTTTGAAGTATTAAAAGAAGGTTTGTTAAAGAACCATGGATACTGCAAAGCAGAAGTTGATGGAGTTTTAAGATCTTATGTTGCAGCAAATGAAGGTGTTTTTGAATGTATACCACCAGAATCAGAAGAAGGAACATGGGAAATCAAACAGATCTTAGATGAAGCAAGCAGTGATATGGCATTTGCAGACTTTGATAATGATGGTGAATTAGAAATGTTAACAATCTCACCATTCCATGGAGAGAAGATCAGCATTTTCAAGAAACAGGATGGAGAATTCAAGAAAGTCTATACTTATGAAAAAGATGCTGAATTCGCTCATGGAATCTGGGGTGGAGAGATCGCAGGAACTCAGGGTGTTTTAATTGGACACAGAAAAGGGGAGAGAAATCTGTTATTCTTCCGATGTACAGATCCTGAAAAATTAACATTTACAGCAGACCTTTTAGATAGTGATATCGGACCAGCAAATGTACTTCATTACACGAATGATGGTGAAGATTATATCTTATCTGCTAACAGAGAAATTGATGAAATCGCATTGTATAAAGTGGAAAAATAACTACAACTGCAGGAAATCTGAGAATGATAATTAACAGATTGTGTACTGGACTGATATATAGCAATGCGGTATAATAAAAAGTGCTTTGGATAATGAATGGGAGGTGAAAAACAATGAAGGAATATGATTCACTTAGCGATAACGAAAAGCGCAACATGCTTGCCAGTGTTGCAAACCTCTATTATAATGCGGAAATGACTCAGAATCAGATTGCGGAACGTTTTTTTACCTCACGTTCTAAGATTTCAAGAATGCTAAAAGAGGCAAGACAGCTTGGAATCGTAGAGATCAAGATTTTAGAGCCATGGGACCGCAATGTAGAGCTGGAACAAGAATTTATGAGAAGATTTGCGTTGAAAGATGTGAGAGTGATTTCTGTTAAAGAAGCAAATAATACGATGGTCCTTCAGAAATTGGGTGAAGTTGCAGCATACTATCTAGATAATCTGTTAAATGATAATATGATTCTTGGAATTTCATGGGGGAATACAATGTATCATACTGTCAAAGCGGTCAAGACAAGTAAGAATATCCCGATCATAGTCGTACCGATCATGGGAGCAGCCAATGTAAGGACTCCAGAGAGAGATTCCTTGGATCTTTCGAAAGAACTTGCCTATGCATATGGTGGAACGTATCACTACATTTATGCTCCGCTTTTTGTGAATTCGGAAGAAGTCAGGGACAGTCTTGAACAAGAGCCGAATATTAAAGGATGTTTAGAGCTTGCAAGGAATGCAGATATCATTCTAACCAGTGTTGGTTCTATCGTATATAAGAGTTGGAAATCTTATTTAAGTACCAGAGATTTATATAATCTTGAGAAGAAAGGTGCGATTGGACATATCGGAGGACATTTTTACGATATGGAAGGAAATGAAGTCATAACACCGTTTGTTAATAAGATGATCGGTCTTGGTATTGAGGATATCAAGAATACAGAAAATGTGATCTGCGTTGCAGGACTTGAGATGAAAGCAGAGGCGATTCTTGGAGCTGTGAGAGGCGGATATATTAATACACTGATCACAGATGAAGAGGCAGCGAAGGCAGTGCTTGCATTATGTAAATAATATTTACATCATATTAATAAAAAAAGACTGTAAAATAAGTTAGTCAGACTTATTTTACAGCCTTTTTTATTACCATTATTTAGCTTTTACACCTTTAGAACCAGACCAGTTAGAATAATAAGTTTTACCACCAGATTTCAATATTGTGCGGATTCTTACATAATATTTTTTCTTAGATTTTAGTTTTTTTATTGTTACACTTGTTTTTTTGTATCCAGAAACCTTCTTGATCTTACTTTTAGAAAAATTAGGTTTTTCACTGTACTGAATCTGATAACCAGAGATTCGTTTTGTTGGCATTTTGGTGGAAAGTTTTTTCCAACGGACAGTGAATGATTTTTTCTTAGCTTTTACAGATCTTAAGCTGCAGTTTTTAGGAAGAATCTGATAAGAAATCGTCTTGCTTCCAGTATAGTCACCACGGAAATTAATCTGAGCCTGATAGGTACCAACATTTTTTCCAGTTTTCTTATAAAGGATCTCATAAGAAGAAGGAGAAAGCTTTTTGCCATTGCGATCTGTGATCGTGACAGATGGTTTTAGAACTTTTCCATTGTAGGTGTTTTTGGTAATTGTATAAACAGCAGGCTTTGCAATTGTCTGTACAAGCTGGCTGTCATTACAGATACTACATCGTTTTATGATACTTCCATCCTGAGTTGGTGTAGCTTCGGTTCGTATATTTTTATAGTGATGAGATTCACATTTTTCAACATGAATCTTGATGACAGCGGTGGAAGCAAGCTTATCATTTGTCGTAAAAATATCTGGTTTTGAAGCTGTTGCATAGCAGTTTTCGTCAATCACATATTCAAGGTAAATCGTTCCAGGCACTGTTGCATTTAAGCTCACTTTTCCAGTACGGTCTGTTGTGAGTGTTGCAACTTTTCCAGAAGTATCTTCATGGCCAGCGGCATCGGTTAAGATCCAATGACCCCGGTTCTGGTTAAATCCGATATAATCAGTACCAGCAGCATTGATTCCTTTTAGCTTGATATCAGAAACATTCATGGAGGTACCTGCTGGTAAGTTTTTATGATTCGTATTATCAGCAATCTCAATCCGTGATAATGCCCGTGTAGAGATCAGACCGTCATAAGTAATGTTGATCGTCTTTAAATTAACACTGTACGTAGCGCCTGCAGATGACATCGGAATATACTGGGCAGTATTTGATAAAGCATAATGAAATGCCTGTTTTGTATCAGCATTTGAGGCAAAACTGCTCCATGTAACTCCACGGTTTGTATCTTTGATATTTAAGTTATCGGTAAGATAAGTTTTTAAATCTTCCCTGGCACTGATACTGCTGCTTCCAAAAGTACCTAAAGTTGCGGTTGCAGCATCAGCTTCATCATTGCTTGCATTGAGAACATGTTCTAATAACATCACTTTATAAGTAAGGATCACAGGACAGTTATATGTTGTCACTTCTTCGCTGTCAGAAGTAGTTCTCTTCATTTTGATCGCACTGTAAGCAGGAAGAGAAATGGATGATTTATCTTCTTTTTTCTCTGTTTTGCTGACAGAATCTTCTTTAGACCAACCTTTTTCTACAGTATTGGAATAATCAAATGTATAGTCCACAGAACCGCTTGCAAAAGCTCCAAAATTAACGCTTGTTCCAACAGTTACAGAGTGGCCCATTGTGTAAGAAGAACTTCCACTGATATTGCTTGTATGGGATACAGTGTTTTCTGTACTTCCTGTGTACTCAGCATTGGCACTCTGAGGAGTATCATTCGTAAAACTAGAAACAAAAGATTCGTTTTTATCAGAACCATCACTTCTTGTACGGATATAAGTAGTGCCAGTGTCTTCCTGAAGAACAGGGCTTACCTTGAAATCATAAAAGACAGCGATCAAGGCACTTTCATGTCCGCGTCGCCTGTTATCACCTTCAGATCTGTTCAGGCTCAAAATAGACCAAAAGACATCTTGATTTGTATTATCTTCCAGAGATTTAAAGTTGTTTGTTGCACTTTTGTCGCTGGAATTCCAGCCTTTTTTGTTGCTACCACTCGTATGCTGAGCCAGATAATATTCATATAATTTTTTACGGATATCTGTATTTGCATTACTAAGAGAATTACTATAATTAAAGCCGTTGCGATGAATATGCCATACATAACCGCCCTTATATTCATTATTGGATATTTTACCAGTGTTATTATATTCAGCGATCGTAGAATAACGCATAGCTTCCATTCTTGAGCTGTAATTGCTGGTACCAGACTGCGATTGACGATTTCGGTGAAGTATATAAGCGATGTCAAACCAGTCTTCTGCCGAAGTTGCATTTGGTGCACCAGATTTGGTGGAAGCATTTGTCTTTGTATGACTGCCACTAAGCATATCCTGATAAAATTTCAGCTTACTGGAGTTGAACGCATTTGATCTTACATTAAATGCGACAGAGTTTCCACTACATACTCCAGCAGATTCTTTTAAAGTTAAAGTATCAGGAACAGATGCAGGAGAAGCTGCCGATACATTAAATGCAGGGGAAATCCCGCTTAATAAAAATGATATGGAGAGAAAAGAAGAAAATATCCTCTTACCCCATAAGTTTTTCAGATTCTTTTTCATATATAAGACCTCCTTTACATAAAAATACCTTATTATCTCTGGTTTTATTTTATGAAAAAGACTATTTGGAAAATAGTAACCGATAGTCACATATTAATTATGGAGTTTTGATGAAAAAACGTGACTCTAAGACACTATTTCATAAGAAAAAAAGATTATAAAATAAGATCATAAAAAACAACGACGTAAGTATTATATTCAAAAGAATAAGATGCTTACGTCGTTTGCTTTAGGATTGCATCGAAATTTCCGATGCAATAAAAATTACTGATTACTGATTCGAAATTTCCTGATAAGTATTCAGATCGTCAGGTAAGGTCACAGTCACAGATTTTCCAGGATTATGATAAGTCAGGTTCATTTTTAAAGTGATCGAACCTGTCTCATTGTCACCGCTTTCCATAACCATCTGGATGGATTCTTTCACAGGAAGATCTTTGTCATTCAATGTTTTTGTACCGGTCAAAGAAGAAACCTTAATGGAATTACTTCCACCAGTTACAGTTGTCATCTGGGAGGTAACATCTTTGACGTATTGATTCAATCCATCATTATTGATACTGTATTTAAGAACAGTATTTCCATCCTTTTCACTAAGTTTCAGATCTTTGTAATATTTTGCAGGCAAAGAAGTCTGACCTGTGGTTGACTGAATCTGTTTTTGAAGACCTGCGATATCCATTTTTATTTTCTGCTTTGTTCCATTGGTGTTCATGTAATAATAACCATCAGAATAATACATATTCATATCCATAGTCTGCCCAAGCATGTTTAAGGTAGAAGTCATAGACATTTTTAACTGATCTTTATCAACAGTCTGTAGTTTTGTGTCAAAATTCATCTTGATCGTAACGTTTGAGGATGAAGAAGCCTCACTATTTGCGATCTTATAAGAAGCTTCTCCACTGAAATCAGCATCTTTTAATTTGGAACTTTGTTTAAGACTTGATTCCAAAACTTCTTTCGCAGTACGTTTCTTCTGACAGCCGCTGATCGAAAAAAGCAGCATACAGGAAAGAAGCAATGCAGTCACTTTTTTTATTCTAATTTTCATAATGAATCCCTCCATGAAAGAGTTAGTAGTTATTAAGTTTAGTTTACCATATAATCATAATTTTGTGTTAAACTAAAAATAAAAATAGGAACGGAGGTACTTGAAATGAAAAAAACAGTATACCTGACATCAAAACAAGATGGATTAAAACTACATGTACTGCTTATGGAACCAGAACAATCTCCAAAGGGAATCGTACAGATCTGCCACGGTATGGCAGAACATAAAGAACGCTATGAGCCTTTTATGCAAATGTTGTGTAACAATGGCTATATCAGTGTGATCCATGATCACAGAGGTCATGGTAAGAGTGTCAAAGATGTGGTAGACCTTGGATATTTTTATGATGACAGTGGAAAAGCGATCATAGAAGATGCTCATCAGGTAACAACATGGATGAAAGAACGATATGGGGGAGAACTTCCATATCATTTGTTCGGACATAGTATGGGATCTTTGGTGGTTCGTTGTTATCTGAAAAAATATGATGATGAGCTGGACTCTCTGATCGTATGTGGAAGTCCAAGTGAAAATAAAGCAGCAAAGACAGCAGGATTTCTTGCAAAAACTGCTTGTAAAATGGGAGCACACAAAAAAGGAAAGTTCTTCCAGAAGATGGCATTTGGCTTATATGGAAAGGCATTAGGAGAAGATGAATCCGAAAATGGCTGGATCAGTTATAACAAAGAAAATGTAAAAGCTTATGATGAAAATCCATTGGATGGATTCGTATTTAGTAATAATGGATTTTTAAATCTGTTTTTACTAATGGATGAAACTTACAACAAAAAAGGATGGCAGGTAAAACATCCGTCACTTCCGATCTTGTTTATCGCAGGAGCAGATGATCCATGCATTGGTTCAAAGAAACAGTATGCACAGGCAATGACAACTTTAAAAAAGCGAGGGTATAATCAGGTGCGTGGAATGTTATTTTTAAATCGGAGACATGAGATCTTAAATGAAGATGATGTAGAGAAAGTTTATGATGCGGTATTGCATTTCTTAGAACAGCATTCCAAAAGAGATGACTGATAGTAACTAGGGAGATAAGAAAGAGCGTGATAAACTAGAAGCAAGATCATGAAAGGGGAGGAAAGTTCGTGGAAAAATGGTTTCGTCAGATATTGCAGGGAGAACATTCACTGTTTCGGTTATCTCTTCCATTTCGGGTAAGATTATTTAATGTGCTTGCATTAGTTGGTGGAATGATCAGTCTGATCAATGGGATTTCATCATATGTGAATAATCAGGATAGTGTGATTCTAGGATTGAATCTTGGGATTGCAGTGTTGTCTTTCGTGTTGTTGTTTTATGCATACAAAAGTGGCAGATATCAGTTTTGTTATGTTGTTACGATTATTATAATCTTTCTTATGATGTTCCCATATTTATTTTTTAAATCTGGCGGTTACAAGGGCGGGATGGTTTCTTTTTATATTTTTGGGATCTTATTTACAGTCTTTATGTTGGAAGGAAAGGTAATGTTTTTTACAGCATTTATGGAAATGGTCGTATATATAGCAACGATCATAATCGCCTATCAAAATCCGCAGATGGTTGTATGGTTTTCCTCTGAAAAAGAAGTTGTGATGGATCTGTTGATAGGATTTTGTGCATCTAGTATTTCGGTGGCAGCAGTGATGTATCTGCATTTTCGGATGTACAACAAACAACAAGAAATCTTAGAAGAAGCAAGGATCGAAGCACAGTCAGCGAACAAGGCAAAGAGTGCATTTCTTGCTAATATGAGTCATGAGATCCGGACTCCGATCAATGTAATGCTTGGAATGAACGAGATGATCCTTAGAGAAAGTGAAAGCGAAGAAATCCGTCAATATGCAAAAAGCATTGAACGTTCTGGAGGTTATCTGATCTCATTGATCAATAATATTCTGGATATTTCAAGGATTGAATCCGGAAAAATGGAGATTGAAGAAGGAAAATATGAACTCAGGCAGCTGCTTGATGAAGTGATGTTGATCGCAGAGAAACAGGCGGAACAAAAGTCATTAAAAATGAATCTGATATTTGATAAGACCTTGCCAGCGTATCTGATCGGTGATGTGATACATATCAAACAGATTCTTTTGAACCTGATCAATAATGCAGTAAAATACACTAAAGAAGGTCAGATTGATATTAAAGTCAGTAAAAATGAAGAAGAAACGAAGCTTATTTTCGAGGTAAAAGACACAGGAATCGGAATCAAAGAAGAAAATTTACCCGTTTTGTTTGATGCATTTATGAGAGTAGACTCTAAGAAAAATAAGAAGATCAAAGGAACCGGATTAGGACTTGCGATCGCAAAACAGCTGGCAGAACAGATGGACGGTATGATCTGGGTAGAAAGTGTATACGGCAAAGGAAGCAGTTTTTTTGTGCAGCTTCCAATGAAGAAGGTATCTGATGGGAAGATTTCAAATGTTGAATGGAAGGAAACGGATGAACGAAAGAGAAGATCATTTGTTGCACCGCAGGCAAAGATTTTAATTGTAGATGATAATCCGGAAAATCTCATGGTGACAAGATCACTTCTGAAGCGTACAGCTGTGTTTGTGGATACAGCAGCCAGTGGAGAGGAATGTGTGCACAAAGTCAGACAAAACGTATATGATCTGATCTTACTTGATTATATGATGCCGCAGATGGATGGAATCGATACGATCAGGGAATTAAAGAAAGATGTACAATTTCATATTCCAGTGATCGCTTTAACTGCTGATGTGACGAAAGGAATTGAACAGACATTTTTAAGAGAAGGATTTTGTGCGTATCTTTCAAAGCCGGTGATGTGGAGCAAATTAGAAGACCTGCTGATGAAATATTTGAGAGATGATCTAGTATTTATTCGTGAGGATCTGAAAGAAGAACAAAAGATCAAAGATGAAGAATTTAAGCAGCTGAAGGGACAGCTAAAAGAAAATGATATAAAGATCGAAGAGGGGCTTAGACTTCTGGATGGAGACTTTATGCAGTATCGTAAATTGATGGAATTCTTTACGGAGTACCAGGAAGAATATATGAGACAGATGCAGCAGTTGATGACACAAAATGAAGTGAAAGTCGATGAGATCACAAGGATGATGCACACCTTAAAGAGCAATGCAAAAGCGATAGGTGCGATTCATTTGTATGAGATTGCAAAAGAAATGGAAGATAGAGGGAAACAAAAGGATATGGAATACATCATGTCTGCATATGATCTGCTTAAATTGGAGTGGGGACGAGTATTTAAGGCATCACGGGAATTTATTGAACAGACGAAAAATGTTCTGTTTGATCAGAAAAAAGAGGAAGAAAAAGACAAGCAAAGTAAAGAAGAAATCAAAGAAAAATTAAAAATATTTATCACCAGATATCAGGCGAAAGAAGCGAAAGAACAGATTCAGTATTATCGAAAAGGTAAGATATCCGAGGAAGAAAGAAATATCTTGAAAGAGATGGAAATACGGATCGATCAGCTTGATTTTGATGAAGCAGAAATCCTTATGAAACGATGGGAGGGAATGGAATGAGAGAGAATCATATTTTGATCATAGATGATGATCTTATGCTTCTAAAGACAGCAGAAGAGATTTTATCTGACCAATATAATGTCAGTGTCGCAAAGAGTGGAATACAGGCATTAAATCTGTTAAATAAAAATATCATTCCAGATTTGATCTTATTAGACATTGATATGCCACAGATGGATGGATACGAAACATTAGAAGAAATCAAAAAAATCCCAAGGTGTGAATTGATCCCGATCATATTTTTAACCGGATTTTCAGAAATGGATTATGAAGTAAGGGGCTTGAAAGCAGGGGCAGTTGATTATATCGTAAAGCCATTTGCAAAAGAAATCTTACTTGCCAGGGTTGAACGGCATTTGGAACGATATCAGCAGAGACAGCACAAAAAATCCATGGAATTATCAGATTATGCCAAGCAGATCAAAAGCCAGTTAACACCAACAGAATGGAAGATCGCAATAGCGATCGCAGAAGGAATGGAAAACAAGGAAATTGCAGAGTCTATGCATTATTCTTATGGGTACGTGAAAAATCTTGTGGCAAGGATCTTCTCAAAATTAGAGATTGAAAAACGCCGGGAATTAAAAAAGCTAATGGTCAAGGAATAAATTTTAAGTTGTAGTTGGCTAACTGTAGATTTTGAGTATATGATAAAAAATAAATAAGCAACCGAAAGCACAGC
>ENA-OURO01000695-OURO01000695.1-human-gut-metagenome-genome-assembly--contig:-NODE-695-length-12634-cov-4.564353_pt1 | contig 12634 bp, 8 predicted proteins | sample MGYA00242098_ERZ508985 | MGnify/ENA primary metagenome ERZ508985 (study PRJEB26280, sample SAMEA2531409) | human gut metagenome | biome: human gut; feature: human-associated habitat; material: faeces...
TCCAAAGAAACTTCACATTCTATCTGATTACTTTTGGCATATTTTGCCACAGCCATCATCATCGGTTTAGGACCACAAGTATAAATCTGCTCAAAATGTACCTGATTTAATATAGAATGCTGGGTGACGTATCCTTTTTCTCCGTGACTTCCGTCTTCTGTAGTAGTATATACCTCTCCATATTTAGCAAATTCTTCCAGCTGCAACAAGTCTTTATTGCTACGAGCTCCTAAAAGGAAGGTAGGTTTATGACCATTTTTCGCCAATTGTTCACCTAAATATAACATAGGGGCTGTTCCGACACCTCCGCCCACAAGCAAAAGCTTATCAGAAGGCTTTTGAGGCATTGTATAGCCATTCCCCAAAGGAAGTACTACGTTGATCACATTGCCCGAATTTACTTCTGCTAAACGTCTTGTTCCGTCTCCAATCAACTGAATAAGGAACCACACTTCGTTTTGTCGCTTGTCTACAAAATTAATAGAAATAGGACGGCGTAAAAATGTAGTAGATGAACCGTCCACCCGAAGTTCGGCAAACTGCCCCGGCAACATCTCGGGCAGCAATGACTGAGAAGTCAATTTCAGCAATACATAGTTTGCATTCAATCTGATATTCTCAGTAACTGTCAGATCTAAAATAAATTTCTTCATGTATGGATATAAAAGTATAAATTCGTATTCCGGTGCAAAGATACAGGAATTTGCTCAAACCACCGATTTTACCTCTCATTTTTCAGGTCGAAAGGTTTCATAAGTATTATCATCAAAGAATATTCTTATTTCAGTGATTTTTCTGGCAGGCTTTTCTATGTACCTAATCTCCTGTTTTACAATCTCTTTAGGTGCATTTTCGGCTGTTCTTAATGCCATTTCCTTGCGATTTTCCGGATTAATCGTCTCTTTGGACGGATTCACAGGATTCTCATCAAACAAAGAAGGCTGATAATCTCCATTGGAAGAAACCGTAGAAGCATCTTCTGCAGATGTTATCATTTCGCCTTTACCATAAAGCAACCATTCAAGATTTACATAACTATAGGTCTGATGTACCTTCATTACAACCTCCAAGCTTGGTTTATTCCGATCATTCAAAATATGTGAGAGAGTAGATTGCTGAACTCCAATTGTCTCAGCAAAAACTCTTGGAGGAACTTTTTCTCTCTCCATTATCATTCTAATTCTGTCTTTTATCTCCATACAGCTTCTTTCTTGTTACAATTGTATGTATTAAACGTTGGTTTCACAAAAATACTAATAACCACTACGGATATACAAAGGTAAATATTACAAATCACAAATGCAAATTACAAATATAAAAATGCCAATATTACAGATGTGTAACAATCATTACAATTGGACTAATATGTTTGTAAAACACAAAATAAAACATAAACCACGATGATATTCCAGATTTAACAAAATAACATATTACATTGATTTATAACAGAATATACATAAGCAAGCAACAAAGAAATACGATATTCACAAAAATACGCTCCACTCAGACAGTAATTTTAGAGCGATTATTCAATATTAGAGCATATTTATATGATATACAATAATATAACATATAAAAAACAAATTGTTAACCACTCTCCTATTACATTTATATACTATATATTATTACTGTAAAACAATCAATATACTTTTGTGATTCGGCTAGATCGCTCACATTTGTATCTTATTCACAGATATAAACTTCACAAACAAACAGGCATGATTACACAAACGTAAATATCAATAGTTGCAAAAACAATAAATCAAGGAATAAAATGCATTATTTACTTATGTATATTGAGAACTCTTCAAATCTTCTTTTACATTTTCTTCTGAAGTATCTCGCAAATCGTAAATCCTTGTTATATTTCCGCACATTCAGTCGATCAATTGTTTTTTTTCAATTCTAGAAGCTCTAAAATTGAATTAAACACCTGTATTATAATAAATTACACCTATTTTATCAATACCCAAATTAAGATCAACTAGAAAAATAACAGCAAAATATCCCAATTATCCCACAAATTATCAAAATGACATTTTATCAGTTCAGGAAAAGAAAGATGATCCTTCCCATTTATGCAAAACCATTTATGCTAATACGATTTGCCATTCTATATTTATAGTCTGAATTAAATCAGATTTTTTCAATTTTGAAAATGAATATAACATAACCTCAAAAACTAGAAAAGAGAGAAATTACCAAAATTGAACTTAAAGATGAGAAGCAAAAGATCTTCAAATTCCTTTCCATTCATAAAAGTCAGGAAAAAGAGAACAACAGATCCATTGTAAAATATTCGTCTATAAAAGAAGATTTGGTTATGAGTTTGACACAACTAATTTACTGTATATAAAGAAGGCATATACTTAATCTGTTTTACAGTAAAAGTATATGCCTTTTGTTTATTTAGAGTATTCAGTTTTACTAATGCAAAATTTTAAACACTAATTCACGAAGAATATCTCCGTCAGACATTGAACTATTTTTCACTCCTTTTGATTTTGCATCGGCATATCGTATTTCACCAACAATCTGCATTGTCTTTACTCCACTATATTTGCGCATCGCAATTGCGTAGTCCCGAGCTTGCCAAGTAGTTCTTAACCCTAGCATATTAGCAATACCCTGCTCCGATTTATCAGGCGCATAATATGCTAACATCAAGTTTGAATAAAAGCTAAACAACAAAGACAATGTCATTTGAATTGGATTCGTTTTGGGATTTTCCTCAAAATATTTTATTATTTTATTTGCTTTCAGAATGTCTTTTTCAACCAGAGCACTCCGCAATTCAAAGTTATTATAATCTTTGCTTATACCTATGTTCTTCTCAATTTGTTCGGGAGTAACACGTTTCTGTCCCGTAGGCAAAGTGATAATCAGCTTTTCTAATTCACCTGTCAAACGACTTAAATCCGAGCCGACAAAATCAGCCAGCATAGCCGTTGCCTTAGGTTCCATATCTATTCCTTTTCTTTTCATGTAGGAAGCTATAAAGGCCGGAAGCTGGGCATCTTTTATCTTCTTGGATTCGAACAAAACACCGGTCTTTTCTACCTCAGCAGCCAGCTTTTTCCTGCGGTCCAATGTTCCATGTTTATGGCATATCACCAAAATAGTGGAATGAAGCGGTTTCTGAAGATAGTACGATAATTCTTCGATGTTCCGGACCGCTTGCGCTTCTTTGACTACCACCACTTGATGTTCGGACATCATAGGATAGCGTTTTGCAGCATTTATGATTGTCGCCACATCCACATCAGCACCGTACACTACAGTCAGGTTGAACTCTTTTTCCGTTTCGTTCAAGACATTATCAGTAATGTAATCGGCAATCAAATCGATATAATACGATTCTTCTCCCATCAAATAGTAGATGGGACGATACTGCTTTGCCCTCAGTTCTTTGAGGATGTCATCACAGGTCAGCTCTTGTTTTGCCATATATATTTTTTAGAAAGACCGGCAGTTACCAGTCGAATTTCAAGTGTTTTACAGTTTTCTTTGCATCAATAATCATACGCAGAGAAGCGATACCAATCTCAACATGCTCTTCTACATAGTTCTTGGTAACCAGATTATCGCTTTTATCAGTTTTCACTCCATCCGGAGTCATAGGCTGATCAGATACCAATAACAATGCTCCTGTCGGAATATGATTGGCAAAGCCACAGCTGAACAAAGTGGCCGTTTCCATATCAACCGCCATCGCACGTGTCTTTTTCAGATACTCCTTGAATGCTTCGTCATGCTCCCAAATACGGCGATTGGTGGTGTAGACGGTACCTGTCCAATAATCACGGCCATAGTCACGAATGGACGAAGAAACAGCACGCTGCAACATAAATGCAGGCAAAGCGGGAACTTCAGGTGGAAAATAATCATTGGATGTTCCTTCACCACGAATAGCGGCAATGGGAAGAATTAAATCGCCAATTTGATTTTTTTTGTCGATACCACCACATTTACCTAAAAATAAGCAGGCTTTCGGATGAATAGCTCCCAATAAATCCATGATAATAGCGGCATTAGGACTCCCCATACCGAAATTGATCATTGTAATGCCTTCGGCTGTAGCGGAAATCATATTGGCATCTCTACCCAAAATAGGAACATCAAACTGATTTGCGAAAATCTCTACGTACTTGTTGAAGTTAGTCAACAGAATATACTCTCCAAAATCTTCCAGGTTACGTTTTGTGTAACGGGGCAGCCAATTAGCTACGATTTCTTCTTTCGTTTTCATAATTATCTATTAAATTTGTGGTTCCAATAATGGAAACCGTTATTTAACTTACAAAAATAATAAATGTTATCGTTAAACCTACCAGTATTCGACACTAAAATAAACGTACGAAACGGAAAAAATGTAATTTTCGACGTGATTCGCAAACGATATGTCGCACTTACCCCGGAAGAATGGGTACGGCAACACTTTGTTCACTTTCTTATTGCACACAAAGGATATCCGAACGCACTCCTTGCCAACGAAGTAATGGTAAAGCTGAACGGCACAACTAAAAGATGTGATACGGTGCTTTACCGGAGAGACCTTTCAGCACGAATGATCGTAGAATACAAAGCTCCGCACATCGAGATCACACAAGCGGTATTCGATCAGATAACCCGCTATAATATGGTATTGAAAGTTGACTATCTGATAGTAAGTAATGGAATGCAGCATTATTGTTGCCGGATGGATTATGCCCATCAGAGCTATACCTTTCTTCAGGATATTCCCGATTATAACGCCCTATAAAGATAGTGTCACTATAAGGTCAGGATACTTACACTATACCACATACATAGTGTAAGTATCCCAAGCACATAGTGACACCATCTTTTTCTTGTCTCCGAAGGCTTTGCAATCGATATTCTATTTTTACATATCCGTATTTTTTTTCACATCATCATTTTTCTTCCTGCTAAACTTCTCTTGCAGTTTCTGCATCAATTCATAGAAATTAGGAATATAGACTGTCGCTAATAAAGTATTCATCGCCATACCGAAAACAACCGCAGTACCCAACGCTATACGGCTCTGTGCACCAGCTCCGGTAGCAAACAGCAAAGGCATTACTCCCAATACAAAAGCAAAAGAAGTCATCAAAATCGGACGTAAGCGGACGTGTCCTGCTTCGTATGCAGCCTCACGAATTGAGTTTCCTTCAGCACGGAAATCACGGGCAAACTCTACAATCAGAATACCATTCTTTGCCGAAAGTGCAACAAGCAGGATAATACCAATTTGTGTATATACGCTGACCGGAGTTCCCATTATCATACATCCTATCATTGCTCCCAACAAGGCCACCGGCAAACCTATCACGGCAGCCACCGGACTGGTCCAGCTTTCATATTGCGCAGCCAAAACAAGGAATGCCACAATCAAGGCCATGACCAGAACAATGGTGGTCGTATTTCCCGCCTGCGTTTCCTGATAGGCAACTGACGTCCATTCATAGCCAAATTCATCTCCCAGCTGTTCTTTAAACAAAGTTTCTATTTCTTGAATAGCCTGTCCGGAACTGCTTCCGGGCGCTACATTACAAGTCAGGGCAGCTGTTGAATACATATTGTAACGATTGATCTGATCCTGCCCCAACTGCTCTTCCACTTTGGTGAAAGAAGAAAGGGGGACCATCTCTCCTGCCGAGTTCGCCACACTGAGTTTTAAAACATCATCAATGACTCGTTGTGCCTGATCACGCGCTTCGATCTTTACCTGATAAATATGACCGAATTCAACAAAATCATTAACGTATGCCGCCCCCATATAGTAGCTTAATGTAGAAAATACATCATTCAGAGCAATGCCCATAAATTGCACCTTATCACGGTCGATATTCAGAAAATATTGCGGGACATTTGCCTGATACTGACTGGATACAGAAGCTAAGGCCGGTTTGGAATGAGAAGAAGCAAGCAATGCGTCAATAGCCTGCTGCATTTCTGTCGGTCCCAGATTTCTCCGGTCTTCCAATTGAAGTTGCAAGCCACCGGAAGCACCCAATCCTGGAATAGCCGGAGGAACCATAGCAAATGCTTGCCCTGCCTGTATCTCCATATACGCTTCGCCATTAAAACGGTCGACAACGGCAGCAGCCGTATGCTCCTTCCCTTTCCTTTCGTCCCAGTTTTTCAGGACAACAAAATAGGTCGCGGAGTTACTTTGCTCACCTCCGCCCATCACGGAGAAACCAGTGATTCCAATGTAATTCTCCACTTCCGGATAAGAATCCAAAATAGCATTGATTTTATCCCCGACAGCTTGTGTACGTTCCAAGCTGGCTGCCGGAGGAAGCTGAACAACAGCAATAAAATAACCATCATCTTCATCCGGAATAAATGTCGACGGCCAACGCATAAAGAGTATTATGGCAATCACTGTCAGAATAGCAAAAGATACAAAAGAGATAAGCGGACGTTGAAGCAACCATTTTACCGTACTATCGTAGACTCCCTGCGTCTTATCATACGCTTTATTAAATCCTTTGTATATAAAGAAGTTAGACGGTTTGCTCTTTTCGAGGAATAGAGCACAAAGAGCAGGCGTCAGTGTCAGTGAGTTAAAACCGCTTAATACGGTAGAAGCAGCAATTGTCAGTGCAAACTGCTTATACAACTGCCCCGAAATACCGCTGATCATCATCGTCGGAATAAACACGGCAAGCAAAACAAGCACCACTCCGACAATCGGCCCCGTAATTTCCCCCATAGCTTTTGTGACTGCTTCACGAGTTGAATATTGTCCGGTCTCCAGCAATCTTGAAGCATTCTCAACCACCACAATAGCATCATCCACTACAATGGCAACTGCCAGAATCAATCCGAACAGAGTCAGCGTATTGATCGAAAAACCAAATGCCGCCATAACTGCCAATGTACCGATCAGCGATACAGGAATTGTGATACAAGGAATAATAACCGCTCTCCAGTTCTGCAAAAACAGGAAAATAACCAGTACTACCAGCAGCGTTGTCTCAAAAAATGTCACCATTACTTCATCAATAGAAGCATGAATTACATCCGTTGTATCCAAAGTTACGTTATAGGCTACTCCTGTAGGAAAACTGGTCGCCAGTTCCTCCATCTTAGCCTTCACTCCTTTTGAAACGTCCAGCGAATTGGAGCCCGGCTGTTGATAGATAGCAATCGCTGCGGTAGGCATCCCCTTCAATCGTGATACTACACTATAAGAAGCAGACCCCAAATCTATTCGCGCAATATCTTTCAGGCGAAGCATTGCCCCATCCTGTTCCCGACGAATGATAATATTCCCGAATTGCTCCGGAGAAGTAAGTCGCCCCTGTACATTAAGTGTATATTGAAAGGCATTTTTATTGTCCTGTCCGATCGGTTGACCGATATAGCCGGCGGACACTTCCATATTCTGAGACTGAATGGACTGATATACTTGTGCCGGAGAAATGTTCCGGATACGCATAGCTTCAGGATCCAGCCAGATACGCATGGAATAATCACCTGCTCCCATGACATTAACAGCTCCTACGCCAGGCACACGTGATAACTGATCGACCAAATTCAATTTGGCATAGTTAGTCAGATAGAGACTGTTGTATACAGAGTCTTTCGAAGTCATTGTCAGGAACATGACAATGTTCGAAGACTGTTTCTGCACAGTCACCCCCTGTACCACTACCGGTTCCGGCAAGGATGATTGAGCAACACTTACCCTGTTTTGGACTTGTACAGTAGCCATATCGATATCTGTACCGACGGCAAATGTAATTGTCAAAGAATATGCTCCCGAAGAGGAAGAATTTGAAGACATATAGAGCATACCGTCCACCCCATTCACCTGCTGTTCGATGGGGAGTCCTACCGTTTGGGCTACAGTTTCAGCATTCGCACCGGGATAGACAGCCGATACCTGAACCGTCGGAGGTGTAATCTCCGGAAATTGCGCCACAGGCAATATATTAAGTGCGACCAAACCGGCTACCACAATGAGCAGGGCAAGTACGGTAGCAAAAATTGGTCGGTTAATGAAAAACTTAGAAAACATAATATATAAGTTTACGATTAATATTTATATAAGGACAAACAGTTACCTGCATCGTCTGAAGATAACCAACAAGCCAACCGCATCAGGGTATCGGCTTTATCTTCATTCCATCTCTGACCTTCATCAGAGCTTCTGTAACATATCGTTCCTGTGGTGAGAGTCCTCCCAACACCTGCCGTAAGGTATCATTAATCAGTTGTCCTATTTCAATATGCCGATAGTGTACTATGTCCGAATCATTGACGGCATACAGGAATTTACCGAGCTGATCGGTTCCGATGGAAGCCTCTTTCACAAGAATTGCATGATCGGCCTCTCCATAAGGTAAGGTAATGCTGACGTACAATCCACTCTTCAGTACTCCCTGCGGATTATCAAAATTGGCACGTACCATCAGAGTTCCTGTATTCAGGTCTACGTTCGGTGACAGATAATCCAGTGTTGCCGGATAGGATTCGGTACCTTCTTTCCCCAGCTGAACCATGATCTTTTTCGGAAGATCCTTCGTTGGCTGCTGATTGTTCATCGACATCTCCAGCCATTGATTATCAGCAACATTAAAATACGCATACATCTGATCGTCCTTATAAATGGTAGCCAGCGTAACCGGCTGCAAAGAACCGCCGACATAACTGCCGATATCCACTGTCGACTTGCTGATTGTCCCGTCAAAAGGGGCACGAACATAACAATATCCTAAATTTGTACGCGCTGTACTCAAAGCAGCTTCCGCATTGCTGACAGCTGCTACTCCTTCTGTCACAGACGATTCTGACTGCAACACCTGTATCTGACTCACAGCATCACTTTTCACAGCCTCCTTCATACGGCTATAATTATTACGGGCATATTCCAATTGTGCCTGAGCAGTTTTCAGTTCAGCTTCCGCTTGTGCCACCTTATCATTATATAAGGTAGGTTCTATTACAAACAGCAACTGCCCTTTTTTTACCCGTCCACCCGGTACGTAAGAGACAGACCGTAATGTTCCGTTCACTCTGGCCACAAGATTTACAGTTTTCTCCGTTGTCAGATAGCCCGGATAATCTTTCGTCAGAGTGATGTCCTTCACTATAGGTTTCGCTACGCTAATTGCCAGAGTCGGCATTCCCTTCATTGCTCCGGCGTCTTTTTTCTCCTTGCAACCAGTCAATACCGACAACACAAGAAAAATATACATTAGTTTTTTCATATCCGTTAGGTTATATTTTATTTATAGATTCTTTTATTCTCTCCAACCGCCTCCCAGCGCTTTATAAAGACTTATCAGTTGCAGTAACGAGCTACCCTGCGCCTGTACCAGTTGATTCTCATAAGATAACAAAGACCGTTGTGCATCGAGCACATTCTGAAAAGGAGAAAGCCCTTGTTTATAAAGTTCCAGTGAAAGTTTCAGAGTTTCGACACCTTGATTACGCACTTCCCTCAAAGCTACAATCTGCTTGATTGAGTTCCGATAGGAGTTCATGGCGTTATCCGTTTCCTGTACCGCAGTCAGAACTGTCTGATTAAATTGATTGATAGATTCATCCAACTGTGCCTTAGCCAGTCTTGTTGCATTCACCAATTGTCCTCCGCTAAAAATAGTCCAACTCAAAGACGGAGCAATCTCATAGGTCATACTTTTACTTTTCACCAGATCATTCAGATCACGGGCTGCATAGCCAAACGAACCTTTCAGAAAGATCTTCGGCAGCCAATCGGACTTGGAAGCGCCGAGTAATGCAGCTTGGGCATTCACACTTCTCTCCGCACTTCGCACATCCGGTCTTCTCAGTAATAAATCAACCGGCATACCTACTCCGATAGGTTCCATATAATCAGGTAATGTTCCAGTAGTTTCCAATACAGGACGTATTTCTTGCGGATACATACCCAGCAAAACAGCCAGTGTCGTAATATATTGATTAATACCTGCCTCTAATTGTGGTATGGAGGCTTTAGTACTGTATAAAACGGATTTGGCCTGTGCCACATCCAGCTTGGCAACAAGTCCGGTATTATACCGTACTTCCGTGATTTTCAAAACTTCTTCCTGAGAAGCTACATTCTTATTTACCACTTCAAGTTCCTGCTGCAATTCCCGCAGGTTAATATAAGCTGAGGCTACCTCTGATGCCAGAGAAACCATAACCGCCGCATATTCTTCTTTGCTGGCGGCAAAGTTTTCTTTCTGCGCCTTTACCCGTTTGCGAATACTGCCGAAGACATCGATTTCCCAACTCATACTGAGTGCAGCATCATAATAATGATCTGTAGACTGAGGTAAGGTACTGGTATTTCCACTGGTTTCCTGTCGGGTCCATCCGGCATTCAGTCCGATAGATGGAAAGAAATTTCCACGTTCTGCCCAAAGATTGGCACGTGCAGCAGCTATACGATTAATTGCCATCGCTAAGGAATAATTGCGATCTACTGCCAAAGCAATCAAAGAGTCCAGTTTGGTGTCCTGAAAAGACTTCCACCAATGGTCGTCCACCGGAAGAGTCTGTTGAAACACTTCTCCACTCTCTTCCCATTCTTTAGGAAGAGGGGTATTCAAATAGCGGTTCACTGTCTGTCCAACCGCAGTTACAGTTGAAAGAAACAAAAGGAGCGATACGCCCCACGCTCGTACATTCATATTCGGTTCAGGTTTTTATGAAATGAAAAGATAACAATTCAAGGTTAGGTTTGTTTAAAGGGGTAGTAAAGTTAGAAGAAATAAAAAAGCCCCGCAATAATGCGAGGCTTTCGAATACATATTCAAATATGGTATCTTATTCAGCAGTTTTTCTTCTGATTGCTCTTTTGGTAGTAGTAGCCGGAGCTTCCTCTACTTTATGCTCAATTTGTACACCAGCCAATTCCGGGTCGATCATGATACGTCCGCAATATTCGCAAACGATCACTTTCTTACGAGAACGGATGTCCAACTGTCTCTGAGGCGGAATCTTGTTAAAGCAACCACCGCACGCGTCACGTTGTACATATACAACGCCCAATCCATTGCGGGAGTTCTTACGGATACGTTTGAATGACTGCAACAAACGCGGTTCAATCTTAGTTTCCAGATCTTTGGCTTTGTCTCTTAGCTTCTCTTCTTCCTGTTTAGTTTCAGAGATAATTTCATCCAATTCGCTCTTCTTCTGTTCAAGGTCTTTCTGTCTTTCGCTGAGTATTTGTTCGTTCTTTACTACTTCAGCTTCTTTTTCTTCTCTGTCCGCACTGAATTCTTTGATTCTTTTTTCGCAAAGTTCGATTTCCAGGCTCTGGAATTCAATTTCCTTCGTCAAGAAATCATATTCACGGTTGTTGCGGACGTTGTCTTGTTGTGACTTATATTTTTCTACTGAAGCTTTTGCCGTTTCAATTTCTACTCTCTTACCTGCAATAGCAGATTTCAGTTCATCCACTTCAGCTTTGATCTTGTCGATACGGGTACTCAAACCAGCGATTTCATCTTCAAGGTCCTGCACTTCCAATGGAAGTTCACCTCTCAATGTCTTGATTTCATCAATCTTAGACAACATAGTTTGCAGCTGGAACAGTGTTTTCAACTTCTGTTCCACCGTCAACTCATTCGGATCTTTTTTTGCTTCTCTAGCCATTTTACTTACAAATATTTTATGGGATTCGTATTTATTTTACTCAATTGGAGCGCAAAATTAGGAAATAAATCCCGGATTATGGAATAAAAAATTTCTTTTGTATATTGTTCGCTTTCGTAATGACCGATTTCTGCCATCAGGATATCTCCTTCGTGACCAAAATAATCATGATACTTAATCTCACCTGTAATAAAAACATCGGCTCCCGACCGGATTGCCTGCGGAAGCAAAAATGCTCCAGCACCTCCGCACAATGCCACTTTCTGTATTTCTCTCCCGGTCAGTTTGTTATGACGCAGACACTCTACTTCAAACGTTTTCTTTATACGTTTCAAGAATTCCATCTCCGTTTCCGGTTCTTCCAGTTCGCCAACGATTCCCGATCCTGCCTGTGCCCATTCATTTTGCAGCGGATACAAGTCGAATGCAGGTTCTTCATAAGGATGAACAGACAATAGTGCCCTGACTACTTCCGACTTTTTGAATACAGGAAGAATTGTTTCAATTCTCACCTCTCCTTCCCGATGAAGTTCTCCAATCGCTCCACAAAAAGGATGTGTTCCTTCTTTGGCACGGAATGTTCCTTCCCCTTCCAGATTATAGCTACATGAGTCATAGTTACCGATATTACCGCAACCGGCAGCAAAAAGTGCGTTCCTTACAATATCCGCCTGAGCGACGGGGACAAAAGTCACCAGTTTCATCAGGCTATTTTCTTTTGGTTCAAGCACTTTCAGATGTTTCAATCCGATTTTTTCGGCTATCTTATAATTTACCCCTCCCTGTGCATTATCAAGATTAGTGTGTGCTGAATAGATCACAATATCATTTTTTATTGCTTTCAGCATACAGCGTTCCACATAATCTTTGCCAGTAATGGATTTATAACCTTTAAATATCAAAGGATGGTGCGATATGACGAGGTTGTACCCCAATGCGATAGCTTCATCCAAGATAGCTTCAGTAACGTCAAGACACAACAAAGCCCCTGTTGCTTCCGCATCTGTCAATC
>ENA-OURO01000733-OURO01000733.1-human-gut-metagenome-genome-assembly--contig:-NODE-733-length-12150-cov-3.585118_pt1 | contig 12150 bp, 10 predicted proteins | sample MGYA00242098_ERZ508985 | MGnify/ENA primary metagenome ERZ508985 (study PRJEB26280, sample SAMEA2531409) | human gut metagenome | biome: human gut; feature: human-associated habitat; material: faeces...
AGCTTATCATAATCCGGCTCATCTCTGGTCGTTCTTTTTAACTCCGGAATACCGGTTGCCTCACTAAATGCGATCCAAATCTCCGGTACCAACACACCCTCTAAATCTAAACATACAATTTCCATGATCTTCCTCCTGTATTTTCTGTCATTACAATAATTTTAGTATATGATGTCCTCATCCGCAAGTATTGTTTTTCTATTTTTTACTTCTTAAGCTTCGCCCCTGCGTTGATGATAGCATGCTTCGCTAATACTTCAAGTACATCAAGACAATCGTTTTCCAATAATTCCTTAGTACGTACATGCTGTGCAAGCTCCGGCTCCCGCTTTAATAACGGCAGTTCCGTGCATCCTAGCACAAGACAGTCTGCTCCGCTGGCCAACATATTTTCCGCAATCTGTTCAAATTCTGACAAGTCCGCAGGTCTTCCGGCTTTGATCTGCTTATAAATAATGTACATCAGTCGCTCTCTGCTGTCTGGATCCGGCAATAAGACCTCGATTCCCCGATCACGGATCGCTTGTGCCAAAACTCCGCTCTGATGAACTCCGGTCGTTGCTAAGATCCCTACCTTGCGTGCACCACGAACTGCGAGCTGCTCCGCCGTCTCCTCCACGAGATTGACAATGGGAATGTCTACTGCCTGTGTCAACTGTTCGTAAAAATAATGTGCCGTCACACAGGGAATCGTCAAAAAATCTGCTCCGGCATTCTGCAAACTGCGGGCTGTCTCTACCAGCAATGGAAGCGGACTTTGCGTGCTCTTGCCTGTTATATATGCCGTACGATCCGGACTGTCTGAAATACTTTGCAACAATATACGGGGATGCCCCTGATCAACCATCGTGTCAACCATTCGTGTAAGCAACTCCAAATAATATACCGTCGCCATCGGACCGAGGCCCCCAATGATCCCTATTTTCTTCATACCAATCACTCATGCCTTTCTAATCCCGCAAACTTTGGGCCACAGGCACAAATTTGCCATATGAAAAAACTGTACTATATGCTTTTTCATATTATTTCGAGGCAAAATAACGAATTGCACTCACTTTATTTCCATTCAACATGATCTGCAGCTTGCTGCTTCCCTTTTTGAACGTATACACGCCGAATCTTGCCTTTGCTTTTCCGTACTTTTTGGTGACATCTTTCAGAGAACTGCCAATGCGGATCCCTTCTTTTGTCACTGCCTTATTGCTGCGAAAACGGATCTCACTGACATATTCTGCACCATTGTTGGTTTTCGAATATGTTTTGAGCTGAAAATCCTTATAGGTATATGTACGATCTTTTCCCTTATAAGCACAACTCTTCTTCACTGTTTTTTTAGATGGTTTGCCAGCCTTTTTGATCAGCTTTTTGGCTGCACCGTTCATCGTAACGGATACCCCTTTGTACTTAAAAACATATCCCTTAGATTTTGCACTGGCTGGCATCGACACGCCTCCTATAGCAACCACTGCCGTTAGACATACTACTGCCAATTTACTCACAATACTTTTTTTCATATTCATCTTCCTTTCCATTCCCAATAACTATGGATCTTACCATATCCGTTAAGTTCCTTTTGTTACATTAATAGCTGCGGATCTCGCCATAACGGTCAAGTTCCTTTTGCTGTGCACGAATCATATTGTCGTGAATACGACACTTTTCATCATACACCTTTGCCAATGTTTTGTCACCTCGATGATCTTTGATCCCATAATCCTTGGCCAAAACATTTCCAAGATATTTGGATAACTTTTCTGCACCACTTAAATTCATATGCAGACCACCATCGTAAGTATCTGTCTCATAATCTATGCCGGTTTCTTTCAGCAATTCATAAAAGTTAATATATGGCAGTTTATTCTTCTTCGCATATTCTACAACCTGTGCATCCTCCGAATCATACCACTGTGGTGCCAAACTCGGTGCCTTGATAAGGACCAGTTGTATATTATTCCTTTTGCAAAGTGCTGTCATCTTATCCAAATATTGCATTGGATATTTACCAAAGACTACGCCGCCGTCAGCCGAATCATCTTCTTTCTCAGTTGTTCCGGCTTCCTGCTCATCAACGGCATCCCATGGATCCGAACTATCCGTCTCCTCGGCATCATCCTCCGGAATATCATCCCACGGATCATAAACATCATCCTCCGCACTGCCGTCTTCCTCTTCACCAGCTGTATCTGCACCACTCATGTCCTCTCCGGCGCTGTTTTTCGTGGAATTCTGTTTCCCCAGCAGCCAAGTTGGATCTGCGACATCCGACTCACTTGCCGGAAGTACGTCGATACGCATATAATAACCGTTGTGCGTTACCTTTCTGGCACTCGCAAAATACGTAAGATCACTACGCGATAATGATGTGATCCTGGAATGATAACGCAGGATCGGAAAGATATAATCCAACATATTCTCCCCTTTACACATAGAAGCATTGATCGCATTCCATTTCGTTTTAGACCATTTCATGCCATCTAACGTCATACGGTTATACTCTTCTTTCTGCGGCTCTCCATGTGTCAATGCCTGCACATTATAAACAACCAGTTTTGGCTTTTCATATTTCAGAGTATCCTCTAACATATAATAAGACTGCCATGTGAGCTGCTGTGCATTGCCGCGAATATAACTGGTAATCCCGTAATTTTTCCACAAATAGATCGGATCGAAATTCTCATAGACTTCACAGTCACCTATCATGAGTACATCATGCTTTGTCGTCTCCTGATAGTATTCCGCCGTAAAATTCCCCTCCGAAATATCATCGGCATATTTTGGCTGCACCAGACGCTGCAATACTGCAAATAGCAAGACAACGACTGCAGCGGAAAGTATCCCGACTGCTATTTTCTTTCCTCGTTTCACTCTAATCTGCCATTCCTTTCCGGGTCCGCACACATTAAAACGCAGACACAATTGTTCTTCCAACGGTCAGACCTGCTTAAGGAATACCGTTTCTCCCTTGAAGTTAAAATTGATTGTAAATAAACTGCTGTGCCTCAAATCCTACGCCATAACTTCCCAGCAAAAGTACTGCAAAGAATAAGAGGACAAACAAACCATATCGAATGACATAAGGTTTTTGTGAAATCTTTTCACGCACGCTTCCATTTCTGCCACACATACTGACCGTAAACATTGCGACCACGCCAAATGCTACAATGCAGTAATCCTGCACCGATAATCCCAGATCAAGCAATTCCTTACCGGTAACTTTCGATAGATCGAACTGCGTAAACATATGTATAAACTGCCGAATCGCCCCGCGCACACTGGCGTAAGTATCAAACAGGCGAATACAGCACATCATCAAAAAGGTCCGGATCACCTGAAACGCACGATATCCCCAACTGTTTCCTAATTTCGGAAATCTGTGGTGAAATTTATTATATAATGGCGTGCATTCTTCAGAGATCAGAATGATCACACCATTTACCAGTCCCCAAGCAACAAAATGCCACGCTGCACCGTGCCAAATACCGGTCGCAAACCAGGTAACCATTGTCGAAATATATACTGCAACGCGTCTTGCACCTGCCATGCCAAAATGTTTTTTGGTCGTCGAGGTCAGCTTTTTGAGCGGTTTGCTGATACTCATCGGATAAAAAACATAATCACGGAACCACGTTCCCATCGTGATATGCCATCTGCGCCAATATTCCGCAATATTCTTTGAAAAGAAGGGACGGATAAAGTTCTCTTCCACATGTATGCCAAAAAATTGTGCAATACCGATCGCAATATCAATACCACCCGTAAAGTCCGCATACAACTGTGCTGCATAAAATAACATCCCGATAAGCACATAAGCCCCGGTATAATATTCCGGATCTCCCATCAGCATGCTGATCGCACCACTTAAGCGATCTGCGATCACCAGTTTCTTAAAATATCCCCACAAAATACGTTCTAAGCTAAAGCGAACCTGCTTGCCATCAAAGGAATGTTTTGCATAAAGTGTCTGTGACAGATCCCCATAACGACTGATCGGTCCTTGGATCAACTGTGGAAAAAAAGACACAAACAGTATAAAACGCGGCAGATTTTTCTGTGCGCTGCATTTGCCCCAATATACATCCAGCAGATATGCAACTGCCTGAAACGTATAAAAAGAGATTCCTAACGGCAGGATCAGATCCACATAAGGCAACTCTGTTCTGCCGGCTGCATCCAAAACGGTATTTACATTGTCGATCACAAAATTGGTGTACTTCAATACAGCAAGTATGCCTAAATTAAAGAACAGACATACAAGCATGATGCGTTTTTTCTTGCCACCAATCTTTGCCTTGACCGCCTTCTTCTCGTCTCTGGACGGTTTCTCTATCTTTCCCGCTTTAATTTCAGCCTGGTATGACTGCCACTGTCCTTCCTGTCGATCAATACAAACACCGGCAAACCATACCGTCACTGACGTTGCCAGAATAAACAACGGATAAAATGCTCCCGCAGAATAATAAAACAAAAAATTTGCGATCAATAATAGGATCCACTGAAACCGCTTAGGAATGACATAATATACCGCAAACAATACCAGCAAAAACAGGATAAACTCGTATGAAATAAACAAAACGCTACTTTCCTCCCACCACAGCTTATTCTTCTAACAGGCGAGCAATCATATCGGCAAGGCTGTCAACGGAATTGAAATTTTCAGCAATAAAATCTTTCGCTGTAATATCAACATCAAATTCTTCTCCAAGCTCTGTCACCAACGTGACAAGATCAAAAGAATCCAGTATTTTGTCTTCTACCATTTTATCTTCTGCTTCAAAATCAATGTCCTCATGAAGTTCCTTTAAGATTGCTAAAACTCCTTCTCTGATCTCCTCTACATCCATTTCATTGTCCTCCATCTTATTATAGTTTTAACTGCGTTTCACAGATCTTCGTTTCTGAGCCGCATAAATTTCCTGCATCTTCAAACGATCCATTTTGCCGTTCGGCGTAAGCGGTAATGTCTCCAACCTCACGATCGCATTTGGGATCATATAACGTGGCAGCCGTTCCTTGAGTTCCACTGTCAACGCTCTCTTGTCAATATCTCCCACATAAAAGAGAACGATTTTCCTTGTCTCCTGTATAAAAATACAGCAACAGGTCTTGATCCCCTCTATCAGATCAACATCTGACTCGATCTCGCCAAGTTCTATTCGGTGCCCCATGTGTTTGATCTGATAATCTTTGCGCGATACAAAGATCAAATCTCCTGCTTCATTCTTCCTTCCTAAATCCCCGGTATGATAAATGCGGTCCGGAAAATATGGATTTAACGGATTCTGTGTAAAGACTTCCGCTGTTTTTTCCGGATTGTTGTAATAACCATGTGTGAGGCAAGTTCCGTGAATACAAATCTCCCCTGTCTCACCATCTTTCACCGGTTCGCCCTGCTCATTCAGCAACAAAATCTGTGTATTTTTGAACGGACGCCCGATAGGGATCACTTCTTTCTCCTCAAATACATGTGCTGCATGATAATAACAGCTCATACCGGTCGCTTCTGTCGGTCCATATAAATTAAAAAACTCTGCATCCGGAATTGTCATTTTCCATAAATTAAACTGTTTGACCGGGAACACTTCACTGCCAAACGCAATGGTATGTAAATGCTTAGGTGTCACTGTATCGAATGTACCAAATGCCGAGATCATTGTCAATGCCGAAACAACCCAGCATATCGTATTGATCTCATGGTCATTCAGAAACTCCACCAACTTGACCGGAAACATAAAACAGCTCTTAGGAATAAGCCAAGTAGTTGCTCCATATTTCAAGGTTGGATATATTTCTTTCATACACGCATCCAAATACAGCGGCGTCTGATTTCCAAAAACGGTACTTTCGTTAAAACCTAATACCTCAGATAAGCTTTCAATGTAATCGATCACACCACGATGATACCCCACAACACCTTTCGGGACACCTGTTGATCCGGAAGTAAATAACACATAGATCGGATCAATATCCAGTGCACCCTCCCGGATCTTAGCCAACACTTCTTCATCCATCTCAGTCTTACTGCAGGTTTCGTATGGCAAAGCCGTTCCTTCAAAGCCAAGCGCAGCAATCTTATCCTTCGTACTCTCATCATAGATCAAATAATTTGCATCTGTATTTTCCAAGATCAATTGCATACGTCTTCGCGGCATCTCTTCATCGATCGGAACATAGTAACATCCCGCGTAGATCACTCCGAAAAAAGCGGCGATCGTCTGCGGACATTTTTTCATATATACGACAACCGGCTCACGATATGCCCCCTGTCTGCTTAGCTCAGTTCCAATACTTTTGGCCTGTTCGGACACCTGTATAAAAGATAATGCACTTTCTTCATCTGCAAAAGCAGTCTTATCCGGTACTCTATCCACTGTATTTTCCAAGTACTCCAGCACATTTGTCTGCATATGTATCCCCCTGTTAGTGTGTTTGCTTTAATATATCTCCACGTCTTAACACTTTTAAGATCTTTTTGATCGCGAAACGCGGACTGCGCTGCATCAAACTGTCCCATTGTTCCATATTTTCATCCGAATTTTCAATCTCGCGAACATACCAGTGCGCCAGCTCTGCTTTTTCATCGATCGTAAGCATATCATCATTTTCCATCCAGCGCATAAACCAAAGCTCACGAATGATCAGAACATTCACTACAGCCATTTTGCATTTAGCAAGCAGTTGTTCATCGTATGCACTGGTGCAGCAGTACACATATAGGAAATAAACCAGCATCTGCTCTAACTCGATCTCATCTTCCTGCTCCGTATATTCTGCCATACGGCCTCTGGACTCTTCTCGAGACATTTCTTCCCTGATATTTAATATACTCTGTAAAAGCGGCGGCCATTCAGGATTCAGTGCTTCCATCGTACTCAACGCAAAAAGCATATCTGTCATGATCGTTGACACCGGCTCCTCATTTTCCTGTCTAAAATATTTTTCATCATAAATAATCTCATCAAGCCTTTTTTCTATCTTTTCATAGGCAGTATCCTCACAATATGCTTTACGGATCTTGCGCAGTTGATGTTTCTCCCGATCTGTAAAATTCGGAAAAAAAGGAAGATTTTTCAAGGGAAAAGAAGTGTGCTTACGTTCGGCACGATGATGTATCCGACTCTCCACATCGTGTGCCATTCCAAGTATCATTACCATTCGCTGGTTCATGCTGAATTTACGATCTTGTGCTATTGATAACAATGTGTCTCTGGTCGGCACCAATTCTGCAAACAGTTTGTGGTCAAAAAACGGATCCCACTCTTTGCGGGCATGCACTTCATAACAATCAATGTTTACCGGCTCTTTACGCTCCAGCAGTTGTTTGCATGCGATCGGACACGTCATGGCTAACGAGCGTTCCCTCACATTTGGATATACTTCCTCGTGGCGCGGATGTGTATGGCATGTCTCACATAGCGCATTTTCGCCGAGTTCTAATACAATGTCACATAAATTGTCCTCATTTAAAAATTCACAACGATTATCCTCTCCATGCGGACAAATACGTCCTGTTGAAAAATCAATCTTTTCTGCCATACGTTTTCCTAACGGTCCTTGTACATGCCGATACTTCTTTAATGTATCCGGATCCACAACGATCTGCCAGCGAATACAGCAGCTATCCGGGCACTCATGTCCCGGAACACATTCAAAATCATCAAAATAATCAGGATAATAATATTTCATCGCAATAGCCATACCTTTCTTCTGCTCTGCAGGTTTTTCCAATCAGAACCCCATTCTTGCAGGCATCAATATATACTGTAATACATATAAAATCAACAAATGCACCGGATAAAACCAGTAAAAAACTGTGCGATTTCCTCTGCCTCGTTCGCCATTATACCACTGTATACACAAAAGTGCTACCAGCGAAGCCGGCTGCCAAAAAAGCAGCACTGCAGCTGCCAGATTCCTTTTTGTTTTTTGGTCATGAAAGACATAGAATACTACAATCAGCAAAATGCCATACCACGAGTAATCCACCCGCAGCAAATATGCTGCAGCGCAGCCGAATAATACGATTCCGTACATCGGAATGCTCCAAAGTTCTACTTTGGTGAGCATCCACATGACCAACAATCCGATTACAAACGTAAATAATACGTTCTGTCCATCCAGCTTAACAATCTTTCCATAAATTGCCAAATCATATGGTATCTCCGCCAAAAAGGCAAATCCAAGCATTCTTTGAACGTACTTGCGCAAATTACCTGTATGATAAAATCCTTCCACCAACAAAAAACAAAATAAAGGAAATGAAAGCCGCCCTATATAGCGGCTAAGCGAATACACTGACAACAGTGCATGGCTGCCATACGATAAATAAATCACTCCGATATGATCGATAAGCATCGACAATAAGGCGATCCACTTCAAAGTATTTCCATCCCATCCACGATGGTTGCCCGTGTTCATTCAATCCTTCCCTTTCCTTTAACTCATAAACTCATACTTCCCATACCGCAAATTCGCCACGACCACATATTGCTTATTATGTCAATGACTATATTGCATTTTGCAGCCACCAAAGAGCGATTTCTGCCATCCAAGAACTATAGTAATTGCCTTGCCGCATTTTCGTTTTTGGTGATTTCTAGATTTTGTTGTCTCTGATGATTGATTTACATGCCCTTCGGAAACTCGAAGTCCCGGAAGCAAGGTATTGATAATTTTTGATGTGCGAAGTTTGAGTAGGGTATACAATACAGCCAAAAATTGTGAATGTAAAAAAACTTTACATAGATTTTACATAAGATTTATTTGGACTTTGCAACTACTATGTAAAATGTATGTAAAAATAACGCACCAGAACCAGACAACTTGTGTGCGTGGAAATGAGGATAAGCATGGATATATTTGGCGTATTGACAATGATAGGCGGGCTTGCTTTGTTTTTGTATGGAATGCATGTGATGGGAGATGGGCTTGCCAAGACTTCCGGTGGTAAACTGGAACAGATTTTGGAAAAATTTACCAGTTCACCGATGAGAGCGGTGCTTTTGGGTGCCGGTGTGACGGCGGTGATCCAGTCGTCATCGGCAACAACCGTTATGGTGGTTGGATTTGTCAACTCCGGGATCATGAAACTCAATCAGGCGGTTGGCATTATTATGGGAGCCAATATCGGTACCACGGTGACATCATGGCTGCTTAGTCTTACCGGTATTCAAGGTGACAATTTATTCGTAGAATTGCTCAAACCAAGTTCGTTTACACCGATTTTAGCAATCGTTGGTGTTAGCATGATCTTATTTGCCAAGTCGAGCAGACCGAAAGATATTGGAACGATCATGATTGGTTTTTCGGTATTGATGTTTGGTATGGACACGATGAGTGAAGCAGTGAAACCACTTGCAGATGTGCCAGAGTTTACAAGACTGTTTACGGTATTTGAGAATCCGATCTTAGGAGTGATCGCCGGAACGATATTAACGGCTGTGATCCAAAGTTCTTCCGCATCGGTAGGTATTTTACAGGCATTGTGTCTGACGGGAGCGGTCAGCTATTCCTCGGCCATTCCGATCATCATGGGTCAGAATATCGGAACATGTATTACTGCATTGCTTTCCGCGGTAGGAGCCAACAGAAATGCAAAGCGAGCAGCGTTAGTACATTTTTACTTTAATTTAATTGGTACGATTTTGTTTATGGTGTTGTTTTATCTGTTAAATGCGTTCATCGGATTTTCCTTTATGGGTCAGGCAGCAGGTGTCATGGGTATTGCCATCGTGCATACGTGCTTTAACGTATTAGCAACTTCATTGCTGCTTCCATTTCGGAGTATTCTGGTGCGCCTGGCAACTTGGACGATCCCGGAAAGTGCCGAAGAGAAGCAGATGGAGACGACGTTACATGTGTTGGATGAGCGTTTCTTAGAAAAACCGTCTTTTGCAGTCGCACAGGCCAAAACAGCGGCATTGCAGATGGCAGAGGATGCCAGAAATTCAATCAAGTATGCGATCGATTTGTTTGAACAGTATGATGAAGAACAGGCAAAAAAAGTGGCAGAGCTTGAGTCGACCGTGGATCATTACGAGGACGAGATCGGAACGTATTTGATGAAGATCGGAAATGCGGAGTTGTCGGATGAGGATTCACAGTCGGTATCGCTTATATTGCACTGTATCGGTGATTTCGAGCGTATTTCCGATCATGCCTATAATATTATGGAATCGGCAGAGCAGTTCCATAATATGAAGAAAAAGTTTTCCGATAAGGCAAAAAAGGAGCTGCGTGTTTATGAAGCCGCAGTAAAGGATATTGTAGATATAACTTTTGATGCGTATGACCGGTCAGATATTATCAAGGCGAGTCGGGTAGAACCGTTAGAAGAAGTGATCGATCGCTTGAATGATGAAATCAAGAAAAAGCATATAAAACGTCTGCGTAAAGGCAAATGCACGATCGAACTTGGTTTTGTATTATCGGATCTTACGACTAATTTTGAACGTGTGGCAGACCATTGCTCCAACATTGCGGTATGTTTGATACAGACGCAGGAAGACGGTTATGAAATGCATGAGTATTTGGATAAATTGAAAGAGGATGAAGATCCGTTCTTTGAACAGATGTTTGAAGAGTACCGCAAAGAATATCGTTTGCCATCATAGCGCACAAAGGAAAGGTTTGGTGAAAGACAATGGCACATATTTATATTGTAGAAGATGATGTGAACATTCGGGAGATCGAGGCGTTTTCCCTCAAAAATTCCGGATATACCGTAGAGGAATTTGGTTCTGCCAAAGAGTTCTGGAGCCGCATTTATGAAAAGGTACCGGATCTGATCGTGTTAGACGTGATGCTGCCGGATGAGGACGGATTATCCATTGTCAAAAAGCTGCGTCAATGGGCAGAATCCCGTTATGTTCCCATCATTATGGTGACGGCCAAAACAACAGAATTAGATCGTGTCAAGGGGCTGGATCGCGGAGCAGATGATTATCTGACAAAGCCGTTTGGCGTGATGGAGTTGATCTCACGTGTAAAGGCATTATTACGTCGAAGCATGCAAAATCATGAGATCAAGCAGATGAAGGTTGGTGAGATCGAACTTAACGATGAGAAACGTCAGGTTAAAGTGTCAGGAGAGCCGATCACGCTGACTTATAAGGAATATGAACTATTAAAAATGTTAATGAGCAATACAGGGATCGTGCTGCAGAGAGAGGATATTATGGTGCGTATTTGGGGCATGGATTACGAGGGAGAATCCCGCACCTTAGATATGCATATCAAAACACTGCGCCACAAACTGGGGGATGCAGGTAAAAAGATCCGAACGGTGCGTAACGTAGGATATCAATTGGAAGAGTAATAGGAGATAATGAACCATGCGAAAACGAATTAATTGGCTTTTCGTATTGTTGACGATAGTGGCAATCATAGTAACGACTTTGCTTGCCACTATTGTCAATTATACAGTACTGAAACAGGAAGTGATCGATGATCTGCGTATTTATGCACAGACCTTAAAAAAGACGGTGTACGCAGATCAAAAAGCGGAAAACGGTCAGGTTAAGATCGCAACGCCTCTTCGTATTACTTTAGTAGATACAGACGGAGCGGTATTGTATGATTCTGAGGCAGATGAAGCATCGATGGGAAATCATAAAAACCGCGAGGAGATCAAGGAAGCTCTCAAATATGGCGAGGGAAATACGATACGTCATTCAGAGACGATCGGAGACAATACGATTTATTATGCGGTGCGTTTGGACAATGGTAATATACTTCGTCTGGCTAAGAATAGCAGTAGTATTATAGGAATTTTAATGTCAGCACTGCCGATCATGTTATCGTTTATATGTATCGTTATCATTGTATGTATTTTCGTGGCGCATTTTCTCACGAAAAGTATTGTGGCGCCGATCGATGAACTTGCACAGCATATTAACGATTCGGATGTGACGAGTGTGTATAAGGAACTTCGACCGTTTGTGCGAAAAATACAAAAGCAGCACAAAGAGATATTGCAGACAGCAGAGATCAGACAGGAATTTACGGCAAATGTCTCGCATGAGTTGAAAACACCGCTTACTGCAATTTCCGGTTATGCGGAGTTGATTAGTCATGGGATGGTGCAGGGAGATGATGTACTTGCTTTTGCTGCTAAGATCCATAAAAATGCAAATCGGCTGGTGTCGTTAATTA
>ENA-OURO01000747-OURO01000747.1-human-gut-metagenome-genome-assembly--contig:-NODE-747-length-12007-cov-5.687500_pt1 | contig 12007 bp, 9 predicted proteins | sample MGYA00242098_ERZ508985 | MGnify/ENA primary metagenome ERZ508985 (study PRJEB26280, sample SAMEA2531409) | human gut metagenome | biome: human gut; feature: human-associated habitat; material: faeces...
TTGTGGCTGCCGGCGAAGGAATCATACTGCAACACATCAAAGATGCTCTTCCCGAGTGTCCGAGCGTGGAAAAGCTGGTCAGTGTAGGTCCGGAAGTTCCGGAAGGATTCGAAGATTTCCATCAGGGAATCGATAATGCTGCCCCTTTCATCCGCCCGAGACATGCCAATACGAATGACGACATCTCACTGATGTACTTCACTTCCGGCACTACCGGCGAACCTAAAATGGTAGCACATGACTTTACGTATCCGTTAGGTCATATCGTTACGGGTAGTTTCTGGCACAATCTGGATGAGAACAGCCTCCACCTCACCATCGCCGATACCGGCTGGGGAAAAGCCGTATGGGGAAAACTCTACGGACAATGGATCGCCGGAGCCAACATTTTCGTCTATGACCACGAAAAGTTCACGCCCGCAGCTATTCTGGAAAAGATACAGGAGTATCAGGTGACTTCCCTTTGCGCACCTCCAACCATCTTCCGTTTTCTGATTCATGAAGACCTGACTAAATATGACTTGTCTTCACTGCGGTATTGCACCATTGCCGGAGAAGCACTGAACCCTGCCGTATTCGAAACCTTCAAGAAACTGACAGGCATCAAGCTGATGGAAGGTTTCGGACAGACGGAAACGACACTGACAGTTGCCACCATGCCTTGGATGGAACCGAAACCGGGAAGCATGGGACTGCCCAATCCGCAGTATGACGTAGACCTGATCGACAGTGAAGGTCGCTCCGTGGAAGCCGGAGAGCAAGGACAAATTGTGATCCGTACCAGCAAAGGCAAACCTCTCGGACTTTTCAAAGAGTACTATCGGGATGCGGAACGTACACACGAGGCTTGGCACGACGGCATTTACTACACAGGTGATGTAGCATGGAAAGACGAAGACGGATACCTTTGGTTTGTAGGACGTGCAGACGACGTAATCAAGAGTTCCGGTTACCGTATCGGCCCGTTCGAAGTGGAAAGCGCTTTGATGACGCACCCTGCCGTCATAGAATGTGCTATCACCGGAGTACCCGATGAGATTCGCGGACAGGTAGTTAAAGCTACTATCGTATTATCCAAAGACTATAAAGCACGTGCCGGAGAAGAACTGATCAAGGAATTGCAGAACCACGTCAAGAAGGTGACTGCTCCTTATAAATATCCGCGTGTGATTGAGTTCGTTGACGAACTGCCCAAGACTATCAGCGGCAAGATTCGTCGCGTGGAAATTCGCGAGAACGATGAGAAATAAGGCATAAAACCCATTTATAAAAAAGCCGGCCGCAAAGGATTGCAGCCGGCTTTTCTTTTCACTAGTAAGTATCGGATTCTCTAATCAATTGATAAAGCTCCAACCATCCGCTTAATCATTAGGATGATAGAAATTGTATTGTTCACTCCATGCAGGAATTCCGGTAAGCGTTATATCATTACCGTTCGGGCTATTATCCTTCAATACATTTCCTTTTCCTTCATCACACTTCCAATACCCAATCAAACCATCCGAATCTCCGGATATCTGGCGTGACATTCCTTCCTGAATAGCGTTCTCTGTCAGGCATTTGCTCCAAAGACGAATCTGAGCTAATTCTACCTGCATATTCCAGCCGAAACTCTGTGCTAAAGAAATATTATTGAATGTAAAGTCTCTTGAATCGGCTTTACTATTATTCAATGTACCATCTTTATAGAGGGAAATAGTAGATCCGTCATAAGTATAAGCAATGTGATACCATATATCCGGATACCAAAATTCCTCACTATCAAAATAGTTTCCATCCAACTGACACTGCAAACATGGCGCAATCTTTTTTGCTCCATCCGCCCAATAACGCAATAAAACGCCATTGAAAGAAATAGGAGCCGAATTGTCTGCGAAAATTAATCGTCTGAAAGCAATATTGGCAGGACCCACCCAATCTCCTGTCGGTCTGCCCGTTGTATTATCGAACTTGATCCAATACTCTATAGTCCACTGAGTAACAGGTATTTCGTTTTTAAAGTTCAGACTGGTTTTATTTGCTGATTTCAAAACCACCGCTTTCTGTTTATTAGGGGAAGTAAGCAGATAAAGAATATGGTTTGCGTTACCAACAAGTCCTATCGGTCCGGCTACGGAAGTGATCCGTACCGGAATCGCATAAGCCTCGTTATTGGGGGTGGTAAACGGCTTTATAGTAAGATTAATGACTGGTGCAGACACTTCACCTGCGGGAATCGTAACTGTGCGTTCAAAACTTCTGAATTCTTCCGGCAAAAGTTCGTAAGACGCTTCATGCTGTTGATTATACTCATCAATGAGTTGCTGATCAATATCCAGTGTTACAGTTACATCTTGATCAATAGCACGAACCAAACGGACGGTCAATGTTTTTATCACATCTCCCTCGTCCACCAATTGTGCCTCTATCTGCTGACTAAACGTATTAGAAGGAGCCGCTTCCGCAATATATACTCCATTATCGATAGTTGACAGTTTTGCATCGTTGCATCCGGTGACAACAGCCAAAGCTGCCCCCAGCACAACATATCTTGAAAATTTAATCATCTTCATAATTATCCTTTTTTAGTTATGTTCTTGCAATTAATGATTAGCGGGATTCAGAACCTGAATAACCTCACGCATAAAGAAATAGTCATTCACCGGACGACAAAGATTAAAACGGTAGGCACCCACTCCGCCAATGCGGGCATCTACTCCCGGACGATAGTACATCGCCATTCCCTTCAATGAATAAGTCACAATACCATCACGAGTTGTAAATTCCGGTCCGCCATCCCCTTTATGCTTTTCAAAGTCCTCACACCAAACTGTTTTACTAAGAATCGTAGCTTCATCCTCTATCGAACCGAATTTATTTAATAATCTGTCAAAACGACCATCCAAAGCATCACTATATCCCTCATCCGACCTACAGTAATAGGCTTGAACCACATAATAATCTAATAAAGGGCCCGACTCCTTGTTCAGTGTCTGCGGTTCTCCGTCGACCATCAATATACGTCTAGTTCCCGATTTCGGTCCGAATTCTTTCGATAATTCATCCAAAAAAATATGCATACGGTCCGAATTTCCACTCAGATTTCCGGAATAGCCAAAATTCGGTTCAAAGTCGATATCGAATCCATCATAGTTATACTTATTGATTGAATCAATAATCACCCGCGCATATTTACGGATAGCTTTTTCTTGTCCTTCTTCCGAAGTGTCACCATAATTGCCATACCACCCCCAATAAGCAGCCATCGCTTCATCCTTAGAGTTGTACTGTACGCCATCCACGATGAAATCATTCTCAACAGAAGCAGGCGTATGACTTCTGCCTATATCTGTGATATGCTGACAATACAAAACTCTGAGACCTTTCTTCTCTCTCACTTCCTTAAGGTCACTTTTTTGTGCTTCAGTCAGGTTGAAAGCCCCTCCCCAAAGAGAGACGATATCCATTGAATCGGGAATACCTCTCAACTGGTTGTTCATATTCGTTCCGGTTCCGGTCCATTCACTGTACCAGCCGAAAACAATCGGATGATCGGATTTCTTATACTCTCTCAGTGCCTTATAATAGTCTTCACCATTGATATTCACCGGTTCGGTGAACTTCGGTTCCATTTCAGTCCAGTCGCTGCACTGTATAAACATCAGTGCACCCATTACTCCAAATATGATATATAATAATTTCTTCATATTGTTATTCCTAATTTAAGCTATTAATAAGTACCATTTTCTTTCATTGCCCACCAAAGATCAGTTCCATTAGAATCTTTTCCATTGCTAAGCATACTGACGGCCGCTTCCACATTCGCCTTATTGTTATTGTATTCACTTCGTGTAAAACGAAGACGGCGTTGTCCGCGCCCCGTATTACAATCGGCATTCATAGATTCAGTTGCCGGGAAGATTCTAGGATAGCCTGTCCGACGGAAATCTGCCCATCCGTTCATCGGGTCGGGATAACAGGCAATCCATTTCTGGGTAAGTACTCTTTCCAGTTTCTTCGCGTCATCAGCTCCATCCTCCCACTTGATCGTAATGGACGACTGGTTCGTATAATTGTTTCCGGTATGTCCGGCAATTAAATTATCCACATAATTTCCCGGTATAGATGTAGCGTCAGCCAAATAATCATCGGCACCCGATACCCCAAATTCCTCAAAAGACAATCGAACTCCCTTTTCATAGAAAGTCTTGGCATCTCCACCCATATTCCAGCCTTTCAGTGCTCCTTCCGCACGCAGGAAAGCAGCTTCGGCAGCGTACATTACCGGTTGTGGCAATGTTTTGTCGGTAGCGATAAAGAGTTTGCTATAGTTGGCGTATACCGTAGGTTCAGGTATTTCTGCCGAACCCGAACGGACACCTACATACCCACCGGCAGCAGTCTGAGTCTGCGGAGTAAAATAAGCAGGACGGCGAGGATCGTTATATCCGTTCATGTACGACACGAGGCAGGCATTGGCTCTTACTTCGGGCCATCCGCTGACAATAGCATATCCATTTTCATTGATTCCGCCATTAGTCGTATCATAAGAACTGTCGCCCACACTTTCCATCACACCTCCAAGTACAGCTTCCTGAGCCTTGGTCTGAGCATATTCCGGTTCTACTCCCGAGATGCGGATAGCCATCCGAAGTTTCAGCGTATTGGCAAACTTCAGCCACTTCGAGCAGTCACCTTTATAGAACTGGTCTACCACAGCCAAATCTTGATTTACGCCGAACGTTGCCGCCGACTTCAGAATGGTGATCGCATTATCCAGATCGTCAAACATGGCATGCCATACAGTCTGCTCATTATCATAAGGGGCTTCCGTTTCGCCGGCCTTCATCTGTGTGTAAGGAATGGGACCTTGCAAAGATGCGAGCAACTGCATACCATAAACACGGGTTAACTGAGCCATGGCATAAATGACACCTTTCTTTTCCGTAGAGTTCTCGACCAGAAAGAAAGAAGGATAGATATAGCCGTAGAGTCTTCCCCATGAACTGTCATTGTGCCCTTCGGACGCATTATAATAAGCAAAGATATTCTTTCCAAAGCTCCAGTTAGCTGTCGCAGTCACTTGACCGCTAAAGCTGGCCCACATACAATTAATCTCCTGACAAGCATTCTGTTGCGGACAAGCATACACGTTAAACATCGTAGACAGTAAGTTACTTGCCGGTACTTTTGAAGGCTGATAAGGGTTGGTATTAAAATCTTCAAAGTTAGTAGTACACCCCGCCATCATACATACGACTGCGCTTGCTCCGATATATTTTATTATCTTGTTCATACCTATTTATTATTTAAAACTGAAATTTAACATTGAATCCGAAATTTCTTGTACTCGGAAGCATATAGGCATCAAATCCCTGATAGAAGTTAGATGCAGCTGAAGTGGTCAGTTCCGGATCGAAAGGAGCCTTGCAATAAATCATCCATAAATTCTTTCCTACCAGCCCAACAGTCATTCCGACCTTATTGTCAAACCATTTTTTAGGCAATGTATAGCTAAGTGAAAGTTCGCCGAGTCGTACATTGGTAGCGCTATACGTGTAGTAAGCCGCAGTTCCCTGAATGGTCTGATAGTAAGTCTGTGCAGAGACTTTGCTCTGATTAATCTGCACGCCTCCTGCGTCACGTACGTCCGCGCTGACTTTGGAAACACCGGCAGCGTCAAGTACGGACTGCGTCTCACTGATAACAATACCTCCGAAACGTCCGGTGAAAGTCATGCCAAGATTAACTCCCTTATAACCGAATCCTAAACTCCAGCCCATATTCATCTTAGGCAGAATAGAACCTAAGTAGGTTTCTTTGTTCTCCATAGCCAGTCCGACACCTTCTTCATTAAGAATGTAGCCATTCAAGTCACGTTTGAGCAAGCGTTGTCCGTATACGTCTCCCATTGATCCTCCGACACGCAAAATCAGGCGGGCATCCGTATGTCCATAAGTAAGCGGAGACAGTTCCGGCATCTGGATAGGTTGTCCGGTGGCATAGTTATACACACCGTCAGCCAACCGTTTTACCCGGTTCTTATTCCATGTCAATGTATAGTTCGTATTGAAAGAGAAATCTTTCCACTGCTTGTTATAACCCAATGACATTTCCAGACCTTCGTTCATGATGTTTCCACTTTGGATAGGAATATTAGAATATCCCGAAGAAAGCGACAAGTCCGCATAGAATGTCTGATTATAAGTATTGGAACGATAATAAGTCAAGTTAAGACTGATGTCATTGAGGATACGTGCGTCCAAACCTACTTCCCATGACTTGGTACGTTCCGGTTTCAGTTTCGTGTTCGGATAAGAAGAGGTACTGGTCCAGCTCTGTGTCTGTTCATCGTAAGGGTAAGTAACGGTAGTCATGAAGCGGCCGTAAGAGTTACCTACCTCAGTGTACGAACCGCGAACTTTCAGGTATGTCAGCCAATCAGGAGCATTAAACATACTCGTCAGAATGGCGGAAAGTCCTATTGACGGGTAGAAGAAAGACTTGTAATCGGAGAAAGCCAGTCTTGAATCCCAGTCGTTACGTCCGGTAGCAGTCAGATAGATCATCGATTTCCAACCAATTTCCGCATTGGCAAAGATAGCGCGTGTCTGATCATGCCAGCCGGACTGTTTTGCTTTCCATGCTTTATTGAAATCGATATTGTGGACGGCAAAGAAATTGATAAGTTTCAATCCGCCTTCATATCCGATCATTTCATAACGGCTGTCACTCAGTGACACACCAAGGTTGACATTGACCGACCAGTCGTTAAAACTCTTATTCAGTGTAGTAATCGCATCCGCATACGTGTTCTTTGATTGTGTAGAGGTGTCACTGTACGTTCCACGGTCACCCGACACCAGTGTGCCGGTAGAAGCGTATGCCTTATAAGTACTACGATTATCATAATTATCTATTTTCACACGTCCTACCACATCCAGCCAGTCGAACAACTGATATTTGAGGGAAGCGTTGATCATATAACGGGTCTTCTTATTCTCCCGCAACTGGCGATTCTGTATCCAGTAGGGGTTGGCAAGACCACTTGAAGTACCGCCGTAAGGCCAGTATTGCTCCATCAGGTCCATACCGGAATTATAACGTTCGAACATACGTACATCATCGAAATTCTCACTACGAGGGAAACGGTAAAGTCCCGGCAGAGGATTATAGTAATAACCCTGCGACATCATATTCTTGTCATTCTGAAGAATATAACTGGCACCGGCATCGAGTGTCATCTTGTCTTTCAGGAAACTGGTCGTGTTACGGACAGTGAAATTATAGCGGTTGTATCCACTGTTGGGCAATATATTGGTGGTGTTGGTAGTAGAAGCCGACAAATACGCCTGATTCTTCTTGTTACCGGTTGACAAAGCAAATGAGTTAATGACATTCGCTCCGGTCTGGAAGAAGTCACGCGGATCGTAGTCACTGTTTACAATCGGTCCCCAGCTATCCAGGCTGTTGGGCAGGTTACCATATTTGCTCTGCATCTCAGGCATCATTGACACCTTCGAGAAAGTAGTATTATTGGAGACCGTGACAGAAGTCTTGTCCGCAGACCCCTTCTTGGTGGTTATCAGCACAACACCGGCAGCGGCAGCATTACCATACAGAGCTGCGGCAGAAGGTCCGGTCAGCATAGAGATAGATTCGATGTCTTCCGGGTTAATGTCGGCAGCGCCATCCGTACCCTGCTGGTCATAGATACCACCGCCACCTCCATTCATCATGTTATACATCGGTACACCGTCGATCACATAAAGCGCCAGATTGGAAGAAGTGATAGATTTGACACCACGCATCACGACACGCGAAGCACCTCCCGTGGTATTGGACGAATTAATATTAACACCGGCCACCTTACCATTCAGAGAAGAGATGAAGTTCGCATCTTTCACAGTAGTCAGTTCATCACCGCTCAGCTGCTGCACGTTGTATGACAATGCCTTCTCCGAGCGTTTGATACCCAATGCCGTCACTACCACCTCATTCAGTTCCTGCGTCGCATCCTCTAGCACCACATTGGCAACATTTCCTTTTACGGGTACTTCTTTTGACTGATAACCTACATAGGAAAATACAAGAACAGGATTCGCCGATGAAGTGGAAAGCTTATAGTTTCCATCCATATCGGTGATGGTTCCCTCACCGGAACTCTTCTCCCGGATAGAGACACCAATCAACGGCTCTCCATTCTTATCTTTTACCGTGCCGGCAATAAGTCTTTCTTTTCTCTGCTGTGCAACGTCTTTTTCTTTTGCAGCCAGTACTATTTTATTATCCAAAACTTTATATTCGATGCCCACACCTTTAAAAACTTGCTCCAGAACCTGGAATATATTCTTATTAGACACTGACACCGACACTTTGCGTTTCAAATCGAGATTCTTACTGTTTACAAAAAAGCCGAATCCGGACTCAAGTTCGATTTTGTGAAGCACTTCCTCTATGGTACAATCGTTTGCCTTCAATGTGATGGAAGTCTTTTGCGCATATCCATCGGACGCATATGCCAGTCCGAATGAGCAGACAATGAGTATAAATAGTAACTTCATAGATAGTGATATTTTCCTTGAAGACCGCCTAAGAAGGTTTAATCCTCCAAGAAATTGGACGATACAATAATTTTGCATAAATTTGTAACGAGTTTAATTAAAAAACTAGTAGTTATACTTGTCGGGAAACAAGTAGATTCACGATTACTGGGCTCAATACGGGAAGATACGACCAATATCATCCCGTATCTTTTTTAGTTTCAAGGGTCTTTGTTTTTCATGGCAATAAGCTTTTTTGAAATAAGGTTATTAATAACACTAAATAAAAATTTCTATCTTCATCTTCTCTTTACTTCCTTGTACACTGTTCAGATAACGCCAGCGTATTTTCGAAGAAGCTTCTATATAATTCAGTATCTGCTCCAGGCTCCTGCTCGTGAATGTCCCGGAGAACAGGTCATCATCGGGCACATTGCGTCGAACGATAAATTCCACATCATATCTGTCTGCCAAAATCTCCAGAGCATCCTGCAAAGATGTCTGCTTAAAGACGATAATACCATCCTTCCATGCCAGTTCTCCCTCACCGGAAGTAGTATAGAGCTCCGTTTTTCCACTCTGCGAATAATAGATCAGCTTCTGACCGGGTGCCATAGTAATGTACTGAGGCTTCTGTGCGGTATTATTAAATTCGAAATGCACTTTCCCTTCTATCAGAGTGGTAGTAATCTCTTCGGAATCCCTATACGCCTTTACATTGAACTTTGTGCCCAACACTTTAATCGCAGACTGATGGGCTGTGGAAACAATGAACTGTTTCTCCGGGTCTTTCTGAACTTCGAAATAGGCCTCCCCGTCCAGTTCCACTTTACGGGTACGGGAAGCGAACTGACTGGGAAAAGTCAGCGTACTTTTTCCGTTTACCCATATTATTGTTCCGTCAGCAAGCGTCACTTGCGTACGTTGTCCGGCAGGCACATATACGGTCTGCATTTCTACATTTTCCTTTTGCAGAGTTTGTATCAGTATATAACTTAATCCGAAAGCCAAAACAAATATAGCCGCAATCCGCATCGCCTTCATCGTAAAAGTGCGTAGTGAAAGCAGCTTGTCACGCCCCGTTTTCAACTCATCCGCATCCTGCCAAACAAGTGCATCATAACTTTTGCGGAGTGACATAAATTCTTTGAGATTAGCGGCATCGGCATCAATCCATGCTGCAACTTCTTCTTTCTCCCTTTGAGAGGCTTTTCCGGATATATATTTTAAAAGTAAATTCTGATTCATATTATAAGTTGAGTTACTTTATAAGTAATAAACAGGAGTATATTTGCTCCCCCTTTCATATAGAATACCACTCACTAAAAATAATCCCTAGTGAGAAATACAACTTTTTTTGCTGTTATTAAAAAAAGAGGAGAAAAAGATATTTTCAAGATCATCAAATGAAAAATATCAGGAAAGGAGCATATTCTTTCAGATTATCACGCAGCAGCTTCACAGCTTTGCTTATATGATACTCTACTCCTTTGACACTGATACCCAATTCTTCAGCTATTTCTTTATGAGATTTTCCATCCAGACGATCGGATATAAATGCAATGCGCGTCTTTTCCGGCATACCAGCCAACAATGTTTTCACCTTTGAACGTAATTCTTCGGACATAACTTCCTTCGGATCACAGGCTTCCAAGGTTGAAATACGGATTTCCAATTCCCGTTGTCCCTTATCTGTCAGGTTTTGGTAGACGTTCTCCTGAACCTGCAAATGTTTCAGGTAATTGAGTGACTTGCTACGTATATAAGTGATTAATACAGCTTCGATACTCGGGATTTCCTGTTTTTTACTCAATTCCCACAAATAAATGATTGCTTCCGATACAATATCTTCAGCTACCAAATCATTATGGACGTATGATAAGGTAAACAGGAATGCTCTCCTATAATAGGTAGTATATATCGAATTAAAATTGATTGCAGTCATTTCGATCTATATTAATGGCGCTTATGCGTATAGTTTAAGTATATCCAAAGGTCTTTAATGATTGCAAAGAAATATATTTTTAATTGAATAAAAGAACTTTTTGAAGAGAAAATGGAACATAAGCCGGTAAATCATCAGAAGGCTGACGACTGGCATATAACTTTCACGCCTTTCTCTCCCCTTTTTTCCAATGCTAAAAACTGACCAATTTATGCTAAAATCAGATCATTGCATCATTTCTATACTATTATGACTCAAAATTGCTCTAATCTATAAATCCAACTTCCTATATTTGCAGCCATAATAATTAAAACACAAAAAGAATATGATTACAAGTAGAAAGGTTTCTCAGGTCAATGTTTTTGCTGGTAGTCCCTGGGAAGTAGCCAGCGTGAAGAGTTTATTGAAAGCAGCGTATATCGAGGCATCAATGAAAGACAATGGATTGAACAGTATACTCATTTCTGTTCCATGCGAATATTATACAGCAGCAATGCGTGTGATTAATAAAAGAAAAGTTTCATAGGTTTTAGGTTAAACATATAAGATTAAAGCCGGGTACGATGGGAGATCGTGACCGGCTTTTTCAGTCTCTGTATGATTCTTTTAAAACAAAGTAACCTTTAGATTGGTTGACTTTCTGTTTGTTTAATCTTCAGTTTGCTCAATTTCTACTTTTTCATTCTTTAGCTTTTCAAGAGCGGCAATCTGCATATTACAGAAAAGGTGTATGTGATGAATCAAGTTAGTATTCTGTGACAAGTAAACGACAGAGTCCATAAGTTGGGCAGACAGTTGGTAGGCTTTCCGATTATTTGTATTTTCGTCCGGACGACGCATATAAAGGGCAAAACTTCGGTACAAGATAGGAATAAAGCGTTCCCATGGAAGTTCTAAGCTAAGCAACAAATGGTTCATACTCTCCAGCATACGTTGAAGATACTCAAGGTCCGGCTTATCGGATTGCATGCCATACACCTCTGCCCATAGACGGGCTTCTTCTTCAAAAAAAATTTCATTGGGACTTTCTTTCGCGTTAGTCAAAGCGTTTTCAGTATCCATAAGATAAAAGTTTAATAAAAGGGCAAAAAAGAACGGTTTCGCCTTTCCCGTTGACTAACACATACAAGGATGCTGGAGGTACATTACATACTCCCCACGGGGGTACGAAACCGCCTATGAGGAAAGCTACAGGCAAATAAATGCCCGCAACTTTTCAGAAGCAGGATTCCCTGCACCCTTGTATATTATGTTAGTCACTGCAAAGATACTATTTTTCAAATATAAGTAAGGAATATCTGTAGGTTTATTGATCAGAATTTCCACCTTTACACTAACCCGCATCGTAAACTTACAGCCGTAAGTCTTACCACCGTAAGTTTACGGGAGAATCAATAAATTAGTTAAGAAGGAGAAAAACAATGAGGTTTTACAATAGCCCCCCAGTAATTTGACAGCAGTTTTGCCCTCATGCTCTAACAAACCGTCTGTATCCCTTTATTCATCGTGGTTTTCGGTGTGGTAGCAACTGTGGTGGCAG
>ENA-OURO01000765-OURO01000765.1-human-gut-metagenome-genome-assembly--contig:-NODE-765-length-11783-cov-6.794253_pt1 | contig 11783 bp, 18 predicted proteins | sample MGYA00242098_ERZ508985 | MGnify/ENA primary metagenome ERZ508985 (study PRJEB26280, sample SAMEA2531409) | human gut metagenome | biome: human gut; feature: human-associated habitat; material: faeces...
TCGCATAGCTTCTTAAGAGGTGAAATATGGTATTTAATTTTATAACAGATTATACGCAGATTAATGATATGCAGCTTGCTGTTATGGCGTATAATCTTGGACTTTTATATTTTGTTTGGGATGTATATAAATACATCCGTAATGCGATTAAATCAAAGATAAGAGGTGATAAGTAATGCTGCTTGAATTAGCACATAATATTTTTGGTTCTGTTGAGTTTGGGACTGATTTTCTGGTTGAATTGATAATGCTTATATTCGTGCTGGATGTGTTCGGTGTGTGTATCTCGTTTGCGAAAGGGGTGGGAAAATGATTTATTTATTAGCTGGTGCGCATATATTCTGTTGTATCCTGTTTCCGGCTTATCGCTGTGCTTTTTTCAATCTGCCTTTCACTGTGTATTATGCTGTGGTGGATACATTCTTTTATTTTAAGCATAAGCGTTGGAATGAAGCTGATTATGGTGATGTCAGGACTTATGTTGCTCAAAGCTCTGTAAGTTTCGGTTGTGGTAAAACGCTTACAGCCGTAAATGTTGCACACGATTTATATACTAAATTTAATGATAAACCGGTATGGGATTCAGAACGTAAGAAGTTTGTTACCCAGAAGATACATATTATAAGTAATGTTGCTTTTACTGATATACCCTATGAAAAGTTGGTATCGCTTAAGCAGTTTGTGCAGGAAGTTAATGAGTTCTATAAAAGCGACTTGTTAAATGATACTTGTACTGTTACTTATATGATCGTTGATGAAGCAGGTAGTCAATTTAATAGTAGACAATTTAAATCTAATTTTGATGCTTTATTCATTAAGACTTTGTTAACCAGCAGACATTTTAAAGCGTCTATTGTTCTAACTTCTCAGAGACAAAATATGATTGACGCTCTTATGAGACAGATTACTAATGTTGTTATTGCTTGTAAGAAAACGTGGCGATTTCAGGCACTTAATTATTATGACGGTTATGAAATAGAAACTGCGCAAAATCCCGCACTTGTGCAACCTTACAAGCGTAGTTGTTGGTTCGTTCGTAATAAGAATTATTCTTATTATAATACTTATGAACTTGTTGGAGATTTACAAAAATCTTGTGAAACTGGTGATATGCTTTCTGAAAATGAAATCTTACAGCTACAATGCAATGTGGCTGCTGATTCGTCTAGCGTTGTTAAAAATAGTCGCAGGTTTAAACGTAATCATAAACGAATTCGATAGTTCTGCTGGCGACAAGCGTATGCGCGCCAGCAGAACTATCTGCTAAAGGGGTGGTGAACATGACAAGAGATGAATGGCTTTTTATTGGCTATGATAAAAATATTATTGAGGATGTTCCTGTTGATTCTTGTGTCAGTTTTTCTTCTGTCTATATGCAATGGTTCTGTATGAAAATGCATAAAATAAAAAGGCAGTCAGTTGATAGAATTGAAGTAACTTATAACAAGTATTATTCAGGAACTGAATTTGATTCTATGTATGTACATAACATTGATAAAAGTGCTGTTAGTTGTTTTCTTAATAATATAATTGTCAATGGCTCTATTACATATAAGGAACTAGGAAGAATTATGCAGATTGTTAATAATGTGCTTGTTTATGCATATGATATGTCTGTTGGTTATGCACAACTTATTGACTGGGGATTTGTTAAGCGTTCTTTGTTTTCTAATGAAATTGTTAAGAATGTTAAGCAGGAATACATAATTAGTAAGACAGACCGCCAGATTTTGTTTAATGGTGTGCTTAATGATAATATATATCCTCTTAAACGGTCTGCTTGTTTATTGCTTTTAATGAATTTTTATCTTGGTTTGCGTATTGGTGAACTTGCGTCTCTTCGGTTCTCTGACTTTGATATTCAATATAAGGTTGTCCGGATCTATAAGACGGAGGTTAAATATTTCCCCAGGGATGAAACCGGGGCACGCGCTGGCTCTATGATATATGAAGTTGTTGAAGATGTTAAAACAGAAAAATCTTTCAGGGTTCTTCCTCTGACAGATGAATGTATTTATATTTATAATCTTATAAAAGAGTATCATTTAAGCATGAATTATAATAGCGCTTATTTATGTTATGACGGAGCTGATACAATAATGGTTCGTAGTCTTGAACGCACTTTGTCAAGGCTCTGTGAATTGCTGGGTATAAGTCCGATTAATTCACATAGGATAAGGAAAACTTATGCGTCATTGTTGCACATGAATGGTATTCCTACAAGAGTTATCACTGACCTTTGCGGTCATAGTGATATGGAAACTACTGAGAAGTGTTATATATTGAATTATGAAGCTGGTTATTCTGCGTATATGCCACGCATTGACTATGCTTTAAGTGAGATTAAGGAGTTAAAATGTTAGTATTAAATGAATGTTTAAAAGTTGCAGTTATTGCATTTGCTGTTTCTGCTACAGTGTGGCAGTTGATCCAGTTTATAGATTATATTCGTTATAGATGTAATAATCGCAGAAATAAGCATAATAAAAGCACCCATTAACCAGGGTGCTAATAAAATACTAAGAGCGCGAGACGGGGATCGAACCCGTTCCCGCACTCTTTTGTTTGGGTGGTAAGTAAAATGAATGGTGATTCTCGTACACGCAAGTGGCAGATAACAATTAATAATCCGGTTGAAAAAGGATATACACACGATAGGATTGTTGAATTGCTTGGCGAATTTAAAAGCCTTGTTTATTATTGTTTAAGCGATGAAATAGGTGAAAAAGGTACTTTTCATACGCATATTTTTTTAGCAGCGGCTAATGTTATCAGATTTTCTACTATCAAGAATAAGTTTGATGGTGGACATTTTGAAATGGCTAACGGTACTAGTGAACAAAACAGGGATTATGTTTTTAAACAGGGTAAATGGAAAGATACTGAAAAAGGTACTACAAACATAGAAGATTCTCATCTTGAATGGGGTGAGATGCCTGTTGAACGGCAAGGTAAAAGGAATGACTTAGATGATTTATATGATATGATACAGTCGGGACTTGATACCCAGCAGATACTTGATATTTCACCTCATTATGTTCTTAATGTTGACAAAATAGAACGTGCCAGGTCATTGTATTTACATACAAAATTTAAGGATACAAGACGTAATGTTGTTGTAACTTATATATATGGCTCTACAGGTAGTGGCAAGACTAGGAGTGTTATGGATGCGTTTGGTTATTCTAATGTGTACAGAGTTACAGATTATTCGCATCCGTTTGATAGTTATGATTGTGAGGATGTGATTATATTTGAGGAATTTCGCTCTAATCTTTCGCTTGGCTCTATGCTTAACTATCTCGATTGTTATCCTGTGAAGCTTCCTGCGCGTTATGCTAATAAGCAGGCTTGTTATACTAAAGTGTTTATTATAAGCAACTGGGAACTTGAACGACAGTATGAGGAACTTCAAAGAACTGATAAAGAAAGTTATAATGCTTTCTTGCGCCGTATAAATTATGTTAGTATATTTACGCGGCTTAATGAATATGATTATACATTAGAACAATATATGAGTGGCTTTATTCCTTGCATATATACGCCGTTTGATATGCTTAAAGACGTTGTTGGTTCTGTGGGAATGAGGAGAAGTTAATATAATCAGTTAATATCTAACCAAGGGGGTACGCAAGTGCCCCCTTATTAAAATGCCTGTTTAAATTAAGATAATAAAGACGCGCGCGGTATTATCTTTCAGTGATTAAATTAAACTTCGCGCGGTGTGTGCGTTAGGTAGAAGCCTCCCCATCCACGCCAGTAAAGTAAATATAACATTAATTCGCACACACACTTAATAAACAATATAAACTTTTCGGCAGCATAACACCGCAGGCGGTATATAGATACCGCCGCGGTGTTTTTTATGCAGAAGTTGGGGCTAGTATTACCCCAACTTCTGTGACAATTTCGCTAAGCCGCTTGTTTACTGGTCTGAACCCTGTCACACGGCTTTTGTGACTTTTGTGACAAGTGACATTATATGTGACATTTGTGTCTTGTAGTATGGTTAGTATATTATTATACATACTTCTGCAGTAGTATACTATTTCTTTATGAAATCTTTGAAACTGATAACTTGCTGTTATTTATTCTTCCGTTTTCCTTTTCATATTTTGATATGAAATCTTTTAATATGTATTCTGCTAGGTTTGCTCTGCTTCTGTTCTGTTCTTTTGCTATTATATCTAATTTGTCTATTGTTTCTTGTTCTGTCCTTATTACTATTTTGGGTTTGTCTGATGGCATAATAAAATCCCCTTTCTATATTGACAAGGTGTATACACCTATGGTATACTCTCAGAGTACAAAGAGTATACACTCTATATACACTTATTGCCGGATATGCTAATTTGCTTTTTTAATCACCACTCACAAATTAGCATATCAACGTCAATAAGTCAAATTTAAGATAAAGGCGGTAAGTGATATGGCAAAGGTAGGGAAAAGAATTAAATTAAGTGACCTTGTTTTTTGTATGAATTCTTATGCGCAGATACGTATATCTGCAAGCCGTGTAGGTCTTAAGGATTATGTTGGTCCTGTGAGTGAAATATCAGAAGCATATAAGGATTTTTATGTATATTATTTTAGTCCAGAAATGCAGTATGGTAATCCAGCCTTACAGATTGCATTATCTAAGGATGACAGAGATTAATTATTTAAGGCTAAAGGAATGGTGTTAATTATGAAATTCAAGAAATTAAGGAAACAATTAAGAGATGACCAGTTGTTAATGGTGCTTGATAATGAGCGCCTTGGTATTACGACAGTTGTGGATTATGTGTGTAATTTTGGACACGAATATGACAATTATCTGATTGATGAAATTGTTAGTGGTGTTAAGTATAATTCTTCTGATATGACAGTCAGGTCAATGATTATAGTTGATATTGTTTAAGATTTTTGGGGCAGTATGCAAGTGGCTAAAGCTGGCAAACAAAGAAAGCTGACTACACTATACGTGCGTTAGGTGTTATGTTTCGTGGGTTCGACTCCCACCTGCTCCCTTGGTGCATAAGCACCTTAGATAAATTTAGGAGGAAACTAAAAAATGAGTACTTTAATAGGTTACAGACGATTTACTGGAAAAAATGGAAAGAACTACTGTGTTGCGAATGTTACTTCTGAATTTTCAGCAAGAGAAAAGGATAACGGCGCGGTAGGTCTTAAAACGCAGGAGGTATTTTTACCAGAGGAACAATACAACTATCTTGTTCCAGCAGACTGTGGCAAGCCTGCTACGCTTGATTATGAGATAAATGGTGGCAGGGCTTATTTGACAAACTTTTCAGTAGAAGGTCATAAGTAGAATTCGAAACTACAAGCTATATTGCTTGTAGTCCGTAGCCTTAAGCAAGTTGCGCTGACAAGATAGCTTTACTTTTTCTTGATTTTGAAAATGGCTTAATAATAAATAGGAGGTATTGAATATGGAAGCTGTTGGAACTGGTCTTACTACTGCTATTGGATATGTCGGAACTATCCTTACAGCAATAACAGGAAATGAAGTTCTTGCTGTTCTTTTCGCTGCAGGTGTTATTGCTCCTGCTGCAATCGGTGTATTTAGCCGTGTAAAGCGTGCTGCGAAGTAGTGCGCTGTTATCGCTTACTTACTGTGTCTTGTCGGTTCTATCTTGAACCGACTTTTTTAAAATAAAGGGGGTTCGTATGAAAAAGAAAATATATGCAGCTGTGTTATGTGTGCTTATGTGCGTTGTTATGTGTGTGCCAGTGCTGGCAGATGAAAAAGATCATACTCATCTTGGTTCTGCTGAAGCTTTAATGTCTTGTTATCTTCAGAATGGTGGCGATTCACGTATAACTAATATGGTTGGTATGTATTATTGTGGATATAATAATGTATTGTGTCTTGAACGGGCTTGGTTTTTTAATTCTGACTGTGTTGGTTACATTGACGGGGATAATTATTTTTTCTTGAATCCTGATGGTTCTCGTGCTGTTGCAATTACTTTGTCTGCGTATAGTGGTAAATATTATAACTATCCTTCAGAAGATAGCGCTATTCCTGTTGATATGGTTCATTCTGTTAGTCCTAATTACAACACTGTAAAAGACTATACACTTGTTCATAAGATTTTTAATTCAAAACAAAGTGCTCTTAATTATTTGTCAAATGGTTCTCTTGATGGTCTTATTTATGATGGTTCTGCTATTGGATATGATTCTAGTGTTCCAGCTCCAACAGAGGTACATATAGAATCACGTTACCTTGCTGATGAAGGCTGTCCGCGTACAACGATAGCTTTTAAAAGTAGTGAAACCTATGAAAGCTCTGGTATGCAGACAGAAATACGATACAGATATAGTGGTACATTCTATGAGTCCGGTGTGTTTGGTGATTCTAAAACTAACAGAAAAGCTTTTACATCTCCTATCTATAAAAAGGATTTAATTAAAACATTATCGGTTAATTACGTTGGTAATACATCTAATAATAATACTGTAATTATGAACTGGTATGATGAGTTTATGGATAATGATGCATATAAGAATTATGCAGAATATAAGGAAGTTGAAGCAAATAAGCATTCAATAAGCTGGATTGCAGCTCCATTTAATTCTATTGAATATTGGATAAGAAATGTATCACGTGACAATAAAGCAAGTGATTGGGTTCACTGTAAATACAACTATGATACAGGCAAACTTGAAGAAACTTGGACTGATACTGTTCCCGGTGGCAGGACTGATGTAATTGATGGAAGTGTTGAACCTGGTAAAGAAACACCGGGAGATATAAAAGATTCGTATGAGATTGATTCAAGTATTAAAAATGATAGTGGCTTTGATACTAACTCTTCGGGTCTTATATCCAGCATTAAAGATCTGTTTAGTGATAATGGTGTTGTTGGAATGGTTAAAGCTATCTTTGGATTTATGCCCGGCTGGATGATAGCTTATGTATCTTTGTTTTTTACTATTCTTATAGCGCTTATGATTCTTTATTTTGTGCGAGGTTGATTATGCAGCAGTTTATTGATGTTTTAACGATTGTGTGGAATGGATTGTTTATGAGAACTTTTACAGTTTATGGATATAATATATCTTTCGGTGGAGTTCTTATATTCTGTATGTTTGCAGGCTTATGTGGCTGGTTTATCGGTCGCATAGCTTCTTAAGAGGTGAAATATGGTATTTAATTTTATAACAGATTATACACAAGTTAATGATATGCAGCTTGCTGTTATGGCGTATAATCTTGGACTTTTATATTTTATGTGGGATGTATTTAAATATATCCGTAATGCGATTAGGACTAAGATTCGAGGTGATAAATAATGTTACTTAATTTGGCACGTGAAATATTTGGTTCAGTAGAATTTGGCACAGATTTTTTAATAGAGCTAATAATGTTGATATTTGTACTTGATATATTTGGTGTTTGTATCTCTTTTGCTAAGGGGGTTGGAAAATGATTTATTTATTAATTGGTGCACATGTATTCTGTTGCTTGCTTTTCCCGGCATATCGGTGTGCATTTTTCAATCTTCCATTTACTATATATTATGCTGTGGTTGATATGTTCTTTTATTTTAAACATAAGAAGTGGAATGAGGCTGATTATGGTGATGTACGAACATATGTGGCGCAGAGTTCTGTTAGTTTTGGATGTGGTAAGACATTAACATCTGTTAATGTTGCACATGATTTATATAGCAAATTTAATGATAAGCCTGTGTGGGATTCGGAACGTAAGAAATTTGTTACCCAGAAGATTCACATTTTAAGCAATGTAGCGTTTACTGATATCCCTTATGAAAAACTTGTATCTTTGCAACAATTTGTTCAAGAGGTTAATGAGTTCTATAAAAGCGACTTGTTAAATGATACTTGTACAGTTACATATATGCTTGTAGATGAAGCTGGAAGTCAATTTAATAGTAGACAGTTTAAATCTAATTTTGATGCCTTGTTCATTAAGACATTATTAACTAGCAGACATTTTAAAGCATCTATTATATTAACTTCGCAAAGACAAAATATGATAGATGCATTAATGAGACAAGTTACTAATGTTGTAATTGCATGTAAAAAAGTCTGGAGATTCCAGATGTTATATTATTATGATGGATATGAAATAGAAACTGCACAAAATCCAGCTTTAGTGCAACCATATAAAAGATGTTGTTGGTTTGTAAAGAATAGGAATTATAGTTATTACAATACTTATGAATTAGTTGGAGATTTACAAAAGAGTTGTGAAACCGGAGATATGTTATCTGAAACGGAAATTTTACAATTACAATGCAATGTTGCTTCGGATGCTTCGGGTGTTGTAAAAAATAGTCGTAAATTTAGACGGAATCATAAAAGACTTAGATAGTGCGGTAGTTTTGCTGGCGGCAAGCGAATGCGCGCCAGCAAAACTATAAAAAACTATTATGACCACGGATATCTAATAGGTGGTCTGAAAATACAACATTAAATCACAATAAATATAGAAAAAATCTATACAAAATAAGTTTTTTAAAATTTACTAAAATGGTTATTCTAGTAAATTTTTGAAGGAGAAAAAATATGAGTACTTTAATTGAAAATGAATTTAATACAGGACAAAAAAATAATTGGTTTTTTAGAAAAGAAAAGAAATTTTTGCATAACATAGATACTTTTTATTATTCAGTATCATTTTGTAATGACTTCTTAAAAGATACAGAAGATGAAAATGTTAAAACCTTCAGGAAAGATTTTGATAAACTGGCCGCTACTGAAGCTATTGATATAAATCTTGACTGGTCACTTCCTGGATTAGAAGATATGCAACTTATATACAGTAATCGTTCTTTTGCAGGATATTATAATAATTGCATTTCCTGCCCTGAACGATTTGATATATTTATTGCTACTCGTACACCAACAGATATCACCTCTGAAATATTAGTACAGCTAAGGTCTAAACCATTATGGTTACAGGGTGTTGTTTCTACTTTTGAATATTCTATGCGTGTTATAAATGCAATAGCAAAGTTTTATCATCTTCAAATACACGAAGTAAAGGAAAATAGAATAGATTACTGCTGGCATACAAATTATTTACAGTCGCCTGAAAAATACTTAAGAATTGATAATTTTGTTCAAATGCAGGTAAGTAGATTTAAAAGAATTAACTATCAGTATCAGTTCAAACCGAATAATGAATATGAAAATGACTATATAAGTCTTGGTCGTCGTTCTGATAAATGTTTTGTAAGGATGTATCTAAAAACAAAAGAAGTAATTGAACAAGGATATAAACCTTGGTTTATAAATGAATGGTTTTATAATCAGATGATTTCACGCTTTGATTATTATGTATTGTCTAATTTATATGAACTTCGTAATTGGAAATATCTTGATATAATCAGGTTGCAATTTTATTCTGAATATGGCTCAGATGAATTTTATAGAACAAAATGTAATGATTATATGCACGAACTTGCAACTAAAGGAGTTGTTAATTTTGATAGTGTAAATAAACTCGCCGATAAATTAGTACCTCGACTTACTGTAATAATGAATGTTGAATTTCAAACAACACGAAAAGGTACAAAGAGCTATTGCTTAATTGAATATGAGCGTAATAAAAAATATGGAGTTACAAAAAGAATATATGATTATCTTGATAATCGTAAGATGATTTCTGACTATCTTACACACGATACATTAAGACTTGTTGATATTAATTCTGACAGTAATAAATCTCGTTGCGATTATACAAACTTCTGGAAATCTTTAAGACGTACAAAACAAATTGATGTTGCTAAATGTGTTCCAGAAAAATTACATAGAGATTATTCACGTAAGCTTGATTACAATCTTATGAAAAGAAGATATATTCATTCTGCTATATCTTTAAGTCTTTATGGTAAAGGAATTAATAATGATGAGGTTGAACAGGATCTTATTGATAATCTTGCTATGCTTAATGATAACGATATACACGCAGCTATGAATTATAAATATAAGCGTTCACATCAGCTTAATTCTGAAGATTTTGAAAATAAATTAGAGGATTAATTAATATGCAGCATATAAGTGATTATATTGATTTATTTATTAAAGATAGAAAAGTATATTGTGAGGATGTTACTGTACAATCATATATTTTCTATCTCGGTCGCTTTACAACGTGGCTTAATAGTGATGATTTTACTCTGCTCAACAAGCAAACTTTAAGAGATTACATATTATCTTTAAGGTATACAATGAAGAATACTTCTATTGCTACTAATTACAGACCTGTAAAGGCTTTTTGTAAATGGCTTTACCAGGAAGATTACCTTTATAAAGATATTACAATAGGTGTTAGGCTGCCAAAGAAAGATCCTGCTATTGTTGAACCTCTTACAGCTCTGGAAGTAAAACAGATTGACGATACTATAATTAACAAGTCTGTTAATAAACATATCGCACTGAGAAATTATTGTATCTTTCATTTGGCTCTTGATTGTGGACTACGTAGAAAAGAGATTGTTCAGCTCCGCAGGATGGATATTAAAAGCGATAGATTAATAATACATAATGCCAAAAATAATAAAGATCGGATTGTACTTCTTCCTAGATTCCTTTACATGTCCTTAGATAATTATTTCATTGAATCGCATGAACATTATCATTTTGAGAATAATTCTAAGTTTGTATTTTTGGATTTTTATGATATTGAGCCTATAACACTTAATACAATAAAATGCTTTTACCAGGACTTAAAAACATTGTCTGGAATAGATAGGATTCATGGTCATTTATGTAGACATACGTTTGCTACAAGCTTTTTACAATATGGTGGTGACATGGAGAAGCTCCGTCTGTTTATGGGGCATGCTGATTATGAGATTCTTAAGAATTATCTTCACTTGTCTCTTATATATCCTGATGTATATAAGATTGATGATATATTTTTTAAATAAGGAGAAAATTATGTATTTAGTTGTTTTTTTATGTTTTATGTTTTTAGTCTTAGATTTTATTGTTTTTTCTGCTACTCATAGATGTTATAAGTCTTACAAGACTGATATAAAAATTATATCAGATAATCTTGAAACTCTTATTACTTCTGTTGAATGTAAGAAGTTATCTAATTTTTATCTTGCTATTGATTTTCGTACTGATCCTGGTCCTTATGTTGAACCTGATATTCATTATGTTAATTTTTCTGTATTTTTGAGAAAGTCAACTGGTGAGCATATTATCGTACCTGAATTTTTGTTCATGGACTATTATTCTGATAGTGATTATGAAGAATTATATTAATATTTTTCAGGATAAATAAAAAGTTTAGGTGTCTCCGATTTTAACGTATATAAAAATCCCCTTACCTCGTAACTAGCGAAGTAAGGGGACTTTCCTTTAATGAGCCCACCGGGGTTCGAACCCGGGACACCTAGATTAAAAGTCTAGTGCTCTACCAACTGAGCTATGAGCCCATATATAATCTTTAAAGCTATTTAGCTAATAGGATTCTTATCCAATCCAGCTGGGCTAGCTGGATTCGAACCAGCGTGATGCAGGGATCAAAACCCTGTGCCTTACCGCTTGGCGATAGCCCATTAGTTAAATAAGGGTGGATACAGGGATTCGAACCCTGGACCTTCAGAGCCACAATCTGACGCGCTAACCAGCTGTGCTATACCCACCATAACATAAAAAAAGTGTGCCCGAAGGGATTCGAACCCCCGACCCACGGCTTAGAAGGCCGTTGCTCTATCCAGCTGAGCTACGAACACACAAAGCGGGTGATGGGAATCGAACCCACGTATCTAGCTTGGAAGGCTAGTGTTCTA
>ENA-OURO01000784-OURO01000784.1-human-gut-metagenome-genome-assembly--contig:-NODE-784-length-11596-cov-3.467204_pt1 | contig 11596 bp, 3 predicted proteins | sample MGYA00242098_ERZ508985 | MGnify/ENA primary metagenome ERZ508985 (study PRJEB26280, sample SAMEA2531409) | human gut metagenome | biome: human gut; feature: human-associated habitat; material: faeces...
TTCCGTCGGTGCTACTGTTGGCGTTACGGTTGGCTGTGGAGTCTCTCCACCTACTTTAGAAAGTGTAAGACTTACGATCTTGCCACCGTTCCAAGCAGACAAGCACAAATAGGTAACCTTTGATGTGCTCTTAATGTTCATGGTTGCCTTTAATTCTTTGACTGTATATGTCTTCGTTACTTTATCCGTTGCATTACTTGCCGCAGAATAATTATCACCACTCTGCCATACATTGTCTACAGATGCACCCCATCCTAAAATACCCCAGTTACCATGGGAAGGATCTGTACAAGTATAAACTACAGTAACAATATCATCGTCAGATGCATTTAACAACCACTGTGGATCGTTCGTTGCATACGTAGACTCTAAGTTAGATACAATCTCCGTCGTATCTGAAATAACCGGTGACTGTGTCGGAGCTACGGTTGGTGCTACTGTCGGAGCCTTCGTCGGTGCTACCGTTGGTGCCTTTGTTGGCGCTACCGTTGGTGCCTTTGTTGGTGCCACTGTTGGTGCTGCTGTTGGCTGAACATCACTGCCACCATTAATACCGGACACCTCAAAGTTCATGGTTACCTTATTCGTCGTCTGGTAATTTACATTATTGAAATATGCCTTGTAATTTGCATTTTCCACAGTTACGTTGTTTACATGTGTATTCGCCCACACATTAATAAATGAGAAATTAAAGACTGGACAGATCAATCCATCATCTGATGCTTTCTGTGAAACATCATACGTAAATTTTCCATTTTTCATGGTATATTTCTGTCCGTTAATTTCAAATGATGTTACTTTCAAAGTTGCTTTGTCAAATACAGATGCCTCATCATCAGCAACATTGATATCTTTGATATACAAAGAACCAATATTCTGCAACTGACTCTTAGTCGCATCTAAGGACAAGGAGAATTTTCCTCCTTCTGAATAAATATCAACATATTCATCACTGATGACTGACTGCCAGCTTGCTGTCTCTAATAAATATAATTTCGCACGTACATAGTTGGCCTGTGGTACCGTCACCTTACAGGTTGCTTTGTATCCTAATGGAACAGATGCAGTGATCGTACAAGTTCCTGCTCCTACTGCACTTACCTGACCTTTGGAATTAACGGTAGCTACTGACTCATCACTGGAGCTCCAAAGAACTTTATCCTTGCTGTCCGATGGTGTTAATGCTGCTGTAAGCTGCTGTTTTTCATCACCAATGTGAATTGTCAACTCGCTCTTGTTTAACTGAATGCCTGTTGCCGTTGCGGACTCATTACCACCATACACTTCCATCATAGCGTCCATCAATTCCTGATGAACAACCTTGTTGGAATAACGGTCAATGATCGCAAAACCATAGTCTCCGTTGTATCCATTGTCCCAAGCTACCGGGATCAATCCATACTGCTTTGCATAATAGCAGACTTTCTGATAATACTCTGCACGGCAAACTTTATTCTGGCTATCATAACTTGCTTTATTGATGGCACCAAATTCACCGATCACCACAGGATAGCCCTGTGAAACGAATTTGCTGGACATCTTTTTGAACTGAGATGCCATATAGGACTCATCACCCCAGCTTGCTCTCTTCGAATAATCCGTAATACTGTCTCCCCACTGTGTGGTTGCACCGGACTCTGTTCCACAGAAATCCCATGGATCATAATAATGTACAGAGATCATAATTCTTTTTTCGCCTGATGCAATCTTAGAAGACAGATAATTATCGGTAGGAAGTGCAAATCCGTAATCCTCCGCCGTGTAATCAATATTGGTATTCCATCCCGGAATCAATAACCATCTCTGATCATTGTTTCCACCGGTTTTTCTTACGGTGTCCACAAAAATCTGATTGTAGGCATTTATATTTGCATAAGCCGTTCTGCTAGGTGTTCCATAAGTTCCATCAAATTCTTCATTCATGGACTCAAAGATCAGATGCTCATCATAGTTTTTGAAACGATCTGCAATCTGCCCCCAGCACGCTTTATATTTTGCTTTGATCTTGGTCTGATCAGAACTGCCGCATAATAACCAGCCACCTGTTACTGTCGTATAACCGTCTCCATGCATGTTGACAATTGCATACATATCATTGTCAACGCAATAATCAACAACCTGCTGTACACGATCTAACCAAGAAGAGTCGATCTTGTATCCATTGTTGTCGTCAATCATGCTAAGATAGGATACCGGAATACGGATAGATTTAAATCCTGCGTCTTTGGCTGCCAAAACTAAGTCTTCTGTTAATTTTGGATTGCCATATGCTGTTTCATTCGGTGTTCCAGAACTTGCAGCCTCCAATGAGTTACCAAGGTTGTAACCTACACCCATCGCCTCTGTAATCTGCGATTGATTAAGGTTGTTAAATGTTGTGCCGGCGGCTTCCGCCGTTTTGGCTGTCGTTGTTGGAATTGACAGCGAAGTTGCTACCATTGCCATACTCATGACAATAGCAAGTGCTTTTTTACGAAAAGCCATAATCCTTCTCCTTCCCGGCAGATTGAGAAACTTGTACGTTTTTTGTGACAAAATAACACAAATCATCACCAAAAAATATGAATAGAAATCCATAAGAAATACCGATACTTTCCCAATATTTATACCGATAAATCCCAAAAAATCCACATATTTTTGATATTAATTCATGAAAAAAGAAGCAAACACATTAACGATATCCGTCATCATCACGTACAATAAAAAGACATCCTTTGTCCCCACAAAAAATGTCTTTCTACATCCCAATCACGCCCAATACATTATCGAAATAACTCCCCCATGAGTTATTTCTTTTGCTACGAAAACTATCTTAACATTTTCGTAGTAGTATTGCAACATGATTTTGAAAATTTCATGTACAATTTTTACAAAAATATATTTTATTTATATATTTTATTATGCATATTGCAAGATATTAAGATGCTTTTTGGGGATAGCATACTTCGTTTCCCTTTCTCTTATAAAGCACCCCGGCTTTCACGTAATATATCGGATTGGCATTATCCACCTCAAAAGTGATCTGCTGCCCCAAATCGTCTATGAGTGTCGTAAGCGGTCCGGTAGCATTCTTCCCAAGCTTTACCGTAATTGGTCGGTAATCATATTCCGACTTGCTATAATTCATTTTTTTCGTACAAAGCAGAAAGATTTCTCCCAGATTTAATCTGCATAATATCGTCAAAGAACGCAATTCTTCGTTTGCCATAAACGCACAACTTCCTACAGATACCAGTTTTTCCGGAAGAGTTACACTTTGCAGCCTGCAGGCATAAAACGCATTGCTGCCTATTTTTCTAAGCGCACTGTCAAAGGCAAAGTTGGTCAATCCATCGGCTTCATAAAAAGCCATCTGTCCTATCACTCGAAGTTTTTTTCCGCCAGTAACTGTCTTGACTGTTGAATACTGAAATGCGCACTCTCCAATAGTTGTTAGCTTTGAAGAAAGCTGAATTGATTTCATATCCGCTGCATAAAATGCATACGGTGCAATCGTCTTCACCTTATCGGATAACTTATAATTGGTGACACTTTTGCCCGAAGGATATATGTAAATTGTCTTTTTGTCTTTCGAATACAATACACCTTTTGATGATGAAAAGTTACGATTCTTTTTATTTACAGAAATCGTTTTTAAGGTTGTACTCCAGCCTTCATAAGCTCCATTGACACGAATTGGGCTTGCATACTTAATCTTTTTAAAAGATTTTGGCAACGATATCTGCTTGATGCCCTCCATTGCAAAATATCGATAATCGACCTGCGTGATCCCCTCTCCAAATTTAATCTTCGTAAACACCGGCAATACAGAATCTTCCGAACACGGCCACTCATAACTGCTCAGTGATTTGTCATAAAACCCGGTAATTTTAGCATATCCCTTTCCAGTTATAGTTAACGTTTTACTCTTTTTATTGTATGTCCATTTCACCCCACTGCATACTTTACCACTTGGCTGCTTTTTCTTTGTCTTGGCATCTGCTGTCATTGTCATAGTCATCGCTGCCATTAGACAAAACATGACTACTGCTACCTGTCTCCATTTTTTCATAAAAATCACTCCCTTCTTATGATAATTCTTTACCATTTGACTTCTTAAAGCTCTCTTTCAGACGATCCCCTCGTTTAGCGTATACCGCCTCGTCTTTGATGTAATATGTCTTATTGCCTTTCTCAACTTCAACTTTCATCTTGCCGAGTCTTATGTGCTCTGCAAAATCAGCAAACAAACGATATATTGTTGCATTTAATTCCTTACCCAATACAATTCGAAAATCCGTATAGTTCTCTCGGTCATAGGTTTGAAGATTTGTTTGAAAACCACTGTCTGCAAACACATAACTTAGTTTACAATTGCATCGTACGATGATCGTCGATAAATCTTTGATGTTTCCAAACGCATGATTTCCTACCCGCTTAAGGCCCTTTGGCAATTCTACAGATGAAATCTGAGTGCTGTCAAACGCAGAATCTTCAATAATTTTCAACGACTTTGGAAGCTTTACAGACTTTAACTCTGTTTTCGCAAAAGCCTGCCGACCAATTTCACGCAGCTTATTTCCCATAATAACACTCTCTATGGAATTTCCATAAAAGGCACGTCTGCAAATTTTGGTTACCTTGGAAGGTATTGCAAATTTTTTCTCCGTCTTGCCACTTGGATAAATGTACAACTTCTTTTTGTCCTTTGAATACAAGATGCCCTTACTGACAGAGAACTTCTTGTTTTTCTTAGACACTTGAAGTTTCTTTAATGTCGTGCTGTATGGTTCAAAAGAGCCATTGACAGCATCCATTTCATTGGACGCTTTGATCTTCTTAAAGCTCTTTGGCAGTGAAATCGTTTTGATACCCTCAATACAAAAAAAGCCAGATGAAATTGTTGTTATCCCCTCTCCAAACACCAGCTTGTCAAAAATTGCCGGCTGTCCCGCTTCTGAACCAGGCCATTTGTATCTTCCCTCTTTACGAAATTTACGGATATCCACCGTTCCTTTTCCTGTGATTGTCAATACTGTCTCATCAGAGTTCAAAGACCATTTGATGTTTTTGGTCAACTTCCCGGTTGACTTTGCATCTGCCTGCACCGGTAAAGTCAGCATAACTCCTGCAGCGATACATAATGCCAGCGTCATTACATATTTTTTCATCCTCATATTACTCTCTCCTTTCTATGTTGGACAATTGATCGCGCTGTCCGTTTTGCTACAATAGTAATATTACGATGGAGCTTATAATTTTCTCCTTGGTTATATATTACAACATTTATGGCTGTAACATATGTCCGTTTCCTTAAGAAAAAATTAAGATTGCCAGGCAGCAATTTCCGATTAAAGAACAAAGAGTCGCTTGCGACTCTTTCGTGCTCGAGCGGTGCTGTTTACAGCTAACTTCTTCTCCGCGAGATGCGCATCCTCGCGGAGCGTTTTTCGCTTTATAGGAAACGACAAGTTTCCTATAAAGCAAAAAAGAACAACCAATAAATACTTGGTTGTTCTTTTTCTAAATTTTCAAAAGGCATATTTGCCACTTATTTCTAAGTCGATCTGTTAAAATTTATTTAATGGTAAGTTTGATCACTTTCTTCTTACCACTGCCATCTGTTGCAATTGCAGTAATCTTAACTTTGCCTTTCTTCTTCGCTTTTACAACACCGCTCTGTGTCACTGTTGCAATTTTAGTATTACCAGATACCCAGAACACTTTAGCAGATGCATACTTCTTCTTAGGCGTGATTTTGGCTTTCAGTTTGAGTTTCTTACCAACCTTTAACTTCTTAACGCCAGACAGTTTGATCTTCTTCACCGCTTTTTTCATAACGCGAATGGTAATTTTCTTTTGCAATCCATTCGCTGTACGAATCGTGATCACTGTCGTTCCGGCTTTCTTACCAGCAACAATCTTACCACTACCGCTTACTTTTGCTATTGATGGTTTACTGCTGGTATACGTTAGTTTCTGAGGCTTAGCTCCTGTCGGCAACAAAGTCACCGTAAGCTGCATACTCTTTCCTGCTGCAAGCTGCAATTTCTGTTTTACCGGAAGATTACTTACCTTTTTCACACTGGCAATAACACGTATTCCGGTTGCCTGAATTCCCGGCTTCTGCGTTGGTGTGACCGTTGGTTTCTCACTTGGAGCAACACTTTCAGTCGGATCATCACTAGGTACCGGTGTTATCGCCGGTGCATCCGTTGGTTCCGCCGTTGGCTTTTCAGTTACTGTCGGCGCTTTCGTTGGCTCTGCCGTTGGTGTCGGCGTTTTTATCGGTGCTGCCGTTGGTTCCGGCGCTTTCGTTGGCTCTGCCGTCGGGGTCGCGATTGGTTCTTCACTTGGTTCCACGGTCGGCTCGCTGCTCGGTACCACTGTTGGCTCGCTGCTCGGTGTGACGGTAGGTTCGCTGCTCGGTGCCACTGTTGGCTTGCTGCTCGGTTCTACCGGCGCCTTATCAAAATATTTTGCACAGAAGTATGTATTCTCTTGTACCGTGTATATAATTCCCGGGGCATATCCCTGTACATCACGGTCACTATACCACCGTAAAATTAAATTCTCCTTTGGTCTATTCGGCAAAATAATATCAGAACCTTGTTCCACTGTCACGGTCCAAACTTCATCTACTGTATCAAATGTTACGGTAACTAACTTCGTCGTTGTTCCCCCTGTGGAAATTGTCTCCTTCGAGAACAAATCGTCCGTTCCAAGTGCGCCATCTGTCTGATTAATGATCTTAATATCTCCGACCAAGATAACGCTGCTTTCATCTGATTTCACATCAATAGCAGATTTTTCCGTTTTATTCGGACCCGCTTTCACCGTCAGTGTTCCTCCGATCAAAGAGATCTTACTATCTGCATATAATGCGCCACCTGTTCCGTCCCCGATCGCAGTCACTTCTCCATCCGTGATTGTGATCTTGTCTGCAGATAATGCTGTTTTATTACTTTCTTTGGCAGCTACAGCGGTCAGACTTCCGCCCTTTACCGCGATAGTATCTGCCATAATCTGCTCGGTGTTGTTAGTTCCACCGGAAACAATGACATTTGCTGCCTCAATACTTCCGGTAGTATTGCTACCTCGAACCATCTCAAGGCTTGTATCATCTTCGCTGGAAATGTTTCCGCAAGTCACTCCACATAACGCTGCAGAAACGCCTTTCTTTAATATAATTTTGACTTTCGCATTATCAGCGACCAATTCAAAAGTATGATCTGTCCCGGATAATATCAATTCATTGCTGGAAGCATCATAACTTGCTGCATAAGATTTACCGGTTGCATCATCTTTGCTAAACATGCCATCGACATAAGTCGTATCGTCCAGCTTAGACAAGTCGATCTTATACACATCTTCAACTAGTGTACCTCCTGTCAACGTATGGTCAGAGATCATACTAGCCTGATAGTTGTCGGTTTCTGCATAGCGTACTGACACGGTATAACTTGTAGCAGGCTGCAAATCAGTAAAGGTGGTCTGCGTTTGCCATGATGTGCCATCAATTGTGTATTCATAGCTCTTGCCTGCCGGTGCTGCAACGGTTGCCTGCACGGTTAAGGAGGTAGACGTACGTGCCACTATTGTTAATGCTGTCGATGGTGCCTCCTGTATCTCCTTGTCCGGAGCAGTCGTTACTGTCGGTTTATTCGTCGGTTCTGCTGTTGGTTTTACGGTTACTGTCGGTGCTTTCGTCGGTTCTGCTGACGGTGATACTGCCGGATAGGATGCATTTTCTTTCTCCTCGTGTGCTCGACAGGTATTGATCAGCCACTTACCGGTTGTTGTCAGATCATCTGCTGTCCAATCACCCCCGGCATTGCTGCAGCTGCTCTTAAAATACGCCGATTTTTCATTACAATTACTATAACTCCAGCATGCAAAACTAATATTTAATTCGTCCAACAACGCAATCCACCGATCCGCACTTTCCGGGTCATAACTTCCATTACCATCTGCTGAACATATACCAAATTCGGTAACAAAAATCGGTGTTCCATCCTTGGTTGCCAGACGTACTTTTTCCATTAAATTCTCTTTGTGCGTTGCGGAATAAAAATGGAACGTATACATGATGTTTTCATAACCAAGTGCTTTCATCGGCTTAGCCGCTACCTGATCGACATCCTGTGACCAAGTATTCGTTCCGCATATAATGATCGCATCCGGATCAATGGCACGTATCGTCTTAATAACTTCACTACAATATGTATAAAGATCTTTGCCATTGCCACTATACCAATTTGTGCCTGTCGGCTCATTGCAAATCTCATATAACACATTATCATGATCCTTGTACATTGTTGCGTACTTTGTAAAGAATATCTTTGCCTCTTTCAAATACTCATTTGGATTGTAAGCATGCACATGCCAGTCTACCAACGCATACATTCCGAGCTTGGTTGCATAATCGACACCATTTTGAATCAATGTATCAAGCTGCTGTTTGGTACTGTCTCCACCCGTCAAATATCCAACCGATCCACCATCGCGTGGATAACAAACTAATCGAACCATATTGATTCCCCAATCATCACGCAATGTCTGGAACGCATTCTGATTGACATACTGCGGGAACCAATGCATACCATGGGTACTGGCTCCACGAAGCTGTGTCGGCACACCATTCTGATCCACCATGATCGGTGCCACATAGCCGTCAACCTTCTGTACTGACAGTTTACCATGTCTGCCGACCGGAGTGTCCGCATATGCAACATCTTTACGTCCGGTTAATTCATAATTCAGTTCATCACCGGTACTTGGACCTGCACAATTTACAGCAATGACATTAGATTTTCCAACGGAAATAGACGGCTGTTTTCCAAAACCAACTTTATTAGAAGAGCTGCTAACCGTTGCTCCCGCTGCAATCTCTGTCGAATAATATGCCACAACGCCTCCCAGCGCCGCATCATACACTGCAGAAAATCCCTCAACATAGCCAACGTCAACCGATCCCGATGTCGGTATTAAAATCTGAATACCTCTAACCGTTTCGCTGCTGTTATTTGTGATAGAAAAACTGTATTCTGCATAATAATCATTTGTTCCACTGCCAACACTTCTCGTGATCGCAATCTGGTCTGTCGAAACATTGCCACCGGCACTTGCTGTGCTGCTTGGCTTACTTGTCGCGCTGCTTGGCTTACTTGTCGCACTGCTGCCGCTGTCCGCCATATTGATCACCGCAGAGTCAACAGAATAGGACACGGTACTCCCCTCGGCTGCATTGGCAAAACGCACGCCAAGATTTCCCAGCGTTGTTCCACCTTTCCAATCCATATCTGCAAAGGAATAGGTAAGCGTTAACTGACTGCCGGTAACCAGCTCTGCAGTCGAAGACTGATTCCAATTCCAATCACCCGATGCATCCGGTTGTGCAAAAATAAATGCTTGCGCTTTTGCGCCACTTCCCTGTGTAAAACTTTTGATCGTGATCTTTACCGTCATGGAAGTCACCTTGTTCGAAGAAATTGCACTCTTCGTTTTCAAGGCATCCGGTATGTTAAAAAACATATCGCCAATATAATCATCGCCATACTCATTCTTAGCAATCGTTACACTGGTTGCTCCGCTCTTCACGGTAAGATTCTGTGTCGATGCTGCCTTAGCAATGGTAATCGGCAGATTTGCCATAGATAAGACCATTGCCACGGTCAGCACCCACGCATATACGCGCCGCCATTTCTTTGTCATTCTTTTTCTCCCTTCTTGAAATAAACATAAGGCATACTCTAAAATTTTATTGCCCTTCTCTCTAGTACAGCGAATATTAAGTGATTGGCAGTTTGACTTGCTTATTTTCCTGATAGCACTACTCCCCAAGCCTCGACGTAGCCACCACTACGCCTACGTTTGTGAAGTAGCACTCTCTGAAAAATCTTCTGCGCCAAACTATCCAAAACTTAATTTTCGCTGTACTGGAATATCTGTCGAATCCTTACGTTCCTCATTACATTACGTAATCATTATACCCTATCTGCGATTATTCGCCAACACTGATTTATACAACCTTTGACTGCAGAATTTTACTCATTCAGCTGCTGTACAACTTTCATCATTTGATCTCTCAACGTTGCTGCCAGTTCAAAGTTTAACTCTGCTGCGGCCGCATGCATCTGTTTCGTCAACTTCTTACGTAACTGCTGCAAATCTTTCTTGCTCATAGATTCCAGATCTTTCTCAATATCGCCTGAGTTGCCATCGGCTTTCTTCGATATACTAATCAGATCACGTACCGCCTTCTTGATCGTCTGTGGCGTAATACCGTGCTCCTCATTGTACTGCATCTGAATCTTTCGTCTTCGATTCGTCTCATCAATGGCATGGCGCATCGAATCTGTCATGACATCACCATACATAATAACCCGTCCTTCTGCATTACGTGCGGCCCTGCCAATCGTCTGAACAAGAGAAATCTCTGAGCGAAGAAATCCTTCCTTATCAGCATCCAAAATAGCAACCAGTGCTATCTCCGGAATGTCCAGTCCCTCTCGCAGCAAATTAATACCGACTAATACATCAAATCCATCCAACCGCATATTACGAATAATCTCCGAACGTTCCAGCGTATCAATATCTGAATGCAGATAACGCACCCGAATCCCAATTTCCTTCAAATAGTCCGTCAGATCTTCCGCCATACGTTTTGTCAACGTATTTACCATAACCTTATTTCCTGCATCGATCGTCTTTCGGATCTCACCTACCAGATCATCAATCTGCCCCTCCACCGGACGAACAGAAATCTCCGGATCCAACAGTCCGGTAGGCCGTATGATCTGCTCAACACGCGCCAGCTCATGTTCCTGCTCATATACATTCGGTGTCGCCGATACAAATAACATCTGATTGATATGCGACTCGAATTCATCAAAATTCAGCGGACGGTTATCTAATGCAGATGGCAGACGGAATCCATAGTCTACAAGTGTAGTCTTCCTGGATCGATCTCCCGCATACATGCCTCGTATCTGTGGTATCGTAATATGAGACTCATCTACCATGATCAAAAAATCTTCCGGAAAATAGTCCATCAATGTATGTGGCGTTTCTCCCGGCTTTAATCCCGATAAATGCCTCGAATAATTTTCGATACCTGAACAAAAACCGGTTTCCCGGAGCATCTCAATATCAAAATTGGTTCGCTCAGCAATACGCTGCGCCTCCAGTAGTTTATCTTCGCTTTTAAAATATTTCACACGATCTTCCAACTCTGCCTCGATTGTTCGGATTGCACGCTCCATCGCATCTTTATCAACAACATAATGCGATGCCGGAAAAATAACAATGTGTTCCAATTCTGCTTTAATCTCTCCGGTCAGCACATCAATTTGAACAATGCGATCCACCTCATCTCCAAAAAATTCAATACGAACCGCCTGATCCGCTTCTGAAATCGGAAATACTTCCAATACATCGCCACGCACACGAAATGTTCCACGCTGAAAATCCATATCATTACGGTTATACTGAATCTCTATTAATTTTTGGATCACTTCATCACGGTCTTTGCACATACCCGGACGCAAAGACACCGTCATGTTCTGATAATCAATAGGGCTTCCCAAGCCATAAATACAAGATACACTGGCTACAA